>TARA_R100000654_G_scaffold16028_3_pt1 | contig 23446 bp, 11 predicted proteins | sample TARA_R100000654 | Tara Oceans TARA_R100000654 (sample SAMEA2622473) | marine metagenome | biome: marine biome (ENVO:00000447); feature: surface water layer (ENVO:00002042); material: "saline water (ENVO:00002010), including plankton (ENVO:xxxxxxxx)" | depth 5 m
ATCAAACGCATTAGATAAAGGTGGAGACAATTTTAAAAAACTATACAACGCATCAGATGTCACACAAAGAAATAGAAATGGTCAAACGAAGTCTGGCCTTTACTCTTTGTTTATCCCAATGGAATGGAACTACGAAGGATTTATTGATGAGCACGGACATCCAGTATTTAATAGTCCTGACGCAGATGTTGTCGGACCCGACGGGGAATTAATAGACGTAGGTATTGTAGATCACTGGCAAAACGAAGCCGATGGTTTAAAAGGAGATAGCGATGCATTAAATGAGTTTTACCGCCAGTTTCCAAGAACTACTGAACATGCATTTAGAGATGAGGCACAAAACAGTATATTTAACTTAGTAAAAATATACGAACAAATAGATTACAATGAAGAAATGTCAAGAACACTAGGCGTTTCAACAGGTAACTTTCAATGGTTAAATGGCGTTCAAGACACAAGCGTTATATTTTATCCAGATTTAAAAGGTAGATTTAAAATTAGCTGGACACCACCCAGTAATTTACAAAACAATATAATAATAAAAAATGGCACGAAATATCCTGGCAACGATCATATGGGTGCTTTTGGTTGTGATAGCTACGACATTAGTGGCACGGTAGACGGTAGAGGATCAAAAGGTGCTTTACATGGCTTAACTAAGTTTAGCATGGAAGACGCACCGCCAAGTCAGTTTTTTTTAGAATATGTAGCAAGACCACAAACTGCAGATATGTTTTTTGAAGATGTATTAATGGCGCTAGTATTTTACGGTATGCCACTACTTGCAGAAAACAACAAACCAAGATTACTATACTATTTAAGGCGTAGAGGATATAGAGGTTATAGTATGAATAGACCTGATAAAGTTTGGAATAAACTTTCTGTTGCAGAAAAAGAAATAGGTGGTATACCAAACTCAAGTGAAGACATTAAACAAGCGCATGCAGCTGCTATTGAAATGTATATACAAAACAACGTAGGAACAAAACCAGATGGTAGCGTAGGTAATATGTATTTTAATGACACTTTAAATGACTGGGCTAGGTTTGATATAAACAAACGTACAAAATTTGACGCTGCTATAAGTAGCGGTTTAGCAATTATGGCTTGCAATAGACATTTATACAAGCCTAATGCAACAGTACAAAGACAAAAATTAAATATAAGTATAGCTAGATATAAAAATGATGGTTATACTTCTAAAATAATAGAAAACTAATATGGCAGAAGCTGTTTCACAAGATTATTTTCCTAAACAAAACGTAAGCGACGAGTATAAAAACTCTGCCGAGTACGGTTTAAAAGTTGCTAAAGCTATTGAATCTGAGTGGTTTGAAGACGGTGGTTTAAATAGTAAGTATCAAAGAGGTAAAGATAATTTTCACAAATTAAGATCGTACGCTAGAGGCGAACAATCAATACAAAAATATAAAGATGAGTTGTCTATAAACGGTGATTTATCTTATTTAAATTTAGACTGGAAGCCAGTACCTATTATACCTAAGTTTGTTGATATAGTAGTTAATGGCATGTCACAAAGAGTTTACGACATAAGAGCTTATTCTCAAGATCCTTTTGGTGTTGAAAAAAGAACTAAATACATGGAAGATGTGCTTGAAGATATGAAAAGCATACCTTTTACACAAATGGCAGCTCAAGAAGGTATTGATGTAAGAACAAGTGAGTTTGAAACAGAAGATTTGCCTGCTAATGAAGAAGAGCTGTCTTTACATATGCAGTTAAGCTATAAGCAAGGTATTGAAATAGCAGAAGAAGAAGCTATTAACTGTATGCTTGATGGTAACAACTATGATTTAGTTAGAAAAAGATATTTATATGATTTAACAGTTTTAGGTATTGGAGCTGTAAAAACTAATTACTCTAAATCAACCGGTATTACGGTAGATTACGTTGATCCTGCAAAAATAGTTTATTCTTATACAGAGTCTCCGTATTTTGAAGATATATATTATATAGGTGAAGTAAAAACAATACCTGTAAACGAATTAATAAAACAGTTTCCTGATTTAACAGCGGCTGAGCTTGAAGAAATACAAAAAACAAAACCTTATAACGAGTTAGCATATAATCAAAGATATGTTAGTCAAGGAAAGTACGATAGCAATAAAATTCAAGTGTTATATTTTAATTACAAAACTTATAACAACGAGGTTTATAAAATGAAAAACACTAGAACTGGTGGTGTTAAAGCTATATTAAAAACAGATCAGTTTAATCCACCAGCTGAACTACAAGGAGACTTTACAAAACTAGAAAAAGCTGTAGAAGTTTTGTATGAAGGCGCTGTAATACTTGGCACTAACAAACTATTACACTGGGGACTAGCTAAAAACATGATGCGTCCAAAAAGTGATTATACTAAAGTAAAAATGAATTACGCTATTGTTGCTCCTCGTATGTACAATGGTAAAATAGAAAGTTTAGTTAGTAGAACAACTGGTTTTGCTGATATGATACAGTTAACGCATTTAAAGCTACAGCAAGTAATGTCACGTATAATACCTGATGGTATATACTTAGATGCTGATGGACTTGCAGAAATAGATTTAGGTAATGGTACAAACTATAATCCACAAGAAGCTTTAAACATGTTCTTTCAAACAGGTAGTGTTATTGGTAGATCAATGACCGCTGATGGTGATATGAATCCAGGTAGAGTACCTATACAAGAAATAGCAAGTGGTAATGGTGGTGCTAAAATGCAAAGCTTAATACAAACGTATAACTATTACATGCAAATGATTAGAGATGCTACTGGTCTTAATGAGGCTAGAGATGGTAGTATGCCTGATAAAAACGCGTTGGTTGGTATACAAAAAATTGCAGCTGCTAATAGTAATACAGCTACAAGACACATATTAGATGCGGGCTTGTTTTTAACAGCTGAAATAGCAGAGTGTTTATCGTTAAGAATATCAGACGTTTTAGAGTATTCGCCAACAAAAGAAGCTTTTGTACAAAAAATAGGCGCGTTTAATGTTGGTGTTTTACAAGAACTAAAAGACTTACATTTACACGACTTTGGTATATTTATAGAACTACAACCAGATGAAGAAGAAAAACAATTGTTAGAAAACAATATACAAATGGCATTGCAACAACAAAGTATAAATTTAGAAGATGCTATTGACGTTAGAGAGGTTAGAAATTTAAAACTAGCCAACCAGTTGTTAAAAGTACGTAGAAAGAAAAAACAAGAGCTAGATCAAAGAATAGCACAACAAAACATGCAGCAGCAAGCACAGTTAAATCAACAGTCTGCAGCCGCAGCAGCACAAGCTGAAGTTCAAAAACAACAAATGCTAGCTCAAACAGAAATGCAGTTAGAAGCTCAAAGATCAGAGTTTAAAAAACAAGAAATGATGAGCGAAGCTGATTTGAAAAAACAGTTAATGCAGTTAGAGCATTTTTACAATATGCAACTAAAAGAAAAAGAAACTAAAAGTTTGTCTGACAGAGAGTCTGCTCGTGAAGACAGAAAAGATAATAGAACTAAAATGCAAGCATCTCAACAAAGCAAACTTATAAACCAAAGAACAGGTGATGGTCAACCTGTAGATTTTGAATCTGCAAATGACGGTATGGGAGGTGGATTTGACATAGGTCAATTTGAACCTAGCGTATAAAAATTATTAATTATTATATTTTATTATGGAAGAAAACAAAGAAGTAGTTGAAGAAACTACACAACCTAAAGAAGAAGGCAAACTTAAAATTAAAATGCCAAAAATAGTTAAGGACGATGGTCCTATAAAATTAGATTTATCAAAAAAAGAAGAACCAGTAGAGCAAGTTAAAGAAAATGAAACTACAAACGATAGTGCTGACGAAACAAGAGTCCTTGAGGATGTTAAACCCGAGGACACCGGGACCGCACAAGAACAAAAAGAAGTACAACCGGAAGCCAAAGCACAAGAAGCCCCAGTATTAGAAGAGATAACTGAGCAAAAAGTAGAAGAAAAAGTAGAAGAATTAGTTGAAGAAACTAAAGACGCTATAGCTGAGGCTAAAGAAACTGGTAAACCTTTACCTGAAAATATACAAAAGTTAATCGACTTTATGGATAAAACAGGTGGTGATTTAACAGATTATGTAAAGTTAAATCAAGATTACAGTAAATTAGATGACAATTTAGTTTTAAAAGAATATTATAAACAAACTAAAGGTCATTTAAATAATGAAGAAATAGATTTTCTTATTGAAGATAGATTTTCTTATGATGAAGAAGAAGCTACTGATAGAGAAATAAAAAGAAAAAAATTAGCGTTTAAAGAGCAAGTTGCTGACGCTAGACGCCACATGGACGGGCTAAAGTCCTCGTATTACGAAGAAATTAAGGCTGGGAGTAAGTTGACTTCCGACCAAAAGGAAGCTATTAATTTCTATAACGAATACAACAAAAACTCGGAGCAAAACAAAAAAGTTCAATTGCAACAAAAAAGTATTTTTGACAAAAAAACCGAAGGTTTATTTAACAACGATTTCAAAGGATTTGAATATAACGTTGGTGATAAAACTTATAGGTTTAATGTTAACAATGCTAGCGAGGTTAAACAAACACAAAGCGACATTAATAATTTTGTCAAGAAGTTCTTGAATGAAAAAAATGAAATGTCAGATGCTAAAGGTTATCATAAATCTCTTTTTACTGCTATGAACTCAGATGCTATTGCACAACATTTTTACGAGCAAGGCAAAGCTGATGCTATAAAAGAAAGTGTTAGTAAAGCAAAAAACGTAGACATGAGTCCAAGACAGTCTTATGGAGACGAAAAAACTGGCTTTAAATACAAAGTGTTAGGTGATAATTCTTCGAGTTTTAAATTAAAACTAAAAAAGTAAATTATTAATTAAAAAAATTAGAAATTATGGCAAGCGTAACTCCTAGCGCGGGACCGAGTATATCACCGGTTCCAGCTCCAGTTCAACAAACATTATCTAGTTCATATCTAGATTTTAGCACGGGCTGGGCGCAACAATATTTACCAGAGCTTTACGAAGCTGAGGTAGAAAGATATGGTAACAGAATGTTATCAGGATTTTTAGCAAAAGTCGGAGCTGAAGAAGCAATGGCTTCTGATCAAGTAGTCTGGTCAGAACAAGGTAGACTACATATATCAATTCCAGATGTAACATGTGATGCATCTGAAGATATGCTTATTTTTGACGATGCTGCTGAAGCAAACTTAGTTAGAAAATTTGACACTGTAATACTTACTGTAGCAACTGTTTCAGGTGGTTCAGGTGCAACACAAGCTGTTGCAGGTGATCAAATCAAGTGTATTGTAACTGCTGTTGATGTAGATTCAGATGGTTCTGGAACAAACGACAAGAAAGCTTGTACTGTTAAGCCTTATACTCAAGCAGGTTTAGCTTCAACTGCTACTGGAAACATTACTTGTAACGATAACACAACGTTTACGTTACTAATATATGGTTCTGAGCATGCGAAAGGAACTTCTTTAGATAGAGGTGCTTTAACTCCATCTTTTAAGTCTTTTACTAACAAGCCAATCATCATTAGAGATAGATTTCAAGTATCTGGATCTGATGCTGCACAAATTGGTTGGGTAGAAGTTACTGGCGAAGAAGGTCAATCAGGTTACTTATGGTACTTAAAAGCTGAAGGTGACACTAGAGCTCGTTTTAACGATTACTTAGAAATGTCAATGCTTGAAGCTGTTGAAAAAGCTAGTGCTGCAAACGCTGCAGTTCCTGCTGGTACTGAAGGTATGTTTGCTGCTATTGAAGACAGAGGTCACGTTTTAAACGATACTTTTGTTGCAAGTTCAGTAACAGATATGTTTACTGACAACATGGGTACTATAGACAACATATTAACTACTTTAGATAGTCAAGGTGCTATTGAAGAAAACATGCTTTACTTAAACAGAGCGCAAAATATCAACTTAGATGATACTCTTGGTAACATCGGTGCTGGTTATGCTGCTTCTGCTGGTTTTGGTGTGTTTGACAATTCTGCTGACATGGCGTTAAATTTAGGTTTCTCTGGTTTCAGAAGAGGTTCTTATGACTTCTACAAAACTGACTGGAAATACTTAAACGATACTCAAATGTATGGTAGTATTGCTGCTTCTGCTAAAAACAATAAGATTGAAGGTGCTCTTATTCCTGCTGGTGTATCATCTGTTTACGATGAAACTATGGGAAGAAACATGAAGAGACCTTTCTTACATGTTAGATACAGAGCTTCACAAAGCGAAAACAGAAAGATGAAAACTTGGATCACTGGATCTGTTGGTGGTAACATTACTTCTGACTTAGATGCAATGCAAGTTAACTACTTATCTGAAAGATGCTTAGTAGTTCAAGCGGCTAACAACTTCATGTTATTGAAGGGTTAATCGTAACTTTATTATTGAAAAGGGGAGGTTAACTCCTCTCCTTTTCTTTTTATTAACTTATATTATATATTATTATGGCAAAAAAACAAGAAAAAGTCTCATACCAAGGAGATCCTGGTGATGAGCATGTAGAAAAGGTTGTAAAACCAAAAGAAAAAAAGTGGGATTTAAAAGATAGAACTTATGTTTTAAAAAACGGTTTATCACCACTAACATTTACTTTAAAATCAAAAAACATGATGTATTTTGATGAAGACGCAGGTTATTCAAGAGCAATACAATACTGCGAAAATCAAAACACACCTTTTGTAGATGAAATGAATAATGACAGACGGTTGTCACATATAGTTTTTAGAGATGGCGTTTTATACGTTAAAAGAGAAAACGTAATGTTACAAAAGTTTTTATCTATTTATCACCCTAGCAGAGATGTTTTATATTACGAAGTTGACAACGTAAAAGAAGCTGTTGACGAAGTTGCTGATTTAGAACTAGAGTTAGACGCAATGGTTATGGCAAGATCTTTAGATATAGATATAGCTGAAGCAATTATGCGTGTAGAGATAGGTTCTAAGGTGTCTAAGATGAGTTCTAAGGAACTTAAAAGAGACTTGCTATTATTTGCTAAAGAACAACCTAAGTTGTTTTTAGAATTAGCAAAAGACGACAACGTACATCTTAGAAATATGGGTATAAAAGCAGTTGAACAAGGTATTATTAATTTATCTGGAGATCAAAGAGTGTTTACTTGGGGATCAAACAAAAGAAAGTTAATGAACGTGCCTTTTGATGAGCATCCTTACTCAGCTTTAGCCGCTTGGTTTAAAACTGACGAAGGTATGGAGATTCTACAAAATATAGAAAAGCAACTAAGCTAACCTAATGAAAGTAGCCACTCTTTTTAGGGTGGCTATTTTTTAACTTACTAGTAGTATTGAGTGACTATATTACTAGTTATAAACAAATAATATGGCTATAAACATAGATACAGTACATCAAAGAGTATTAGCAATCGCTAATAAAGAACAAAGAGGCTATATTACACCTCAAGAATTTAATTTATTTGCAAACCAAGCGCAAATGGATATATTTGAGCAATACTTCTACGATTTAAATCAATTTGACAGACGATTAGCAAACGACACAGAATATTCTAACATGGTTAGTTTATTAGAAGAAAAAATTAGTCCATTTGAAAAATACAGAGTAGCAATGTCAGCTGTTAATGGTAATACTTTAACACTACCTACTGACGTTTATAGACTAGGAACTGTGTTTTACGCGCCAACAGGGGCTTATGATGTTGAAGTACAGCAAATAAATAAAAAAGAATTAGTATATATGGAAAGATCGCCGCTAGCACAACCTTCTGGCGATTACCCTGTTTACACAAGAAAAACAGACACAACTATAAAGGTTTTTCCATCTTCTCCACCATCTACTTACACGGTTAACAATGTAACTTGTAACTATGTTTGTAGGCCAACAGATATTGTGTGGGGATTTGAAACTGTAGGAGGTACAGCGTTATATAACTCTGGCGCTTCAACAAATCCTCAGCTACACGAGTCAGAAGAAACTTTATTAGTATTAAAAATATTAGCTTTAGCTGGTGTTTCAATAGAAGATCCGCAGTTATATCAAATTGCAACTCAAGAAGAAGTTAAACAAGTTCAACAAGAAAAACAATAACACATGGGATTATTTAAAGGAACACAAGAACAATATCACGGGTTAAATTCATTTACAGTAACTGGTTCACCAACAAATACATTTACATTAGATTTTCCAACATTACCTACGTCAAGCAGTTTGTTTAACGTTTATATAACAGGTACGGTAAATGGTGTTACTAGTACGTCAAGAGCTTTAATAGCTGTTCACAGTGTTGCAATAACAAGTTATACAGCTTCTACAGGTGTTTTAGTATTAAATACAAACATACCGGTAGGTGTAAGTGTTGAGGTTATAATAACAAATCCAAATTTAGGTAATTATCAGTATATAAAACTAGAAGATTTAGTTAATAACTTTATTGTTGGTTACACGGGTGAAGATAAAATAATAAACAGAGCCAAAAGAACAGACGTTGTGTTTCACGCAAAAAGAGGAATACAAGAATTTAGTTATGACACGTTTAGGTCTACAAAAAGTCAAGAGCTAGAAGTACCACCTACACTTGTCATGGAGTTACCACCTGATTATGTAAATTATGTAAAAATAATGTGGGTAGACAACGCTGGTGTTTTTAGGCCTTTAGTTCCTACAAAACACACTGGTAATCCAACTGAATTATCACAAGATGAAGATTATGAGTACATATTTAATAACGATGGTACTTATTTATCTAATCCTAAGTCAACAACGCTAACAAGAAGAGAAGCTAACGATGATCATTTAAGAAATAACAATGATCCAGAATATGATACAGATATACACGATATTAACGAAGGAAGAAGATATGGTATGGACACTTCTTTAGCAAGTATTAACGGTGATTATTTTATAGATTATAATACTGGTAAAATACATTTTTCATCAAATTTAACAAACAAGGTTGTTGTATTACAGTATATAAGTGATGGTTTAGGTACTGATGCTGAAATGATAGTACATAAGTTTGCTGAAGAAGCTATATATAAACATATTGCTCACGCTATATTAGCAACTAAAATTAATATACCAGAGTTTTTAGTAGCTAGATATAAAAAAGAAAGACGTGCTGCTATAAGAACAGCTAAATTAAGACTGTCAAATTTAAAAGCAGAAGAGTTAACGTCTGTAATGAGAGGTAAATCAAAACAAATAAAACACTAATACATGCCGGAATTAAAAAATGTGTTCCATGCAGGTAGAATGAACAAAGATCTTGATGAAAGATTAATACCTAATGGAGAGTATAGAAATGCACTAAATGTTGACGTATCTTTTTCAGAGTCTAGCGATGCTGGCTCTGCACAAAACGCTTACGGTAATGTAGTTAAATCTGCTATCGGCGGTGGCACGTGTATAGGCTCTGTTGTTGACAAACAAAAAGAAACTATTATATGGTTTGTGTCAGATACTTCAAAAGATATTATAGCAGAGTATAATCCTATTACAAACGAAGTTGTTCCAATACTTGTTGACACTAACAAACTAAATGATAATTCTTTTTTAAACTTTAGTGCAGAAAACCTAATAACAGGTGTTAATGTTATAGATGACTTTTTGTTTTTTACAGACAATAGCTCTGAACCTAAAAAAATAAATATTAGTAGAATGAAAAATGGTTCTACTGATTTTTCTACTACTACTAAATATCAAAACAGTGACGGTACATATACTAACAATGTTTATGAAGAATTAATTACTGTTATAAAAAAATATCCTCTAAACGCACCTAAAATTAGTCTTTCTAATACTACAAGAGAAGGTAACGTAAAAGGTGTTTCTCACACTAAGGGTAATACTACTTACGTAAAAGGATCTAGAACTACAATCGATCAAGCAGAATCACAAGACTTTTTATCTAAAAATATATTTGCAACTACAGCTGGTAGCGCTTCAATATACAATTTAACAGAAGATGATTTTATAGAAAGAGTTTGTAACAACTTTGTTGATGACGATGGTTGTAACATAATTTCTTTTGACACGACAGGGTTTACAACAGGTAATGATTATAAAAAATGGAGAGCCGTAGAACCTGGCATGGTAGTTGCTATTAGTGAAAACGGATCTGGTACATATACTGAACCTGTTAGATATCACACTGTAAAAACTGTTGACTGGCTAAACCATACTATTACTGTTAATGCTAAAACTATAGTAACAAGTCCTGCAGATGGAACAAAAGTTAGAATATTTCATTGGTCAACACCTTTTAACAATAGTTATTTTTGGGCATACAAAGACTCTAGCAATAATATATTAAAAAAACCTATTGGCACTTCGTCAGATAATTATATAGATAATAATGGAAATTTATTAAAAGACGGTGGTATACTAAACGATGGAACTGGTTTTGATATTACTTTAACAGGGTCTGATGCTACTAGCGGTACAAATCAATTACAGTATGGCTCTGGTTGGTCTTACAACTCTGGTACAAAAACATATTCTTATGACGGTACTGGTTCTGGATCTGTTAGATATCCAAAAATAACTAAATCTACAGATTTATTAGCTGGCCATATATATAGAATGGAAGTTACTATAACTGTTACAACAGCTGGTACTATAGGTTTTTTATCAAAAAACAGCAACTTAAATCAAACAACGTTTAACGGTTTAAATGGCCGTGAAGCTAGAGTTTTTGATGTTGGTACTCATGAAATAAGTATTACGTGGAAACAAGCTGTTAGTGGTAATGACGGTATGCTTGCTCTTTTTGCTCAAGACAATACTGTAGGTACTGTTAAAATTAACGAAATAAATTGCTTGACAAAACCAAGACCTATAAAAATACAGCCAATACAGTTTTATGGAGGTACTAATTACGAGGTTAATGATATTATAAAATTACAAGCAGAAGACGTTAACGCTATTAGCTTTGATAGTGATAAGTTTGTTGATATAACTTTAAAGTTAACAGAAAAAGTACAAGTTCGTAATAACAAAGTAATACCTACAACTAATGATGTTGTTACTTCTGCTAGTCTTGTTGGTAATGAAAAAATTGCTAATGGTGATTTTTCAGATTTAACAACTTGGCATACAGGAACTACTGGAACTACAGATATTGGAACTTCTGCTGCTGCTTTTTTTGTTAGCAGTGGTACTTTAACATCAACATCTTCAGCGCAAGGCTATGTTAGAAATGTTTTGGCAGAAGCTCTTGTTGCTGGTGAATATTACAAACTAACATACACAGTAACAACTGCCTCTAGTGGTTCTTCAGGTAATCAAGGTAGATTACACCTTATATTAGCTACTAATGATTTGCAAACAGCTAACGACTCAGATTATGGCCATTCTAATCACTTGTTATTACCTACACATGCAACAGGTACTTACAATGTTTATTTTAAACAAAGAAGCCACAACAGTAACTCAGAGCTAATGTTTTTTAATGACACAGACTGGGCTGGAGCTATTGACAATGTTAGCGTTAAAAAAATAGAGCCAACAGAAGTTGCTTGCGGTACAATTGGTACTGGAACTAATAGACAAATGTTTGAAGCTGAAATATTGTCTATAGATGATTCTATAATAGACAACGTTAATTCTTTAAAATTTGTTTCTAAGCGAGTACAGCCAGACGCTATATATGAAAAAGAGTTTGCAAGATTTTCTTATAGATATAAATATATAGATAATGAATACTCTGCAATATCACCTTTTACAGAAGTTGCTTTTATACCAAAAAACGATGAGGGTTACAATTATGACTCTAAACTGGGTTACAATAAATCTATGGTTAACGACCTTAGAAAAGTTACTTTGTCTGGTATTAAAGAAATGCCAGAAGATGTTAAGTCTATAGATTTGTTATACAAAAAATCTAACTCTACAAACGTTTATATATTAAGAACTATTGAAGGTTCTGAGCTTGACGACTTAAAATCAAACGACGAAATAATTATAACGTCAGAAGAAATAAAGTCTTTGCTACCTGAAAATCAAATGCTAAGACCTTATGACAATGTACCTAGAAAAGCAAAAGCACAAGAAATAACTGGTAATAGACTTTTATACGGAAACTATTTGCAGCAATACAATTATTTTAATACTCCTGTTAAATTTAAAGTTTCTTTAAATAGTTCTGAAATAGGTGATGTACCTTTAAAATCTTTAAAATCAATTAGAGACTATCAGGTTGGTGTTGTGTTTTTAGATAATTACGGAAGACAATCACCTGTCTTTACAAACGAAACTGGTATTATAAAACTAGATCAAAAAAAGTCTGAAACTCAAAACTCTATACAATGCAGCTTATTATCGTCGCCTCCTTCTTGGGCTACGCATTTTAAATATTATATAAAAGACTCTTCTAATGAGTTTTATAATTTAGCAATGGATCGTTTTTATAGCGACACAGAAGATGAAAATGTTTGGATTTCTTTTCCTTCGTCTGAAATAAATAAAATTAATGAAAATGATTATATAGCTATAAAAAAAGAACATGACACAGAAAACGCTGTTGATGTTCCTGCTGGATCAACTATAAAATATAAAGTTATTGATAAAAAAGCAGAAGTTCCTACACATTTAAGATTTAAAATGGAAGAGGTAGGGTCGAGCACAAGCTCTGTAACTTTTTCTGCTGGAAATGTTGTTGACAGCTCTGATAGCAATAGCACTATAAACGCTAAATATTTAAAACAAATATATAAATACCCTACAAAAGGTTCTTCAACTTTTTTAATTAGCGCGTTTGATCTTAGGGTAGACACTGAGCTGTTAGAAGAGTTTAACTCTTATATAACTAACACCGGTGTTTGGTACGACATTGATAATAGATTTTTTGAAATAAAATCTACGCTAAACGGTACGGTTTCTAAAAAATACGAGTTAACAGAAATATACAAAAAGACTGCTGTAGAAAAAATTACAGGAACAACAGCTCAAGGTGTTACGTCAAAAGGTAATGTTTGCGTATTAATATCTAACACGGCAAATACAACTACAGCATCAGTTAATTTTTTCAATAATGGTAGTACCAGTCAATCAGACGGTACTAATGTTAGTGCTGGTATTCAAGTTGTTAAAAAAGGTATGAGGCTTGTTGACAATGAAAACTCTTTAACTTACAAAGGTAAAGTTATAGTTGTAGCAAGCGTAAACACTAGTAATAGTTCTTTAGTGTTAAGTGAGTCTATAAGTCAAGTTCACAATGACGAGCTATTTTTTAAGGATGCTGTAGATATGTTTTATTTTAAAACAAAAAAACCTTTTGGCGATGATATAAGGTTTATTGGCGACTCACCTCAAGCAACTAGAATAGAACTGTTAGACATTGACCCTAACTCTTACAATGCTACAAATACGGTTTTACCTAATCCGCAAGACTTAAAACTTCAATGTAATTTTTACAAACAAACTACTGACGATTATGGCGAAGAATTTAAAGGTAAGTTTTTTATACAAATAAAAAGAGATGGTTTTATAAATGAATTTATATATAAAACACAAGACTCTATAAACACTTTTAAAAGTAGAGATTCTGCAAGGCTTTTTTACGCGCAAACATGGTTATTAGACCAAGGTAATAGTGATACTATTATTCCTGACACTAATTTAACAACGTCTACAGATTATATAAGACAACTGCTTGACATTAATGCTATACCACAAACTCTTTACACAGCTAAAAACGGTGGAACATCAAGCGCTTGGCGTCAGTCTAGACAAAACTTTGGTTTGTTTGATGGCGTAAACACTAGGCGTATAGCTGGAACTAAAAATGGTAACGGTCTTTGTTTAAATCCTGAAACACTAGGTGGCGTTGCTTATGCCGCTACGCTTTCTGTTAACGGTGCAAATACAAGGGTAAAATTTGGTGGAACAACTAGAGGCGTTTTAAATAGTAGTGTATACAGCCAAGACATGATTAACGGTTATAGTATGAAAGAAATAAACTATGACGACCCTTCAAACTCAGGCGGAGCAACAAACCCTATTATTTGTATTGATCAAAGTGTTGGTTTTAAATACAACCCAAAAAGTGTAGGCCGATTTTTACCTTATGTAGGTGATGGTTGGCAATTAGGTAGAACAAACTGTACTTTTAAAATAACAGGTATAAATAGTTTTGCAAAAACAAAAGGTAATTTAGGTATTTTATACAATTTTTACTTATACCTTACAACAGTAGGTCAGACATTTAGATTTCCAAACGACCCAACAAACACTGTTTATACAATTAGAAAAAGTGTTGTGTGTCCTGCTAAAAATTCTGTAGTTGTTAAAGACAATGGTGGTATTGTAAATACTGGAGTTGATGATACTTCTGCAAGTTTTGGCCCAGGCAAAGGTAAGTATTATGAGCATGCTTTAGTTATAGATATACAATTAGACAAAGGTATTGTTTGGAGTCCGCTAGAAGAAACTAGCAACCAATCAGTTGCAGCTATAACACCTTTAGAGTTAAGTAGTAATTTATACACATCTGGCAAAACTTTTTCTAGCGCTGAGCAAAAATCAAATAAAGAAAAAACAGCAACTAGCAATAGTGCAACTTTTTCTGCTTGTGAAATTGATTTTGGTGAAGCTACTATAAGCAGCGACACACCAGCCGTGTTTGAAGTATTGCCAAAAGAAAAAGTAGATTTAAATTTGTTTTACGAAACACCTTTAACTAGGTTAATTATTAGAAGTGGCATGAGTGTTAAAACAAGCTACAGAACAGCCGACGGTGACAATCCTTTAGCTAACAATGCTGTTATAATAAAGGCTAAATCTAATTCAAAAAATAAACTAGATCTTTTTCAAATAGATACTCAACACGTATTAAAAACTATTCCAGCTGGAGAAACTATAACTGTGTTTAAAAAAGATCAAAACAATAACGTTATTTATTCTCAAGATATTGTTTTAGAAAAAGATATTTTACCGCACGGTAATGTTGGAGTAACAAGAAGTAGTGGTATTATGATAACTGACGGTTTAATTAACAACACTGTTGACGTTAATAAAGCAACTTTAAATTATTACAATTGTTTTGCATTTGGAAACGGTGTTGAGTCTAATAGAATATTTGATGATTTTAATGCGGTTACAATAGACAAAGGTCCTAGAGTTTCTACAATACTTGATACTGATTATAAAGAAGAAAGAAAAATAAACGGTTTAATATATTCAGGTATATATAATTCTAAATCTAGTTTTAACAATTTAAACCAATTTATACAAGGCGAAAAAATAACTAAAGACTTAAACCCTGACTATGGTAGCGTGCAAAAGCTTTTTACAAGAAACACAAACGTTATTGTTTTATGTGAAGATAAAGTTTTAAAAGTTTTAGCTAGTAAAGATGCTTTGTTTAACGCTGATGGTAATCCTCAACTTACAGCAACCAACAAGGTTTTAGGTCAGGTAGTGCCATTTGTAGGTGAGTATGGTATATCACAAAACCCAGAGTCGTTTGCTTCTTATGGTTATAGATGTTATTTTGCTGATAAAAAAAGAGGTGCTATTTTAAGGTTGTCTGGCGACGGTATAACTAACATTGCTGAAAAAGGTATGTCTAAGTTTTTTAGAGATAATTTAGATAACTCTTTAGAAGTAAAAGGTTCTTATGACTCTTTAAAAGACCACTATAATGTAACGTTGAATAATCAAACGTTAAGCTTTACTGAAAAAGTAAACGGTTGGACAAGTTTTAAATCGTTTATACCTGAAGACGGTATATCGTACTCTAACTCTTATTTTACTTTTAAACTTGGCGAGATATACATGCATGGTGAAAATTTAACTAGAAACAATTTTTACGGTGATCAATATGATTCTACAATAGACTTGGTGTTTAACACAGAGCCAGACTCTGTAAAAACTTTTAAAACAATTACGTATGAAGGTGACACTGGTTGGGTTGCAGAAACAATAAAAACAGACAAAGAGTCGGGAAGCGTACCGGTGTTTGTAGAAAAAGAAGGTAAATATTTTAACTTTATACAAGGCGCTAAAATAAACAATGACATAGACTTGTTAAAAACACAAGCTCTAAATGTTCAAGGTATAGGTAGTCCTTCTGCTGTAAACTACAATAGTAATACTTCAGCCGCACAGCACGTTGTTACAGCTATAGATATAGCTGCTAACAAAGATCCTAAAAAATGGATAATTAACAACTCAGCCTCTGATACTTTATCAACAAGCAATACTATTAAGTTTTACAAAGAACAAGGCGCTAGCATAACTCATAACGCTGTGTTTTATGTACACCCTCAAACTGTAAAAGGTGTTCCTTGGAAGTTAGATCCAAATGATTTTACTTTTTCGTATGCTGAGTCTATAAGTAATTTTAATGGTACTGTAACAACAGCCTTACAAACTAATGGGTCTATAGCTGTTACTATTGCTATTTCATCATCTAGTTTTCCAACTAGCAGAACAACATCAACATTAACAATAACAGCTGCATCAGCTTATCAAGAACAAATATAATATGGCAGGATTAATAAAAATATATAAACAGGGTTGTAGTGTTACTATTAACACAACGGCCACTTGCGTTGTTACAGCTACAGATACAGTACATCGTTTTACAAATAATCCTCAAATAAAAATTGGTCAAAAAATAGTAGTTGCAAGTACAAACTATTTTGTAACAAATGTAGTTGATGAAGTTTATTCAGGTACAAGAAGATCAAAGGTTACTTTTGGAGCTTCTGTATCTATATCTAATAACGACAATATTACTTTTATTAGCACTGATAATACTTTTAACACTGGCGGTAGAGTTAACGAAACAAGCACGTTTAATATTGTTGTTGAAAGAATAGCGGGAAGAATATTAAGCCCTAATCCTGTTATTAATTTTGACGATGTGCATAGCATAAATAATTATAGAGTTGTAACTACTGATGTTTACGAAAACACTACAGAACTTATTAAAAGAACCTTTGTTATTACTCATAAAGCTGGTTTAAGAAAAACAAAAGGAACAGATACTATAAATGTTACCGCTGATACAATTGTTGATTTAACTGGCACTCAAAACAAAATATACGGCTACGAATTATTAGTAAAACCACCTGGTGAAAACATTGAAGAAATAACAAATAAAAAAGCTTCTTCTTTTGTAGATTTAACAAGTATTAGCTTTCCTTCAAAAAGAAATATAAACAAAAAAGCAGAAACAAGATTGCTTATAGTTTATGGCGATCCAGGCGCAACTTTTAAATTAGGTGTAGTATCTAATACAATAAGTGTAAACCATGAGTCTAACGCTGTTACAAATCAAACTACATTAAACCTTTCTAACTCTGCCAACGCTGGTCCTATTAATAAAGGCATGACTATAGTTTCTATGGGTGGTCCAACACCCGTTACAGAAGGTGTTAAGGTTGTTAGTAAAACAGATGCTTCACCAGACACTGTTACTTTAAATTTAGGCCAAAGCGCTGCTTCAGCAGAACTAATAGGTTTTGCTCATGTTTTAGTTGCTAATAACAGTGTAAAAACTATAGACTCTAACGGAATATATTATATTTATTTAAAGTTTCCAAAAAATAACAGCACTGCTAATTTAACTTTTGCAATAACTTTGACAGAAAACGTTGCTGATACTTTTACAGAGTTTAGCTCGCCAGCTGTTGTAAATGTAGTTTCTTTAGCATCAGAACAAGCAGCTCAGGCGTATGTGTCTCACACAACTAGATCTGTACAAAGTTTTCAACAAGTTTCTGTTGGGCCGCCTTCGTCTACAGGTAGTGGTACAACCGCTGCTGGTCAATCAGCAATAGATAATAATAATTTAGGATCGTAATATGGCAACAATAACTTTAACATTTGCAAATGAAATAAACAAATCTTTACAAGTTGGTGGTAATGCTAATGCTAGAGATTCTGTGTTTACAAAACAGTCTAACGAGATATATTACGTTGGCGATGTAACAGGTATATCTAACGATAGAAAAACAATAACTATTGACATAGATTCTACAAGTGTATTTCCTACTACCAGTGATTATGTGTTTTTTGTTAAAAAAGCAGATGTTTGTAATGCTAAGCTTACTGGTTACTACGCTGATGTTAAAATGAAAAACGTTAATACTACAAAAGCAGAGTTGTTTGCTGTTAGTTCTGAAATAGCTATGAGTAGTAAATAATCACTAAAAAATGTAACTATATTAACATATAAGAATAAAATTATGATATTAACTAAAAATATAAACAAATGAGCGCATTGTTAATAGCTGGTATGGTGGGTGGCGCAGTACAAGCACTTAGCGCCGTTGATTTTACTGGTGCAAGAAGAAAAGAGCTTCAAGACGCTAAAGCCGCACATGAAAAGCAAATGAATATATATAGAGGCTTAGATACTAGTAATCCTTATGCTAATATGAAAAATAGGTTTGCCGGTATGGAAAGTCAATTTGCTGGCATGGACAATGCTATGGCAGATCTTGAAGTTAACACACAACAAGCTGAGTTTCAAGCAGACCAGTTTCAACAAAGTCAAGCTAATATAATGCAAAATATGCAGGGTGCGGCTGGTGGTAGTGGTGTTGCTAGTATGGCACAAGCTATGGCTAACGCAAGCGCTAAATTTGCAAGACAGTCTTCAGCGTCTATAGGACAGCAAGAAGCTAAAAACAATTTAATGGCCGCGCAAAACCAAGCTAAAATAGACATGATGACATCACAAGAAATGGCAAGAAACGAAATGCTTGAAGCTAAAGGCGCTCAAGCAGTTGATATGGCTATGGCAAAAGGTGAAGCAATGTCGATGCAAATGGAGCAAAGCAAGCAAGGTACTATACTTGGTATGGAAGCTAACAGGCTAGGCGCAGCGCAAAGAGACAAAATGATGGCGCAACAACAAATGATAGGTGGTATAGGTACTATGCTTACCGCTGGAATAATGAATAAAAAAATATAATATGGCATTCGGAAAAGCAGATTTAGGATTAATAAAAGCTGACGCGGCTAGATATGGCGCGAGCGAAGGTGTTGCACGTTCAGCCGCAGCTGGTCAATTTGCAAAGCAAATGATAGGCATGGATATGCAGCAAAAAAAAGCTAAAGCAGAGTCTATACAAAAAGTTAACGATGATTATTATAAAAGAGTTAAAACTGAACTTCCTGAGGGTAGTAAAGGTTATACAAAAGAAGCTATTTCATTTTTAAGTCCATTAATGAAATTTGCAAAAAACATATTTGCAAATCAAGATAAAATTGGTCAAGACCAAGTTGTTAATGCTATGCAAACCAATATTAAGGCTGCTCAACAAATGAGTTCTAATACGCACATGAATATAGAAAACGGTGGTGTGTTTGGACCTGGTTATGATCAAACTGACGAGCATTTTGTAAAAGCAAGCGTAAACTCTGAAATTGTTAACGTTGACGGCGTTCCAATGAGAAAAATAAAAGCACCTGAAGGTTATCCTAGCAAAGATGGTTTTGTTTATTTTGATGTTACTAACGATCCTGTAGCTATGGATAAGTGGCACTCAGGATCAACAAAAGTTATGAGCGCTTGGAATACGAATATTGAAGGTACACAAGGCAAGCCCATAAACTGGGAAAGAACAGGTACTAGTGCTACTACTATTGCTTCTAATTTAAAAACTGAGTTAAGCGGTGCTAATTTTTGGCAAGCTCAAGATTTAATAAACCAAGACCACTCTGAAGACGGTATAGATAATCCTTTTGCAAAACAATTTACTAGTGGTGCTTTACCTCCAGAGTATTACGAAGATATAAACTCTACAGATGACAACAAAACATATATAACTGTACATAGAAAAGTTGGTAAAGCTAGAGACGCAGATAACGATGGTATACCTTTAGGCGTTGATGCTGAAGGTGAAACAGGTGAGCAAGGACCTGTGAATGAAGGTAATTTTGTTAAAGTTACTTACGATCCTAGCAAAGGTCCGTTAGGTGGTTTAACAGAAAAAGAGTTATCAGGTTATTTAAAAGGTACTTTGCAAGATGGTTCTAGAGATTATAGAAATAAAACTAGAATTAATGATTTTATTGTAGATAAATACAGTAAATATCACGGTGAGGTTACAGCTGATTTTTATAAGAAAAGACAAGTTGAAGAAATGCAAAAAGCTAATAGATATTTTATAATGCCTGGTGAAAAAACGCCTTTTATGGCTGGTAAAATTAATTTTCCAACATCAGAAACTATAAAAACACAAAGAGAAACAGCGTTTAAAGATAAACTTTTTGAAGGCTTTGCACAAGGTATCGGAACACAGTTTGACGCTAAGTCGGTTGATATGTCTAAAAACCTAGGCACAAGTGAAGGTGAAATGTTTAAGTCTTTACAAGAGCAATATGGTAAATATGACGATGTAGAATTAGCAGCTAAAGACGGTGTTTTAAGTGTTCGAATAGGTGAAAATGATCCACAATCATTTGATACTAAAACTATGGGTAATAAAGAATTTCAAAAACTAAAATCTTATTTAAATAGAAGTAACTTTGATAATTTTTCTTTACTAGATGGTTTAGGCAACGATGCTAATACTTGGGATTTAACAGCTCCATCGTATCTTATTAGTTATAAAAAACAAAATTAAATTATAATACATGGCTGAAAAATTCAATTATGCCCATAATTTAGCTGCTGAAGCAGAGGCTGGTATAAGCACTGATAAAACAGATAGAGGAAACCAAACTGTTTTAGACGGTGGTAGTGTTGCTTATTCTAAAACGTTTTATGGTTTAACTTTAGGCGCTTGGGCAGATTGGAATAATATTGAATTACCAAAAGACGAAGCTGGTTGGAACGCTGTTAATTCTCAGTTTGAAGCAGAATTTTCTGGAACAGAAGATGAAGGTAAAAACATTGTGTCTAATTATTTTAAAACTAATATATGGGATAAACACAAGTTAGAAGAAATAACTGATAAGAGAGTAGGAGCGTCTATATACGATGCTTTAATAAACCAACAATTTACTTTTGGTAACAGCGACAACGAAACAATGGTTACCGCGTTACAAAACGCTGGTTATGGTGATTTAGGAGATGCTAAAGGTTTTGAAACTATAGATGATGCTATTTTTCATGTAAACAATGCTATAGAAAAACAAGGTGGTGATAAAGTTTTAGATGCTTATGCCATGAGAAGAGAGCAAAGCTATATAGGTTCAAGTCAAAATGATCCGCAATATTCTAGAGGTTGGATGGGTAGGCTTAACGAACATAGGGTTAGTGGTAAAGTAGATTCAATGTCTTTAGTTGAAGGTGATAGTTTAACTGTAGACAGTATAAATGCTGTTCGTGTACAACAACCTGAAATAATTGAACAACAAGAGATAGAAGAACCTAAAAGAAAGAAAACAAGTTCTTTTGATTTTGACGAAACACAACAAATTATAGACCCAAGTACAGGTGAAGTTATAAATCAAGGTGGAACTGGTGTTGGCCCTGTTGCAGGCCAAACAGGTAGAAGTAAAAAAGACGACATACAAGTAGATCCTATTAAAACGCTACCTGTTAAAGAAATGGAGGTAGAAGAAAGAGTAATGGAGCTTGAAAAAGCTACGCCGTACACTGAGGTTAATATAGATAGAAAAGAAAAAGAAAACGAAATAGTAGATCAAAAAGAAGAAAAGTATGCAACAAAACTTCCAACAGATGGTTTAAAAGAAATAACTATAAAAGGAAGTTCTAATATATTTAATTACGAAGCTAAAGAAAAAGATGACTTTGATTTTGGTAACGAAGACGATGATGATACTGAAGTAAGACTTGAAAATAACAAAATTGTTAACTTACCACCACCACAATTTACCTTACCTACAGATGATAAAAAAAGACAACCACTAAGAGATTTAGCAAAAGAAGATGAAGAAGAGTTTAATAAAATAATAGAAAAAAGAAAAGAATCACGTCAAGATAGAACAACTAATCCTATTCAAAAAATTAATCCAATAGAAGGTGTTTTAAGTATTGATGATGGAAAAGAAGAAGGTCCTGAATTTACATATAACGGTGGAGATGCTTTTTTTAACAAACAAAAGTTTAATAAAGATAGATTAGCTAAGTATGATAGATCAGTTTTACAAGAAATAAACAAAGCTGAAGGAACTAACTACACAAGTAGAGAAGAATATTTTAACGCTGTAGGTGGTGAGAATAGCACTCCGGCTTTAAAGTTTAAAAACAAGGTAAATAAGTTTACTGGTGAGTTTTTTGACTCAACCGAAGGGCCTGTAGACGCAAGAGGTCAAAAGTTTGACGAAGCTTATACAGATAATATAAGCTTCATGACAACAGCTAATCGAGTTTTTAACGAAGTTATAACTTTAGAAAAAAGCGATATTGAAGGCGATGTAATAAAAAAAGCATTTGCTGGCATACCTAACAGTGAAACGTTAGATTTTGGTAAGTTTCAAACTCAAATGAAAAAAGAAATACTAAATGCTGTACCAAGAGAACTTTATAATAAAATTTATAATGGTGTTTCTTTTAAACAACTTGGTTTAGACAGGGAACAAATAATAAAAGTTGCTAAAGCAAACGTAATAGCAAACAATAATCTTGTTTTAAACAAACAAGGTGAAAGACTTGTTAAAGCTAATAAGTTGCAAAAAAATAACGAAGCTGCTTTTGAAACCAAAAGAAACAATTTAAGATCAGACTACGAGGCTTTAGATAATCAAATACAAAGAATAAATAGCAAATATGGAACTTACGGTTGGGATGCTAGAGGTAGAGAAATATTTATACCTGCTATTATTGACAACAAGAGAGTAACACCTTCTGCTGAAGATTTAGGCGTGTTAAGCGATATAAACGCAATGTTAAAAGATCTTGATGTTAGACAAAACAGCTTGCAAGAAGAAGGTCAAGCGCTGTTTGAAAACAGAAAGTTAATAAACGAAAAAGGTGCTGCTTGGCAAAAAAGAAACGAGCAAATGTGGCAAGCACTTGGTTGGGAAATGTCAGATGTACCTCTTGACAAAAAACCACCAGCGTTTAAAGGTACTAAAGCTGCTAGAGCTTGGGATATAGGTGTTAAAAATGCTACTGATAATCCTATATATGCAACCGCTGAAATAGGAGGTAACTTTGCAGAAGAATACTCGAGATATAGAGTTTTAAATTCTGTTTTAAAATCACCAGCTGCTTTGCTTGGCTTAGGTAGTGGTTATTTTGGCGCTGACTTAATTGACAATACTGTAGAGGCTAGTAGAATAACACAGTTACCTACAGATCCAAAAAAGTTTAACGATGATGGTAGTTTAATATATAGCCACAAAGATCAATACATGGATTTTTTAGGTAGTGTTGCTACAGCTAAAATACTACCTAAAAACAAACTAGAAACTCTTTATAATCCTAACTTCAAAGGTTCTGGTAAGTTTTGGGAAGATTTAACAAATCCAAAAGCTTACAACCCTAGCTTGTACACTGTTTCAAAAACATTTGCAGAACTACTACCATA
>TARA_R100000654_G_scaffold10947_2_pt1 | contig 23408 bp, 5 predicted proteins | sample TARA_R100000654 | Tara Oceans TARA_R100000654 (sample SAMEA2622473) | marine metagenome | biome: marine biome (ENVO:00000447); feature: surface water layer (ENVO:00002042); material: "saline water (ENVO:00002010), including plankton (ENVO:xxxxxxxx)" | depth 5 m
AAATAGATTTAAATTAAAAGATCAAGTTAATTATACTATAACATTAGGAGATTCTAGATTTTTTAAAGATGCGTCTTGGACAGTAAGTTATGATCCTAAAAATAAATTATGGATTTCATTCCATGATTGGAACCCTGGTTTATACATACCAAGTAAAGGACATTTCCTTACTACTAAAAAAGATGGTATATGGAAACATAATAGTGCTTGTAATGATTACTGTAATTTTTACGGTGTGCAATATCCTTTTGAAATAGAGATACCTGTACCAACGGGACAAACAGTTACCACTATGAGAAGTATTGAATATGTTCTTGAATGTTATAGAAAAGATATTCAACTATGTAGCGATCAGTTCCATGTATTAGATTATAATTTTAATAAAGCTATAATTAGTAACTCAGAACAGGCTTCAGGAATTCTTAACTTAAATATATTCCCAAAGAATAATGTAGCTTTATCTCAAACATATCCTAAACTAGGATCTAACCTTGCTTCATTTGATATATTATTTTCAAAAGAAGAAAACAAATATAGATTTAATCAGTTCTGGGATATTACTAAAGATAGAGGAGAGTTTCCTCAAGGATCTGATTATCCTCCTACAGGACCATTAATTCCAGGTACAACTGAACTTTTAGGAAGTTATCCTCAAAATAATATATGGATTACTGAACCTAATGGTTATGTAAAAAATCTAAATGACTTTAATCTTAACTATAGTAAACCATTACTACAAAGAAAGAAGTTTAGACATTACTTAAACTTTGTTAAGTTAATTAGAGATGATTCACGAAATACAAACATGATCCTAAAGATTGTAAATACTAAATCCCAATTAAGTCAGAGATAATGAAATTTAAGAAAAGTAAATACGGACAGTGGGAGTTTCCTGGAGAGAATACATTAATTCCAAATGTAGGGGGAAGCATAACTATGAAAGGAGTAAACTATCCTGTATTAGGTATTGATGATGAAGGTAATCAACAAATGATGATGCCTGGTTATGATTATCAATTTCCGGGAAATTCTGTTTATGAAATACCAATGTATGATAATGGTGGGAATGTATCTTGGAACTTTAAGGGTAAAACATATTCAGGAACTTTAATACCTAGTATGGAAACTGATAAGGCTAGATATGCTAGAACTCATAATGGTAATATAAAGACATTACCTAAAAGAAATCTTGGAGGATCTTTAGAATTTATAGACGTGGAACTCACTGAAAAGGAAGCTGATGAATATGCAAAAGGAGGTTATATTTTAGAAGAGCTAAATGAAGGTGGAGAACTTCCTAAAGCTCAATTTGGTATACCAGGTGTAATAGATATGCAATCTATTCCAAAACCTGAAGAGCCTAAGCCTGATAAGAATTTGCTGGATGGAGCTAATGAGAGTTTAACAAATTGGGCTGATGAAAACCGTAAGGATATACTTAGAGGACTTGGAGAGTGGACAGGTTGGTATCCACATTCAAAATATAATAAAATATATTTTGATGTAGAAGATTATAATAAGAGAGAAGATGAGAAAAGAAGAAAACGTATTTTTAAAGAAGCTACAAAAAAAGGAGTGTCATCACCATGTAACGAAGGTATGATATATGATCATCAAACTAAAAACTGCATTAGTGAGGAAGAATATTTTGAAAAATATCCAAGAACAGAAAAAATCAATAAAGCTATTAAAGAAGCTAATGAAAGTTTTCCTAAAGATGTACAATGGTTTAGAGATTATATGAATTCTCCTATGTATAAGCAAATGCTTATGCAATCAATGGAAGCTGATTTTGAAAAAGATGTTGCTGATGGTAAACCAAGAGTATCTCCTCAGCGGGGTGCTCAATCTATAGCTGAACAAAGAATGTTTAATTTATCAAATATGCCAGCTCCTAAGTATAGACAGAAAATGATACATGATCAAGATACTCATGAAGAAATTCCTGATCCCGACCAGCCAATTGCTTGGATTGAACATTCTGGACAAGTTGGTCATAATCCTGAAAACTTAGAACATTATGGTCATTCCAATATACATGAGATTAGTCATTCTACAGATATATCTTTAGAAAATTCTGGTAGGTTAATTCCTGATTCTGATATAGCTTATATGGATAAAGCTGCGGCTAAGAAATATTATAGAAGTCCTGCTTGGTATAAAAGAAGAAAACAGTTTGAAGATGAAGGATGGTTTCCTGAAGGTGTAGATACTCCTAGAAAACAATGGCAATGGTATAAAAAAAAGTATCCTGATTATGTAAAACGTAAGGAAAGGACAATGAATTATGTTGAAAGACCCACTGAGACTAGAGCAAGATTAATGGAGATTAGACAAGTAGCTCAAAAGGCAGGCATATATGATCCTTTTACACAAAAAGTAGATAAGAAAGCTTATAAAAAACTAAAAAGATTAAAAAATCCTTATGACGGAGAACGGCTTGATCCTATGGATCAACTTAAAAAATCATACAGTGATGAAGAGATAATGTGGATGTTAAATAATATATCTAAAAATGAAGCTCCACAAGTAGAAGGGGATGATATGCAAATGGCAAAAGAAGGAATGTTTCTAGATATAGAACTTACAAAAGATGAAGCTGCAGAATACGCAAAAGGTGGATATATACTAGAAGAGATGGAAGAAGGTGAACGTAAGAAAAAAGGTTATAGAAGAGTTTATGAAGAAGATTCAGGATCTACAGAGTTTGGAGAAAGAAAAGTAGTTGATGTATATAGACCAAATAGAGGAGTAAGTAAAACCTTAACTAAAGATATTACTTATAAAACAGAAGATACACCTAGAGTTAAATTTACTGAAAGAGAAGTTACACGTAGATATAAAGATGGAAGTATTAAATCATATAAAAATATTAGACGTAAAAATGGAAAACTTATTGAAAATGCTTCAACAAAGAAAGTAAGATATAAGAAAGGTGAGCGTCCTCATAATACTATAGAACTTCCTAAAGCTCAAGATGGAAAAGCAATGCAAGCTTATCAAGATAGTTTAGATGCATATAATCATGGTCTTAGTATTTATGCTAGTACTGGATTTCCCTTTGGTCTTGGAAATATGGATGAGGGTATGTTTAAGGCGAGAATGAAAAGCATGGATGAAACTTATTCTAATAAAGTCCCTTTTAATCTTGAAGATCCACCTGATTATATAGGTAAGAAAGGATTTATATATGATTATGCTTTTCCAGGTAATACTCCAAAAGAAGATATAGATGCATATCTTAATTTTATAAACATGGGGAACCGTTTAAAGGGAACAGGTTTATGGGGAGCAAAAGTTAAGCCAATAGGATACTGGAGTCATATATATGATGGAGACTACAGTTTAGGACCTCTTTATAAAAAACCCACACCTCCTAAATTTGTTACTAAAACTTTAACAAGAATAGAGAAAGAAATAAAACCAACATATAAAGAAGCGTACAAAAATGTAGATAAAGACATGTATCCTACATTACAAGATTTTATATATGCTGCTAAATATTATGATAAATATAAAAGAAATCCTAAACCTGAAGATTTACCTAGTTATAAAGCTAAAGAGACTTTTAATAACTCGGCTAATGAATTAAAAGAGTCAGTGCGTCAATTAAATGATTTAGACTTAAGTCTTAACATTGAACCTATTCCTATTCCGCAATCTAACTTAAAGTTATCTGAGATAGAATATGAAGATGATGATTTAGATATGTCTACACCTAAAGAACTAAGGCAAGAAAAAAGAAGGTTAAGAAGATTAAAAAGAAAAAAGAAAAAAAATAAGAGTAAAACTTTAAATAGAAGATTACAAAGCAAAGGAAAAAGAAGAAAAAGAGAGGAAGGCGGTTCTGTAAATCATGAGTTAGGAGATATAGTAAATATAGATAAAGCTGCTAAGGAACAATTAGAAAAATTAGGTTATACATTAAAAGAGATTTAACATGAAGAAGTATCAAATAGTTGGATTACCCAGACGTTTTCAAGATGGAGGAGGTACAAGTTATAGTGTAAAATCTGGAGATACTTTTGACGATATAGCATATGATAATGGTTTTAATCCTTCTGAGTTAAGAGCTGCAAATCCAGGAATTAGTTATGGCAATCTTTCTATAGGTCAAGTAATAAATATTCCTAAGAAAAAAGCTGTAGCAAAACCTGCAACAAAGGTTGCAAAAAAAGCAGGAACTGGTTTATTCGGTAAAATGATAAAAGCTGCTAAGGTTGCTAAAGAAAAAGAAATATATAATGATTATTTTAATCAACTGCGCTCCCAAGAAAATGCGGCTAAAGTTGGGTGGGACCCTATAACTGAATTATGGAAACCTTATCCAGCTCCAGAAGAAGGTGGAGGATATGATATAGGACCTGGAATAAAATTGTCAGGTTTATCCAAGAAACGTGATTGGTATAAAGGTATAACTACTGAAGAAATGAATACCATGATGAGAAAAATTTTCGAGGAGAAAAAGAAATATGCATCTAACTATATAAACAAAACATATGGAAAAGGTACTTTTGAAAACCTTTCTGTTCCTCAACAAATAATATTAACTGATTATCAATATAATGTAGCTGGAGGCATAGAAGAATTTCCAAACTTTGCAAAAGGTGTAGTAAACAATGATGTAGACTTAATGCTTAAGGAACATGTTAGAACTTCAGGTGGCAAACCTTTGGGTCGAAGAAATCAGTTTACAGTAGATTGGATTAACAGGTATTTTGCAAAAAAACAAGAAGAAGCATTACCTAAAAAATATAAAGGAGGTGCATTACCACAAGCTCAATCAGGTGTTCAAGTTCCTAGAGATAAAAGAAAAGCTTTTAATAAGTTTTTAGATGATTGGGCTGAGTCCGGTAGCTACTATGAATGGAACCCTGATGGTACACCAGTAACTATGGAGCAAAGATTAGAAGAATTTTATAAGTCCCTTCAAGCTGCAAATCAACAACCTACATCAGCTAAAATAGTACAAACTAAAAGTCCAGATAAAGAAACATGGGCAGATAGACGAAGATTTAAAAAGTTTATCAAAGCTACCATGGATGATGTATATAAAGATTATGTTTTTAGAGACATTCCAGAAGGTAAGTATAATTTAGCAACATCCGGTTATAAAAAAATTCTAAATCCAAATTATATTTTTGATGATCCTGATACACCTAATGTAAATGAGGAACAAGAAGCAATCTTATCTGGTAAACAGGCTCCTGACATGAGATATTTCATGGATCTACCAACTTCAGATATTGCAGGAGGAAAGAATAAAAAAGGTCTTTTTAAAAAATGGAAAGCTAGAAGAGAGCAAGCTGAAATGATGAATCATGTTATAGCTGGATTAAGAGGTTATGGTGACTTACCCATGGGTTATAATGATGAAGACTGGAAAAAGTATATAGATAAATATCAAAGTCTCATAAAGGAATATAAGGATAAAGAATATGAGGACTTACAGTATAAACAATATCTACAAGCAAGAAAAGATCTTAAAAATAAGAAAGGAAGATATTCAGATAAGTCTATGGCTACTAGATACTTTGCAGATGATTATAAAGAAAATAACTGGGCAAGGTTTGATCCTGCTACAACTAAAGAAGAGTTTCCAGGCTATTGGAAACTTTTATCTGATTTAGGTACTGAAGAAAAACGTCAAACTTTGCAAACTCAACTTAGAGTGATTCCTGAAATTGGTGGAGCAAGTATTATTAGAGCATTTGAGGAACCTGGAAAAACTGCAAAAGAATTTGGAAAAGGAGTTAAAGATCTTACAGAGGTAGCATTTACAGGTAAGACTTTAGATGATATAGAACTTGGTCAAGGTTTTTATGATGGACTTTTTGTGGGTACATTACCAATAGGTACTGGTTTATATAGTAACACTTTTAAGGCAGGTAGATATATACATGGTTTAGGTAAAGGAACTTCTTCTATGAAGTTTTTAAATAAAAGTAATCTTCCATTTACATTCCGTTATAAAAACTATAAAGGGAATATTGACATTGGATTAGGAGCTAGTGAGTATAATTTAACAAATTATAAACCTTTAGTTCAAGGAACAACGGGTTCAGGTCAGTGGGCTATTGCAACTAAACCTTTGCAACAACAAATGAAAAGTACGTCTACTGTTGTTAATGCCCCAGGTCCTTTATTATCAAATACAAAATCTTTATCTGTTCCTAACATAACTTCTCCTGTTATACCTAGTGCTAAAATTATAGAGCCGACACCTTCAGTTCCGGCACAAAAAACAGAAGCAAGTCCAATGCATCATGCTACAAATAATCCTGATGGATCCATAGTATTTAATACTGATTATCACACGGGTGTTGTTGCACCAAAGGATGCGGGTCAATTTATGAAAACCTGGGAAAAAGATGGATATATTTATGATGATTTTACAAAAACCTTTAAACCTAAAGCAAAAAGATCATTTAAGACACTTGAAGAAAATGGAAAAATTGCAGACTTAAAAAATAGTGAGGGAAATGTATCTACAGAAAAAGCATTTAAAATAATGGAAAAGGATGAGTCTGCTTCTTCACTAAAAGTATCTAGAATAAAAAAGGAATTAGAAAATCGTTATGATGGTACTATACCTGCAGAAATTAGTTTTGATGAATTAAATGATGTAGCAAATTCTACAATTATACCACTTAATATAGAAGTGCAACATACAACTGGAAACCCTCTCTATGGTGGATATAAAACAGGCATGAGTGATTTTGTTGCTAATAATGAGTATGATCCAGGTATGATGAACTATGATATTGAAGATCTTAACCAGATAAATTCTGAGATTGAAGATTTAGAATATCAAATAGGTCAATCAGAATCAAGAATCAAAGACCTTAACTCTGAGATAGATGAAATACAATATGAAGTACAGAATTATGAAAGAAAGATTGTTGAGACTAATCCTGGAGTGAACGTAAATAATATAGATGAGATACTTGAGCGTGATCCAGTTTGGTTGAGTTTACGAGATAAGTATAATGATCCAGGAAAAAAACTATATGCAGAAGAATATAAATATGATATACTCAAGTCAAAATTAGATGATAAGAAGAAGCTTTTTACAATTAATGAAAAAAAAATACAGAGAAGCATTGGTAGACCTAGAAATAATGATTGGACAGGTTGGGATATAAACCTTGAAAAAAGCGGTAAAAATTATACCAAGAATCCTAGACAGTTAGTTTTTAACAATAAAGACAAACTTCCTTTTGGAGTAGATGCTCATGGTGCAGATGATAAGACATTAGGACGTGTTTATACTTTTGAAAGAGCTAATGTTCCTAAGACATTATTCTCAAATCAGATTCAATCTGAGTTTAGTCAACAGCCCAGAGGTAGAAAACAAACTTCAGCAGCAAGGCTGAGGGACGAGTTAGCCGTAAATGAATTTGTAGAAATCATGAAGCAAGCTAATAATGACATTAGTGCAATGTATAAGGGACCACAAGGACCACTGTCGGATGCAGGATTAGCTGATAGGGAGGAACTACTTAATAAGGATGGTTGGACCCGGGAAAAAGATAGTACTGGAAGAAATTATTGGGTAAAAGGAACAAAAGGTGAGGAAGGATATGGGTTTATGTGGGATTATAGTGAGCAGTATAATGATGTGCTTGATGATATATATTTTGGGCTCAGAAATGAAAGAGCTGCAGCTAAGACAAAGTATGAAGAATTACAAAAGGATATTGACTATATACGAGATTCATTTAAGGATCAACTGCCTGATGGAATGAAAACAAAGTATCAAGATGTAGACTTACAGACAGTTATTAACCGTGTAGAAGATGCATTAGGTAGGTCTCTTTTTACTATTGACCCTACTTCTGAATCTTTTAATGCAAATCAAATTGCAGCGACTAGGAAAAAAATGGAGGTTGCTCCAGATGCTAGACTGTTTCAAAGGTATAATTTTGAGCGAATGGTTGAAGAAACTATAGCTTATGCAGCTAGTACAGGTAAATATGAAAAAGTAAGATTTCCAACAGGTAGCACTGCTAATAGAATACAAGACTATTCAAGCTACAATAATACTCGTAAAGATTATACCTTAGAGAATATAAGCAAGGTCCCAAAATCTGGATATGATGTTGTAAATTTTGGCGCATTAATTCATAATAATATAGATATTAATAAAGCTGGAGCTGTTATTTCTAATAAAAATTTAACAGAAGATGACAAAATAAACCTAGTAGGCTTATTTAATGAGTGGCCAGGTGGTTTAACAAATAAACTGACTGTTGATGAAATAGTAGATATAGCTACAAGTGATGAACCTTTATGGCAATATGTTACAGAAGAGGTTTCTACAGGTGAAGGCACTAAAAAGATAAAAACATTTAAGTCTAAATATTTTACTGAAGAAGAGGTTGATAAAATTAAAACACTAAACAGTGAAGGTAAAAGAATAACAAACTATTTAAAGAAATATAAAGACACTCCTGAAAAAATAGGTAAAGATGATTATTGGAAATTATTAGATCCTGTTAGATATAAAATAGTAGAAAGATACGAAGCCTTACAAAAGTTCTTGAAAAAAAGGTATCCTAATGCAAAAGTTGGAGAAGTAACTGATGAATATGGAAATACTTGGTGGGAAATTACACTTCCTGACGATGTTTTAAAAGGTACAAAACGAATTGTACCTTATAAGCAAGGAGGTTCTGTAGAGGCTGATCTTTCTCCAGAAGATGTAAAAAAATATATAGAAGGAGGTTATATATTAGAAGAATTAGATTAAACATTAAATGTTTAAACATTAAACTAAAAATTAGTATATTATAAATAAGTACTTTTAGACATGTCAAAAACAAAAAGATATAGAATCAGAAAAGCATTAGGTGGTGAAAAACCTGGTGTAATAAATAAAATGCAGCAGTTTATGCTTAAGGCTGAACAAGGAATGCAACAACCATCTCCAGAAGAAATGGCTATGATGCAGCAGCAACAACAAGAGCAAATGCTTCAACAGCAAGGTGCAGGTCAACCCCAAGAAAATTCAGCCACAGCTGCAATTATGCAAGGTATGGAGGAAAATGTTACACCTCCTAATATTATAATGCAACTACTTAGTTCAGGAGTTTCTGAAGATGATATTGTACGAGGATTTGTAGAAGTAAGTTTAGCTAAACTTCAGCAATCTGGTCAAGAGGTTGATCAGCAAATGACTCAAGAAATGCTGACTCAATTTAAAGATCTAGTAGGTATGGTTTCTCTTAAGATGCAAGAAGGTTCTCAAGAACAACCTATGCAAGAACAACCTGCTGAAATGTCTAAAGGTGGTTATAAGAAAAAACTTTTAAAAGAAGCTAAAGAAGGGAGAGAAATGCAAACAGAAACTCCTGGCAGCATTTTACCACAACCAGCAACTCTTAATACATTTATAGAAGGTGTGAAAGATGAAGGTAATGAATTCTATGCTAAAGAAATGGCTGACATGAATTATAGTGATGAGTCAGAAATGTTTAGAAAAGGTGGGAGGACAAGAAGAGTAACAAATAGAGGAATAGCAAGACGAGCTAGTAAACAAAGTCCGTATGAAAGATCTGATAGAAAAGCCTTAAGAAAAGGTTTAAAAAGAGGTGATTTTACTTGGCAAGAGTTAAATGATTCTATTTATGAAGGTAAAAGTGTATTACCTCCTGATTATAACCAGATTCGTAAAGACATGGTTACTATAGGTTCTGACTATTTAGGTTCAATGATGCCTCAAATATTTAGTCATCGTAATACAGCTAATGAATTTTCTAGAAAAGGAACAGGTCTTGAAGATACTAATGTAGATGTTTACTTTAAGAAAAAAGGATTTGGTAGAAGAGAGTGGGGTATATCAGGTTTAGACTATACTTCTTTACCAGGTTTTGGAGGAACTCTTGGAACTAGTAGTGCTGGTACTGGATATAATACAACAAGAAATATTGGTACTAGAGTAATACCTGGAGTTACAGCAACAGAGATTCTTATAAAAGATATTAATGAAGCCAATGATGATAGTGATAGAGCTTTAAAGCTTAAGAATAATCCTCCTAATGATGGACAGTCAGAGTTTGACTATTTTAAAAAAGTATTAAATGATTTAACGGGAGATCCTACTTTAATTTGGGATAGTACTGCAAATAAATGGGTTGACCGTCCTAAAAATCCAGCTGGTCCTGTTGAAAACACTAATTATGAAAAAGAAGATTCAGAAGAATTTATTGATGTAGTACGAGATCCTGCTATAGAGGCTTATGATGATGCTGTAGATATATTTGATGATGAAGATGATATGGACAATGCTGATGAAAATGTAATAGATCCAAATGATCCAAATGCTGAAGCTTTAGCGGTATTAGGACCTAATGCTACAGAAGAAGATATAGCAAATTATAATGAAGAAAAAAGAATTGAAGCTTTACAGAATCAAGAGGTTGTAGATAATGAAGTTACTGAAGTTTCTGCAGATAATTTTGGTGTTACAGATGATATGACTTTCTCACAAGCATATAGAACAGCTAGAGATGCTGGAGCTACAACTTTTATTTGGCAAGGTAAGGAATATGGTACAAAAAGTTTTTCTGAGATGCCTCAAGAATATCAAGATGAACACCGTGATAGTAAATGGCATCCTGACAATGTTGGAAAAAGTAAAAAAGAAAAATCTATAGAGGCTTGGCGGAAAAAAGATCCTACTGATGTTTATGATTATGTAAAAGCAGGTGGGGATCCTGATGTCCCTGCGGATTCATATAAGTGGAATGAAAATGCATATTGGGATGAACGTATTGATAGTCTATTAGAGCAAGGTTATTCAAAAGAAGAAATTTATAAAATGATATTTAAAGATTCGGGTTATGAACATTATGATGAGGATGATCCTGGAGGAGAAAAGCTGAAGAAATGGTTTGATAGCTATCCTGGATGGAGAGAGAATACCATAGAGGAGAAGAAGAAAAGAGCAAAAGAAATAAATAAACAAGCTACTGAACAAAACAAAAAAGTATTAGATAATAAGCATGCAAAGAATGCTAAGACTAAAGAAGCTGCTATAGAGTATTTTAAAAGAGCTGATCGTAACTATATCAAAGAGCCTAAAAAATATAAAATTGTAGATAAAGGTAATGGAAGATGGGACTTAGATTTTGTTGGTGGAGGAAATGCTAAACAGTATTCACCAAGGGACTATAACAGAAGTGCTTTTCCTAGTGTAGCTTTTGGAGGTTCAGTAAGTCCTGACTTATATAAGTATGTATATGGTGGAGATGAAATGGATGATCCAGATATGTATAAAGATATTACAGATCCTTACTTTGCACCAGGTGGAGCATTTAAGAAACCTAAGATGGATCCAGTACTAGGACCAATGTCTCCTTCAGCAGAGGTTCAAAAATATAGAGAAACAGTTTATCCTACATCTAAAGGAGTCTTTGGTCAAATTAAAGATCATTTTAAAACAGCATTTGAACCTATTACTCAAGGTAAAGGTTTAAGAGGTGTTCTTGGTACAGTGAGAGATATATATGCACCAAAACAATTTGATTGGCTATCTCATAAAGACGGTGATAAAGATGCTGCTTTTGGATATATAGGAGTAGATGGATTACCTAATACTATTGCACAACCTTATGGAAGTGCACAGTTTGATAGTGATGGAAACAGAATCATAGGAGCTAATATGAATCTAAAGTATAAAGATAAAAAGATAGGAAAAGACAGATTAAATGTTACATGGACACCTAATAAAAATACATTTGATGATGATGGAAAAATAGATGGTAGCGAGTATGAAGGTTTTAAAGATTACTATACTGGAAAGGATTCAGGATTTTTAAATAAAGATAACTTTAATGAAGGTGGTCAAAATATATACAGTGGTTTAGATAAGTTTTTTATGGCTGGAGAAATAGATACTGATTTCATGGGAGATCAGGATGCAGTTAATATGAATCTAGTTGAAAATACTTCAGATGATGACTTTAACTTAGAAGATTGTACAGAAGCTGAGTTACAACGAGTTGGAAGTGACTGTTATAATGCCGCAGTTAAATCTGAAAATTTTAAAGTTAATACTGCTAGAAAAACTAATAACCCCTTAATAGCTAATACTGCTAGTAGACTTGCTGACTTTATTGTTGATAGGGGTGTAGCTGCAGATACACGTAGACAAGAAGAATTTGACCGTAATAAACAAACTTCAGATTCTAAAGTATCAAATATAAGTACTGATATAAATCAAGGATTTGATGCTGTTACTGGATATCAATCAATGGTTAACTCACAGTTTAATGATCCTATTCAATCTAGTAGTGCAAGACCTTCATCAATAAATTATGTTGGCGCTAGAGGAGGTCAATACAGAGTAGGGGGTGTATATGATTTAACACCACAACAAATAGATGCAATATATGCCGCAGGAGGCTCAATTGAAATTATAGAATAATACTATGAAAGTTAGAATTAAAAGTTTAGGATTACCAAAAGCTGCCTATGGGCAACAAGTAGACTATGGATTATCTTTAGGTAGAGGTATGGATGAGAATTCAACAGGCTCTTTAAAACCTAAAAGAACTATTGGTGGAGTACCACGAGAAGAAGCTAACTTAGAAGCAGAAGGTGGAGAAACTGTAGTAGGTCAAATATCAGGAGATGGTATAGTAGATCATATGACTATAAAAGGCCCTAGACATTCTAGTGGTGGTGTACCTATGAATCTTCCAGATGATAGTTTTATTTTTAGTGACACTAAGTCAATGAAGATAAAAGACCCTAAAATCTTACAAATGTTTGGTAAGACTAAAGGTAGTTATACTCCTGCAGAACTTGCAAAGCCTTATGATATCAGTAAGTATAAAGCTATACTTATGGATCCTGACACAGATAGATTATCTAGAAACACTGCAGAAATCATGATTAAGAATATAGTCATGAAGTTGGGTGCTCTTGCTTTAGCTCAAGAAGCTAAGAAAGGATTCCCGCAAGGCATTCCTGAAATAGCTAAACCTTACATGGAAGCTAATGGAATTACTGAAGAAGATTTAATTCCTGAATTAAAAGCTCAGGCTGAACAGATGCAGGCTATGCAAATGCAACAAGCTCAGGCTATGCAACAACAACCACAAGCTCCACAAGGAATGCCTCCTATGATGCCTGATGGTCAACCTGTAGCAATGCCACAACAAGGTATGGCTCCTCCAGAGCAACCTATGATGGATCCTAGACAGATGATGGCAATGCAGCAAGAACAGCAAATGATGCCACCTCAGATGGAACAGCCTATGCCTATGGCTGCTTATGGTATGGAACTAGGAGGATATGATATGCCTTTTGTTATGGCTAACGGAGGTTTAACTAAATATCAAGATGCTGGTGAAACAGTAGAGGGTAGACGTGCTGAAAAAGTTGATAGGTTACCCGGTACAGGAACTAGAGGTCGTACAGATAGTGATAGATTTGAGTCTGAAACAACTATAACTCCTGGGGAAGAAAGAAAAAATGCTTCTGAAGCTAGAAGTTCTGGAAGACCTTCTTCATCAGGATGGGAAGGTGCAATTTGTGATATGATTAAAGATGGTGCAACTTGGGAACAACTTACAGATCCTGATGTAGCATTTGAGAAAACAGGAAGTAGAAAAACTCACTTAAATCCTAATAGTCCACAGGCTCAGGAAATTTGGGAAAGATGTAAAGGTGATCAATCAAGATTTGAAGAAACAATAGAGGATGTTTATGTTGAGGTTGAGGAAACAGAGGAAAACAACGGATGTCAATGTGAAAAAGATGGGGTTGTTAGCAATAAAATGACTTTTGAAGAAATTCTTGCTTCTGGTAGAATTGAAGGTTATACTGTAGAACAAAGGTGTACAGGATTTAAAGAAGCTTTTTGTAGAGAAGAGTTTGAAGAAGAGATACAGCAAAAAAAGAAAAGTGATCCTTTAGCTTTACCTCCCATGTCTTCTATGAGAAGACGTTTAGCAACTCCAGACCCTGTTGGTTTGGATATAGTGCCTACACCAAAAACAAATTATTTAGACTATAGAACAGCTGTACAAAATCAACAAAGTAATCAGCTTGCACAGATTAATGATATTAGAAATATGTCAGGGTTAACAGAAGGTCAAAAACAAGCTATGATAGCTAAAGTAAATGCGGCTAGTACAGGTCCTATAGCATCTACTGTTACAGATGTGTATAATAAAAATGCAATGCTTGGTGCTGCACGTTATAAAGATGAAACAGCACTTGGAATGAATCAGCAGAAAATGCGAGCAGGTCTTGATGCAGATTATAATAGAGCTGTTGCAAATACAAAAAATTTAGAGACAGCTGGTATTAATCAAATTAGAGCTAACAGAGATCAAAGAGCAATGGATGTTTATAAAATGAATGTTATGAAACAATCATTAGAAAATGCTGCAGAGAACTATGATTGGTTAGGTAACTTTTTAGGAGGAACAAACTTGCAAAGAAGAAGTTTATCAGCTTGTATAGGCGCAGGTAATGATCCTGCTAAATGTCTTGCAAAGTATTATCCAAATGTAGATCCTACAACTATGGGTCAAGCACCAACAACTACTACAACTACTCCAGATCCTGATGGTACTCCAGATCCTAATGCTACTCCAGATCCTGATGGTGGTAGTAGCAGGTATGGAGGATCAGTGAATTCTAGTACTTTTATACCAAGATATAGTACATTACCTTATGGTAATTAAACCTTATAAGTTTAATAAACTTTAAAAATTTTAATATATTTAAAAAATAAAATAATACTAATAAAATGGCAACTTATCCACAGGGAATAACAAGCTTTATACCATCATATCAACCTTTCCAATTAGATTGGAATGTGTTAAGTAGAAATCTTCAGTTAAAGCAAACTAAGTATGATCAAAATTGGAGTCAACTTAATAATGTATACAGTAGGTTATATGAAACGCAAGTGTCAAATCCTGAAAGCCAAAAAGTTAAAGATAGTATATTAAAACAAATTGATTTTGATGTACGTAGAGTTGCAGGTATGGACCTGTCTTTAAAACAAAATGTAATACAAGCTGAACAAGTATTTAAACCTTTTTATCAAAACCCTAATCTGATTGCTGATATAGTAAAAACTAATCAGTTTAATACAGAGTATGCTAAAGGTAAAAGTTTTGCTACTTCAAAAAATAAGCAAGAACAAGGTATGTATTGGGGTGGTGGCTTGCAATACTTGAACAATAAAATGGAGGAGTTTAAAGCTTTACCTTTTGATCAACTATCTAGTTTTGAAACTTTTAACTATGTGCCTTATGTAAATACAGATAAGGTAATGAGAGAAATTCAGAAGGAGATGGGTAATGTAAAAGTAATGCAACGAAATGGTGCTTACTGGGTTACAACTCAAAATGGAGAACTTTTAAAAGAACCTTTACAAAGAAGATTTAGACAAGCCCTTGCATCAGATCCTCGTGTAATGGATGTTTATAGAGTAGAAGCATATAATGCAGGACAAGCTGATATTAAAGATAAAATGTCTAAAGATGCTAACTTATCTAGACAAGATGCGGAAAGATTATACTTAAATGAACAAGTAACTCCTTTAAGAGATGCGCAACAAAAACAACTTGATAAAATAAAATCTGAAAAGAAAATTGTTCAAAATAAAGTAGATAACTTAAGGATTAAATCAGAAAAGAACCCTACTGAAGATGTAGATAACTCTTTAGCACAATATGAAAAGTATCTTTCTGATCTAGAACAAATGGAAGAATCCATGACTGAAACTTTAGAAACCCTTACTGGAAACGTTAAGTCAACTGGTAATACTGAAGGTGGAACTCCATTTAATCCTGAAGACCTTAAAAATTTACGTTATGGTATAGACCTTAATCTAGCAAGTCAAATGTTAGAAGGAGACATTCTTCGTACAGCTTCAAATATGTCTATAGCTAATTTTGAACAAACTTATAAAGTAGATGAACTTGCTAAAATAAATTACTCTAAAAGAAAAGAATTAGAAAACTATCAAAAGAAAAAGTTTATTGATGGTATGGCTAAGACAGGAAGATACCCTTATTTATTTAGAGATAAAAATGGTGAACCTACACATTTTCCTACACTTGATGAAAATGCTAGAGAAGCTGCAAATAAAGCTAAAATAGCATATGACAAGGAAATAAAAAAGAAATTAGAAACAGGTGAATATGAAATAGGTCCTCAAGGGCTACCTGTACCAACACAATCTAAACATTTTGTACAACTTGAACCAGTAAAAGGAGCAACTCCAGGAGGTATGTCTAAAGACGATGTTGAGCGTTTGATATATAATAATGTAGTAGCTGCAGAAGAAAATATGGATAAGACAATTGTTTCTTTAAAAAACATTATGTCTGAAATGTTAGATAAGGGTTATACTACTCCTGAAGAAGTTAATAATATATTTGGATCTTGGGGTAATAATAGATATGATCAAGCACAGTTTCGTAAATATAAAGATATGTATGAGTCTGGTGAAATAGATAAAAAAACAGCTTATGCAATGTTTAGAAAAGCAATAGCTGCACCTAAAAAAGGTGAGCCTGATCCTAGATTAGGAGGTAGCGGGGTTAATGATGGTAGTAGAGACTTTAGAAACCAAACAGAAGAAGTACAAGCTCAACGTACAAAAGACATGCTTGCTACAGATTATATAATGGGAAGTAAACAAGATTTTGAATTAGGGTTAATCTTAGAAAACTATAAAACTTTTGTTAAAGAAAACAATGCTTTATTTTCTAAGAGTATGAAAGAACAAAATAATAAGATATATAGTTTAACTCATGATTTAGAAGATTATAATATAATACAAGCTAAAGCAGATGAGGCTAACAAAAAAAGATCAGAAGAAGAACTTGCTCTTTTAATAGACTATGCTAAAAAAGTTGGTGGAAATATGCATGAAAGAGCTCATCTAATGAATACATATGATCCAATAACCGGTGGGTATAGAACTGTATCTTATGACGAATATGTAAGAGGTGCAGTAAATCAGTATGGTCCACAAGAGTTAGAGCCAGCCAGTAGATTAACTACTAGTGGGGCAGTTCAAAACTTTATGAAAGGTTTTACTGTTGCTGCTGTAACAGGTTCAGCTTTAGAAGCTGCTAATGTAATACCGGGTATGGGTTTTGCAGCTCATCTGATATGGTCAATAGCAGGAGGAGCTACTGCAATGATAACTGGTGCTGTTGCTGACGAAGCTATGGATGCTTATGATGAGTATGTAGCTGAAGATCCTGAATGGTTTATTGAGGGAATGAACACTAATAAAGACCTGGGTTTTCTTGAAAGCATGGGTACAGTTAGTTCAAGAGGTAACAATTTACGTGCAGAATATGATAATTATTTAGAGGAAATAAATAGAATCTATGAAGATCAAGATCTTAAAACTCCAATTCCGGGAACAAGAAGTTTTGTAGATCAGCAAGCGCTATCTGCTGGAACAGCTGATATGACTTTAGGAACACCAACAATTAACGTAGATTCTAAGATGCCAAATCTTCCTCCTATGCAACAATACTTATCTGAGCTTAAACCAATTTTAAAAACTATTGAGGTTAAAGCTGAGATGGACGATGAAGACTTAAATAATGTTAGTGTATATGGATTAAGTGAATCTGATTATGAAACGTCTACAGATGACTTTGATGGGAAGACTTTATCAGATTTAGCAAACTTAATGCTTACAGACCTTTCTAAGTTTCCAAGTAAAGATGAGGATTATAATCTTAAAAATTTTAAAATAGGTGTATCACCCATTTCTAAAAATTCTTCAACTAGTGGTGCAGTTATACTTTGGCCTAATGAAAGTTTTATAGATAAAAAGTTAAAAACGTTATTTCCTGATTCTGATGACAAAGATAAAAGAGAAAAGTTAAAAGTAGAAATGCTGAAAAAAGAGCAAGGATTTGCAATCAATGTTCCTGTAGATCTTATTAAAAACACTACTCTTTATAAAGCTCAAACTATGGATATGCCTATGCAAGCAATAATAGCTAACGGTGGAGAAAGAATGTATGAATCATCTGAACCTGGATATGCTATATCTTTTAAATCAGTAACTGGTGATCCTAATGGTGTATTACAGGTTACAGAATATGCTCCTGTATATAGTATTGTAACAAATAAAAATGAAATAGTGCAAACTACTGTTCCTGAATTAGTAATGGGAAGAAATGTAGGTAAAGCTAGAGATTACTATCTTAATGTAAAAGTACCTCAATTAATTTACCAAAACAATGCTAGATATCAACAAGCTAAATCTCAACTTCAGAAAATAAAATAATGTTAGAACAAGAAGAAAATACAGATAACTTAGAGAGTCAAGGTATTGATACAGAAATGTCTAACATTGCTGAACAAGTTAGTAATTTAAATTTAACAAATTCTGCTCAAGAACCTTATAATAGTAATCAGGAGTTTGAAGGTTATATACCTTTTCAAGAAACTCCAGAAAATGCTTTTGTTACACAAAATTTAATTACAGGAGATCCTTATAATACACAGATACCTCCTCCAACTTATCAACCATTAGGTGATTTAGCTTCTATGTCTGAAGAAGAAAAAAAAAGCCGTCAACAACAATATGTAGCATCACTAAAACAAAGTCTTAATAATGAATTAGTAAATTTTCAAGATCCTAATCAATGGGGTGGTATTTATAAATATAATGCAGGCCCTAACTCTACTACTTATTGGGACAGATATCATAACTTATGGGGAGATGGTGACCATGAATTAGATTTTCACCCTTTACATAATAATGAAGCTGCTTATAATATGGCAACTAGCTATGGTGAAAGAGCAGCTTATTCTTTATATGGTATGTCACAACTAGCATTAGCCGGATTTATAGGAACATATGAAAGCTTAGGTGCTATGGCTGAGGGTGATTTTTGGAAACCTGATTATAGAGTTGGGAGAGAATTTGATAGGGTTAATAAATTATATTATGATTCAAATGATGGAACAGGAGCTTTTGTGAATAACCTGGTAATGAACTTTGGTTATACTTTAGGTATAATGGGTTCTATTGCATTAGATGGAGGCTTTGGAAGTGCGTTTAAACTTGGTGCTGCTGGAAGATATGTTCCTAATATTAGAAGTGCAAAAACTCTTTCTAATATACAAAAGGCAAACAAGCTTGATAATGCAGTAGACGGAGCTAGAATAACTCAACAAAATCTTGATTACTTGAGTGGTATGGGAAATGCTAGAAAGTGGTATCAAGGTTGGGACCTTAGAAGACTAAGTGAAAGTACTATAGGTAGAGCTGTTAATCCTTTTAGTAATGTGACAGCAAACCGTTATAGAATTCTAGATGGTGCAGATAACTTGACAGGATTAGCTGAAGGGGCTATGGGTTTTGGTGCATTTTATAGAGATATTAGAAATATAAACTTAGCTATAGCTGAATCAAGATTAGAGTCTTCTTTAAATCGTGATAGATTATTTGATAATTTATATTCTAATTATTATAAAAATAATGGTAAGGCTCCTCTAGGTGAAGATTTAGAAAGGATAATGTCTGCTGCAGATGCAGAAGCTTTTGAAACTTCTATATGGAACACAGCTCTTATATATTTTACTAACAAACTTGCATTTGATAATATTTTAAACCCAACCGCACTAAATAAAGTTTTTGGTAAAAAAATTAATGATATAGCCAGTATTGGTAAAGGTGATTTTGGACCTATAGGTAGGGTTACATTAGAATCAGGTAAAGGGGCTGTATTTAGAGAAAGGGGTTATAGAACCTGGCTGCATGGTTGGAAAACAGATCCTATTGCAAAATCTTTAGGTAACACTATAGGTTATTTTAAAGTAAATCTACTTGAAGGTCTTCAAGAATCTTTTCAGCAAGTAATTGCAGATGCTACATATGAGCATTATAAAAAACTTTATTACAGTGATCCAACAAGAAAAGGGATTATAGATAAAGCAATATTTGGACAAGGTAGTACTTCAGTTGATGAATATACTAGAGCTTTAAAAAAACAAATTAGTCCTGAAGGTGCTGAGGTATTTGGATCAGGATTTTTTATGGGATTCTTAACTAAAGGTTTAGGAGCTGGTATAAATGCAGCTAGAACTAGGTCTGCAAAAATGTATGATCCTCAAGGTTATAAAGACTATCTTGAATTTGAAACTCAAGTAGGTCAACAACTAGCAGATCGAATTAATGATATAGGTGTAAAGGATTTTTGGGATAGTGGATATTTTAATGCTGCAACACAGTTAGGTGTGAATACAGTTACTAAAAGTGGAGACATAAAAGAAAATAGAGATGCTGAGATGGAAGCTGTAATTAGTCATGTTAAATATTTAAAGAAAAATGGCATTTTAGACAGCTATATAGAAAACTTTAAAACTTATCAAGATCTTACAGATGAGGAATTTCTTGAAGCAAATCCTACAGTTACCGCTGATGAAGTAGGAAAGTATAAATCTAAAATTCCAATAATTGCAGAAAAGCTAAAGAAAGTAAGTAAGACTATAGATAGGGTTGAGGAAAAATATAAGAATCCTGTTGACATACGTAACATGGAATCATGGATGGAGGGATATGAAGATGCCGTTTTTATGCATAATGCTTGGGAAGAAGCTGTAACACAAGCTGCATTTTTTCAAGAAAATTGGGAAGATGTTAGTAAAAGAATGGTCTCTATTCAAAAAACTCATTATAATAATAGACCTTCAGAAAGTTTATCTAAATCAGATTCTGATTTAATTCTTACCATTAGAGATAGTAGAGGTATGAAAGCTGAGATAGCTAGACTTAAAGATGAAATTAAAACTCTTACTACTCAGGCAACTCCAGAATCAAAAGAAGCTGCAAAGCAAAGACAAAAAAGATTAAATGCTTTAGAAGACTACTATAATAATTGGAAAAGCTTTGATGACTTTTTTCATAGAGATAGGTATAGAGCAGGTTTAAAACAATATTTACAAAAAGAAAATAAAACTACGGAAGCAGAAAAAGAAGAAGCTCCTGTAGAAAAACCTAGATATTCAGATAGTAAGGTTCCTGTTGGTAGAAAAACATTTACTATAACAGACCCTGTAGAAGGTACTACAAACACTTATAGATATAAAGTAAATTTAGACGGAAGTATAAGAGATTTTCAAATTCTTAAAGATGGTAACTATCAAAATACTGATATTTTTGGTAAAAGAACTTATGAACAAATAAAAGAAGTATTTGAAAAAGAAGGAGATGTAGTAGAGATAATAAAAGAGGAGGATTATAAGGCAATAATGAATCCTAAAATGTTTGATAGATTAACTACTGACCAACAACAAAGAGTTGATGCTGAGAGAGCTAAGACAAAAACTAAAGGTGTTACTGAAGAAGAGGTTGATAAAATACTAGATAGAGAGTTAGGTAAAAAGACTGTTAAAGAAGAAGGTAAGATTATTAACAAACTTAAAAATTCGTATAAAAATTTATTAAATGAACTTGGTACAGAAACTGATTTTATATTTGATGATAAGGCTTCAGAAGGATTTAGAGATGTAATAGATTACTATAAACTATCTGATGAAAAAGCTGAGTTAGCTAAGTTAATAAATCTTGTAAATGACCCACAAGGTTTTTATAAGCTTTATGAAAAGAATTTAGAGTGGATGCAAAAGCTTTACAATGAAAGAGGTGCTTATGCAACTGAGATTGCAAAAAGAGAATTAAATGATATTGCAGGAAATGGTCTTTTAAATACGTTAGCTGAAGATGGTATTTTTATGTCTGGTGCAGATTTTATTGCATGGAAAGACCACGGTATAGCTCCTACAGAATTTTATGATGAAGTTAATCAACTAATTATCACAGAAGATAACCCTGTATTTAATAGATATATGAACAAATTATATCTATATCAGGCTTATGTAGAAAAGAATGAAGAATTAGATGAAGGATCTAAGTATAGAGAATATAAGGCTAAGAAAAAAGCTATTGAGCAAAAAAGATTAGTTCAGATTCAAAAGGAAAAACAAGCCTTTAAAAGTCGTAATGGAATTAGTGTAGAAGAATTTGAAAAGCAAAATACAAAAGAAGTACCTACAGATAAAAAATTACAAGCAGAACTTGATAAACTAAAAAGTTTAAAAGAAAAAACAGAATCATACAAAGATCCTTTAAACTTTGGAAAAGATATAATTTCAGAGATTGGTTTAGAATCAAATCAATTTGATGAATTTGTAAGCACTGTAGATCAATCTGATCCAGAAGTACAAAAATTAATAACTAAGTATGGTAAGCAGGCTAAATTAGGTGCTGGAATATCTAAAGAAGATAAAGCTAGTATACAGAATGATTTTGGTTTATATAAATATTCCGCATTAGATATTATAGATCAAACTATTGAAGAAATTGAAAGTCAAATGGAAACAGAAATAGTTTCTGAGTTTGATAAAACACCAGAAGGAAAAGTATATACAAAGGCTATCAATACAATAGATGAGAGTTATAGTAAAGCTTTAAAGGAAATAGAAGCTTCTTATACTGAAGAAGAAAAGAAGCCACCTGTTATAAAACCAACTTCTGAAAGAAAAGAACCTGTTGAGAAAAAAATAGATTCTGATAGAACTACCGTTAAATGGGATACTCTTGATCAAGAATTGAAAGATATATTAACTACTCAGTTTGAGTTATACTTAGATGCTAAGGGTATGTCAGAAAAAGCAAATGAGGATGTAGAATATCTTAGACTTAGAAATAATTGGTTAAAAAATAATAGAGATATAATTGCTAAATATAATGCAGAACAAGAAGCTAAGAAACCTAAGACTGTAGAAGAAGTAGAAGTACCAACACTTAAAACTTTAGATGGTACTGTTCCTTCTAAGTTAAAACAGCTTGATGCATTAGTTAATGTGTTAAACAATGACTTAAAAAAGGCTAAGACTGATGCTAGAAAAGAAGATATTCAATCTGACATAAATGCATTAACTAAATATAGAGAAGATTTATCAGAGCTAAAACGTCCTCAAAGTCCTTCAGAAAGAAACTGGAGATTGTTTGAAGCTATGGTTCTTGGTAAACAAAATCAAGTAGAAAGAGTAATAGGTGAAAATGGTGAAACTATAGGTTATAGATTTGCGGGAAGTACTCCAGAGACACCTTCTCCAACAAGAGCTACTCAGTATGCAGAACAGTTAAAAAATAAAAAGTTTAAGTTGGGTCCTTTTGAGTATGGTCCTGTTAAAGAAAAGAACTTTAATAAAAAGACTGGTAAAACTGATAGAGGAGGTCTATTAAATCTTTTTGATAATATTAATAAACTGGATTCATCTCAGCAAGAAAAGATTGATAATTTAATTCAGAGTATTACTGCTGATGGATCATATACTCAATTGCAAGAGCCAGGTAAACTTGCAACTATTAAAACAGCTTTGGAAGCTAA
>TARA_R100000654_G_scaffold68262_1_pt1 | contig 22978 bp, 7 predicted proteins | sample TARA_R100000654 | Tara Oceans TARA_R100000654 (sample SAMEA2622473) | marine metagenome | biome: marine biome (ENVO:00000447); feature: surface water layer (ENVO:00002042); material: "saline water (ENVO:00002010), including plankton (ENVO:xxxxxxxx)" | depth 5 m
CGTTAAAAAGATCAGATGAATCTAAAGAAAAATTATTTGAATCTTGGGTAGTTGATCTTATTGATCCTGAAGATGAAGAATGCTGTGGAGAGCAAGATGACTGCTCTACTTGCGAGGACTAATCCCAAATAACATAGAAGCATATAACTCCAGCAAACAGCTGGAGTTCGTTATATGGCATAGATTCTGTTGGAGCAAATAATCTAAATCCAAACAATACTCCATTAACTAATTGTATACCTATTTCCATAGAGCTAATATAGTAAAAAAAAAGGAGGGAACTACCCCTCCTTCTTAAACAACCAAAAAACTAATCTATGAATGCGAACAAAAAAGCAAACTGTTCCAGAATGGAACGTTAGAAAAGTAATACAAATTTAGTAATTAATTATTTAATTATATAGTGTTTGTGAAATATTTACTACTCAGCGTCCTCTCTTAATTTATTTCTTATTTGATTACTATAAAGAGATCTGTATCTTTGAATAGATTTTACAATTACACTATTAGGTATTCCAGCTTTAGACATAGCTTGTTCTATCTCGTATCTGTTCATGTGATTTAATCTGCAAGATCTAGCAACTCTAGCTAACTCATCTATATATCCATCAAACTTCTCATCATAAACATCGCTTGAAGGATTTAACACTTCATTTAATTGATTTAAATTTCTGTAATCAAATCCCTCTCTGCCAATCCCAAGTCCTTTTACAAGACTTCCTTTAGCTCTATTCTTTAAACTAAAGCTTACATTTCTAAACTTATAATTAGCCTGCTTAGGAACTATAACTCTTGTAGCTCTAAATCCAAAAGCAGCTAACAACTCGTATCCGAAATCTGTTTCTTCTTCATCATCCATATAAGCATCATATACTCTCATGGCAGATTTAATAGCACCAGGAGGTATTTCTTCAGCTAGACCAAACGCTATAGAAACAGCTTTTTCAGATGGATCATCCTCTGGGTTGTAATATTTACCACCCCTATTATTGTATATATCCATGAGCATAGATAATGTCATCTCCTCTCCTATAAATGGCTCGTAAAGTCTTTTTATTATAGCAAAAACTTTATCATCATTTTCTGGATCCTCCATATCACTAAAAGCTAGATTCAATAAATCACCTAAATACGCTGTACCAGACTGTCGACTTACATTGTAGTAATCAAAATATGGCTCACCTTTAGAAGTAAATCCTTTATCTACATTAGCAAGGTTTCCTATTCCATCCCAAGGTCTTACTAATTCTCTTTGAGATCTTTCACTCACATCACCTGTAAAATCATCTTTATCTTCATCATCACCAGACACGTAGTTAAAGAAAGAGTTTGCTAGATAAACTTGAAATCCTGAAAACAATGTGAAAGCAGAAAATAAGAAAGCAAGTCTTTTTCTACCGATCTTTTTTATTTCAGGATTAGAATCTCCTATTTCTTGCAATCCTATTTTTAAGCTATTCTTGCTATTTCTTAAGACTTCAGCCTGAAAAGAAACAAAGGTTCCAAGAAGCGGAGATCTTCCTATAAATCTAACAGCTCTAGGAACTTCATCGTAATTAGGATAAGTTGCTCTGGTTAAATTAGCAGCTTTTAATTTAGCTTGATCTTCAGTTAATCCAGCTCTTTTATATCTAGCTTTTTCGTTAAGATAACCAAAAACTTTCCAAACATCATCAGCAAGTTGATATGTTTTTTGAGCTTTAGCTCTAGCACCTGAACCAATAGAAGCTACTTTTCCTATACCTTTCTCAACTTTATTTCTAGTTTGATCTAAGTATTTGTCTAAATCATAGTCTGAATTATAAAGATCGTTTGAAAGCTCTTTCATTAACTCTAGCGATGCTGATGATTGAACAACACCCATTTCAAGAAGCTCACTATATAGTTCTCTAGATTGCTGATCATTAAAGCCTCTTATAGCACCTATAGATGCTCTACCAGCTTTGTACATATCGTTAGGAGTAGACATACCAACGTGACCATTTTGAACAGCAAAATTTATGTTACCTATAAAGTTTATTACTTGAGTTGATGTACTCAAAACAGTATTAAATTCTTTATTTAGTAGCACAAGTTTCATATACTTATCATAAGCACTTTGTATCATGCCACTGGAAAATTCAAAATCACCAGAAGTTAATACCTCAAACATTTCATCATCTACAAACTTACCATCAAGTAATCCATATTTTCTACCTACTAATCTATTTTTTATTTCAGGTATAGATGACACAACTTTTGTTTTACCATCCTCTCCAGTGCTCTCTATTGGATCTGCTATAAACTTATTCATACCAATATCAATTAACTTTTTATAAAGCCTTTGTGTTGAAACGTTGTGTGACAACAAAGATATTGTTTGAAGATAATTGTAATATGGTTCGTCAATTTCTTCCCACAAGTCTTTTATTTCTTGAGGAATATTTTCATTTCTTTGCCTATATATGTTTGTTACTAAAGTTTTATCAGGATCAGCACTATTACTAGATGAAGCATACTGCTGAAGAAGCTTAGGATCCATTAAAGTTTTTAGATCTCTTTGAGAGGTTTCAAGTATAAATTTATTATCAACCACAACTCCCGTTTCACCTATAGGTGTACCAATAGGAAATAACTTTTTATTCTCTCTTATAAGTAAGTCTAAAGCTCTTTTCTTTATTTCTTCATCCGTTTGAGTAAAGTTATTATCTTCAAATTGCTTATAAGATCTCTTAAGGTATATGCCATAATTAGAGTCTATAGTAAATGCTGTAGCTGGGGTAACTAAATCCTCTTCAACTAAAGTTCTAGAAAGATTATCTATAGTGTGTCTAGCATCTTCAAGTGCGTGCTTAAGATCAGACTCTTCCATAGACTGTATAGCTTCCATGTCAGATAACAGTGCTTGTATTTCTTCATCTGTATAAGGAGATTGATCTGCTAAATCTTTTATTCTGTTTAAATCTTGATTAGCATTCATTATCTCTTTTCTGACATTACCCTTTGATTGTATAAAGGCTTCTTTAATCTCTTGATCTGAATGAGTTCCCTTTGGTCTTGTAAAGAAGTCTACTAAAAATTTACTATAAGTCTTTGTTTTATTAAAAGCGTTAGCAAGAGAATTATTATTGTCATACATTCTTTTTAAGAATGGCTCAGTAGCATCAAGAGTTATATTTACCAAGTCAGAGCTATATACATTTTCTGTTTCAGTTACAGGAAGCTTAGGCTTTACTCTTTGAAATCTAGAACTTTTTATAGAAGACTCATCGGTATTTATTTGATTATTTATTCCTTCTGGATTAACAATATTGTCTGATAGTATGCCCATCTTTTGATCAGCAAAAGGTCTATCAGGTAAAGGAATATAATCTTTATCACCTTTTTTAGGTATGGTTCCATCATCTCTTCTTAGAGCTTTATTGTAGTTTACCCAAGAGTTTTGACCCCTAGTCTCAGTGGTCATTGCTTTTCTAGCCTCAGGACTATACATTCTAGAATGATTAAGCCAAGCATTTTCTTCACCTATAGGACCGAACCCATTACCAAGCTCTGTGTGACCAAAGAAGTCGTGAACAAATCTAAATATATCATTCACAACAAGAGGGTCTCCATTAACATCTTGATACTCAGTTCTAGAGAGCATAACATTTTCTTTTCTTTGCTCAGGTGTAATAGCACCCTCTCCAAACCCAGCTTCTGTTCCAAATATATATAGATGTTTATTATCTCTAACATCTCTAATCATTTCAGCACTGTTAGCGTAAGGTTCACCCTTACCTTTCCATATTTCCAACTGATAACCTCTATCTATTATAGCTTGATATTGATCTAAAGTTTCATCAGCTAAGGCTTTATATGCTTTTATAACTTCTGGGTCTTTAGGATTATCAACTAAATTATCATAAGCATCTGCAATTCTTTTAGAGTTCTCTTCATCTAAAATATTGACTGCTTTAACTTCAGGCGTTACATTTAGTCTAAGCTCTTTTGACTTAGAAGAAATATATGAATTAGAAATATCACCTGTCTCTGGATTAGGTTCACTAAAAAGATTTGGATGTTTTTGTCTAATAACACTTACTTTATCTACAGATCCAACTTCAAAATCAACTCCTCCTACACTTATTGTTCTGCCCTCAACTAAAGCATCAGATATAGCATCTCTAATTTTATTTTTAGACAAATCATCTAAAGAAATAGATTCAGAGTTTGATTGTATTGGATTTGAATACAAGCTAGATAGAACGGTATTTGTTAGCTCTCTAATTCTAACTATAGCACCTCTATCTTTATTTCTATATTTACCATAAGAAGCGTCACCTATCATCTCAGAGAAAGCCACTTCAACTTGTTGATCTATATCAAAACCATCTGCAGTAGAATAATTACTTTTAGCCCAGTCTAAATATGAAGCACTTTTTCTTTGACCATCTTCTCTCCATCTTTTTATATATGATGGATCTATTACGATAGACTCTATTCTTTTATAAACTTCAGGATTATTATTTTTTATAAATCCTATCATTGGGTTTGCAATCTCATGGAACAAAGTGCTACCTTCAAGATTTTCAAGGTTAACGTATATTTTACCATCAGATGAATTATAAAAACTTTTTGAATTAGAAAGAGCTTGAGCTTCAGACTCTGTCTTTCCTAAAGCTATTAACTGAGATTTAAAAGCTTGATTGTTTCTAATAACATTAATGTTAACACCTTTTATGCTTGATATTAAATTTAAAGCAGAACCAAGTATTTTCTTTTTTTCTTCAGTAATTCCATCTAATAATTCTGAGTCGTAGTTTGGATCACTCTCGTCAAGTCTATGTATGTTTTCAGAGTTAAAGTTTTTACCATAAGTTTGCTTAGATTCATCAATACCTGCGTGTATAGATGTTTTCTCCCCGTCTAAATTTATTATAGTAAAATTATCTTTTTTTCTAGAATCTACACCCTCTATAAAAGATCCACTTAATGGAGTTATACTTCCATCACTATACATTAAACCATCTTTTGCTGAGAATATAGACTCTTGCTCAAAATTTCTACCCAGGTTTAAAGCTTGATCTGTGTTTATACCGCTAACTAAAATACTACTCTCTGGCAAGCCTTTATAAGCACCTTTTACTCTGTAGTAATTAGCACCTATTTTATCCAACCTATTCATGAGATTAGACATTCTTTTTTCTCTTTGCTGATCTGTTATGTTTTCAAGATCTGATGTAAGTATAAAATAGTCATCACCTTCTATAACATCTCTTGGTATTGGATCTAAAGTTGACTTATCTGTCTTTAAAAATAATTTATTGTTTTCAGAGAATAAATCACTCTCTATCATTTGATCATTATCAAGAGCTTTTTTTCTTAACTCAAACTCTCTCATAGCATTTTTTGCTGTATTAACAGATGAAAACTCACCTATTGTAACTTTAGAGGTTTGAATTGTCTCTCCATTTATTTTTATACCTGGATTATCCTGAGATAAAACAACAAAAGGTTTTGACTTTAGAGTTCTAACTTTACCTATATCTCTACCTTCTTTATCTTTAACTTTTTTAAATCTAACTTTTTTAATTTGATCGTTTAAAGAGTTGTATTGATCCTCTGTTAACTTTATTTTTTTAAGATTAACAGTAGTTTCAACTTCAGACATTGATATGTCCTGTGAATCAACAGCGTCTAATATATCTATATTGTTGTCTTTTAAAACTTGATTAGCTTCGTTTCTAGCGTAATTAGTTCTATCACTCTCGTTATATTTAGATTTTTTAGCTTCAAGATTTAAGTCGCTTAATCTTTTAGCTAGACTAGAAACATCCTCGTTAACTAAACCTACATCTGGGTCTTTAACTGAGTCTTTTATTTTTCTAGATATGGATACAACATCAGCCTCTTTTTTAAACATAGCCTTTCTTTTCTGCAAAGCATCAGGTGCACCAAAACCATTTACTATATTGTCAAGAGATTCTTTTGCTTTAGAGTTTAATGAGACGTCAAATGTTATATCTTTATCAATTACTTTTTTTGCAACCTTAGGGTCTCTTAGCATAGCTAAAAATTTAGCTCTAGACATTTCTTCTACTGATCCATCCTCTTGTGTAAGCCTTACAGTTGTACCTTCATCAAAGTCTTTAAAGTTATTACTTAACTCAGATATAGATCTAGCACCAAGGTGCATACCTGAACCAAAAACAGTTGATATAGCTGCAATGTCAAAAGCTTTTACAGCAATCTCAGAAATGCTCTCTGGATCTTGAACATCCAAAGAAACATCTGTCAGATATGTAAAACCAAAGGTAGCCTCTTCTGCGGCTGTTTCTTTAAATGCTGATTTTGTCATACCGTCAACATAGCTTTTAACAAGATCTTTTGAACTTCTTATCCCAGGTCCACCTCCAACTTTTACAGCGTTTGAAAGTATTCTTTGAGTAATCAACTCAAATCCCCCTTCATATATACCAGATAAGTTTGAGCTTGTTATTATTTGCCAGTTATCTAAATCTGCGCCAGCTTTTCTTCTCTCCTTTAGCTCTAGAGATTTTCTACCAGCACTTGATAATGTAGCTAAACCAAATCCTGCTACTGGACCAGAGGCAAACATAGCAGCAGTTATAGGGATAGTCGATGCTATTCCAAGACCTAACTGAAAGAAAGCATCATCAACGTCTCCATTTTTTATAGCCTCAGCTATAGAATCATACTCAGGTATACGAGTCTTTTCCCTTATTGTGTTTGCATAATCTTGAAGATTTTTAGAGTAATAACCTCCTTCATTCATATACAAGTCCCAGGCAGACATATCTGAATAGTCATCATCATCTTTTAAAGGTGTAGGTTTTAAACCTAAAGCTGCAGGGGCTGATTCTAATTGTTCAGCCACACCAGTTCCTATACCCACAGTTTCAGCAAGTATGGTTTCAAAAAAATCACCAACAGCACCACCAGATTCAACTTGTCTTGTAAAGTATTTATTCATAGAGTCAGCCATAGGATCATCTACACCAGACTCACCTATACGAACTTCAATAAATGGAAACTGTCTTCTAGCATCCTCAGGATCAATACCTTCAGATATAGCTTTAGTGTAACCCTCTACTAACTCGTCATTGTTATTGTAGTTATTTATGTTTTCTTTATTTCTCCATATTCTTTGAAACTCATTTGGAGATACATCTTTTAACTGACCAGGTTCTTGATCTATGTTTATAGATAAGTTACCCATTCTTATGTCGTTAAAGTCAACGCCAGCCTCTTCCATCATTTTATCGAAATCAGCAATAGACTTAGCTTTTCTTGCTATATCTTGAAAAACAACATTAGAATAATCAACTTCAGCCTCTGTTATTTTATCGCTGTCAACATCTATTTTGTTTTTTATAGAGTCTAACTGAGATCTAAGCTGTGTCTGCTCTTTTGATACTAAACTTTTTTGGAATAAAGATTCTGTCTTTGCAAAAGGATTTACTACCACATCTTTAGAAAAATCTGTAGTTTTTAACTTTTCTTCTATTTGAGACTCTTGAGATTTTAAATCTAAAAAGTTATCAAAGTCAATTCCTTTGTCTTCGTAAAAAGATCTTTTAAGATCTAATGGATTTTTTTTGGGTTCAGGTATAGATCCAGATCTATCCTCTAAGCTTTTTTGAACTCTTTCCTCCAATGAAGATTGAGTAGTTTCCGAAACAAATTGAGAGTCCTTTGTATCCTTCGGAGCAAAGGCATCTTGCAATAGAGAAGAATCTTTTTTTTTTACATCGTACTTAGATACAAAGTCTTCATAAGATTTAGTGTAAAGCCCGTCACGACTTGTAACATCATACACCTTCTTTTTGTAATCCTCATTTTCAAACTGCTTAACAAAATCATTAAAAGATTTTGTATAATACCCGTCACGACTTAATACGTCGTATAGTTTTTGAATATCATTTTCCATGCTTTACTCATCAAGTTCTCCTGTCTTAGGAATTTGTAAATTTGCATCATACTTTAATAACTCTCTTGCGAAACTTCCAGGATCATAATTGTCTATAATAACTTGCTCTGCTACTTTTATAGGAACAGTAAATCTAAAAGAATCATCTTCTGCTCCAGCTTGTAATATTGCAATACCCTTGTTAGTTCCAACTTCTTGACCCACACCAACAATTCTTCCATCAAAAGAAGCATTAGGGTTTTGTTTTAAATCTGTAACCACATCTTGAATCTTTGCTCGAGCGTCAACTCCCATCACTTGATTAAAAGATACAGGTATAAATTTACCCCTTTCTGCGCCAGTTGAAGCTGGTCCAACCACTCTAAAGTTATCACCAACTTTTACATTTACACCACCTATATTTTCACCCTCAGCAGGACTATTAAATATATTAATAAATTTATCTGAAACTTTGAGTGGATCTTCTTTTTCAGTAGCTTTTCTAGTTAACAATGTATTTCTATTAGCTGTCTCTCTTTCCCATATTTTTTTACCAAGATATTTAACGTAATCAATGTGAAGTTTTTCATCAAAAAGTTCAGAATTATTAGGATTAAATCTTTCTCTCATTTCTGGCTTCGGTTTATTTTTAATCCCCTCTACTTCTGCCATGTAAGCACCTATACCATCAAGAACTGCATCACCTATACTAAACCTCTCATTGGTCATGTAATCTTTTTCAGCTTGAGTAGATGCAAAAGTTCTTGTATTAGGATTTATTAAATGGTTCTTTTCAAATTCATTTAAAAAGTCTTCTTCAGATTTTGGAGGTAAACCTTCGTATGTGTTACCATCAGCTCCAATAAAAGACTTAGAAGTCAAAGCCTCTATATCAGCCATGTATCCAGGAGTAGTTTCATCTTGTATAACTTGACCATCAAAGTCATCTTCAAATGAAGCGATTCTACCTTTTAGATTAAATGTACCATCTTCAAGCTCTTGAAAAATATTAGATGTGTTTACCTCAATCATGTTATTACCCTCATCATCAATCTGGTACCTTAAAGAGGCAGCATCTGGATTCAAAGGATCGTACTTAGTTATTTTAGTATCAAGACCCTTAGCGTATTCTGTAAATAGTCTTAAATCATCCCTTCTACTTTGTATTTCAGATTGAACCAAAGGATCTTGACTGTCATAATTATTTGCAACAAAATTATTAAAATCAGATGCTCTGTCAATTATTTCTGACTTTATTCTAGGGCTAGATATACCAGTAAAATCAGCTTCTGCAGAAGACCTTCTAATACCCTCTTGTCTTTCTCTAGCTCTTCTATCAGCAGCATTTTGTTTTTGTATATTAATTTGCTCCTCTAAAAGACTTAAACGCTTTCTAGCATTCTCCTCTTGTATAAGATCACGATTATTCTTTAAAACAACCCCAGTAAAAAATAAACCTTCTCCAGCCATGTTTTACATTTTTGATTTTATGTAAGAGCCCATTCTAGCTTTTACTTTAGCTAAATATCCGCCACCCATCATTTCTTTTTTAGGTGCATCAACTCTTCCTTTTTCCTCAACAAGAAAGTTTCTATAGTTTTTAATAAAATCAATCTCAGCCTTACTAGTTGAATCTATATCAAAAGAAAGTTTATCGCCAACGTATTTAACAAGTCCCGCAGGATTTGTCGGGTCTTCATCGAAAGGAAGCTCTCCAACGTTTCTAACTTGATCAACATTTTCTTTCATAACCTTTGTGATCTCTTTAGCTCTATCTTCATTTAAAGGTGGCACAGTATCTTCATCTACCTTTCCCCCTTCCTGAGCTTCACTATCATCATCATCACCTATAACATTACTATCGTATTTAGCAACTAATTTTTCCATAAGTTCAAATGCAGATTCTTTATCACCATCTTTCAATGCAGATCTAATTTCTTCAACATCATCAGGAGGAAGTATAAGTTCTCCACCCGTAGCTTCACCAATCTTCTCACCATCTTGAACCATATCTATTTTGTTAGTGCTATGATCAAACTTACCTGGTGTCACACCACCATCTTCACCAATAGATGCACCCTCTTTCGCACCGCCAAAAATAGATCCAAGACCACTAGCAACACCCTCAAGACCACCAAATATATTTTGTTGACCTGCAGCTTTCTCAGCTCTTATTCCCGCAAGTTCTTGACCAGCTATATCAGCCTTTCTTTCTTGAACAGCTCTTTGTTCTGAAGCTAAGTTTTGCATAGCTGAAGTTTTAGCTTGCTGTTGCATACCTAAAAGATCTGTTCTTTGTTTTGCAGCTTGACCCTCTAAAGCTTGAACGCCTGCTAAAACATTTCTAGGATCCTTAGCCAACGCACCCATAGCAGATGCTCTGTCAGCAGCCTGCTGCTCTTTTAATCCCTGAACATATTCCTCACTTATAGGTTGGTCAGCCATCTTTTGAGTTGCAGAACTAACTTTAGTTTCTAATCTGCTTTTATCAAAAGCTTGTTCAGCTTTCTTAGCTCTTTTAGCTTGTCTAGCACCAAATATAGCTTTACCAGCACCTAACGCAAGAGTTGCTGCACCAAGAATAGCCTTTGGTGCTTTTTTATTTTTTTTATATTTAATCTTGGGTTTTACTCTACGTGCCATTTTATTGAATTTTTACAAATGTACTAAATTTTTTTTATTATCTATTACTAAGCTCACTCTTGTCTACATCTGCATTTGCAGCGTAAAGATTGAACTTGCTTGTTGATTGATTTTTATTTGTAGCTAATATTGTTCTTAAATAACTACCTTTCATTTTTTCACCTTCTACAGACCCATGTCTAACCACATAATATCTACCACCTGTAAGGAAATCTACGTTAATAAGGGATGATGTGCTAATGTTAGACATATAACTGTCACTAGGAACTAACCAATTAACATACACTCTAATTCCCTGTTCTAAAATACTATAAACATAACCTAAAAAGTATGTTTCATTATCTTGTGTTTTTACATATAGTTTTAAATCTGTAGAAACAACTCTTGCGTTGTATTCTGTACTTAAATTGTTTTCAGATACACATGTAAAAACTTTATTCATTGTAGCTACAGAGTTTACATTAGTAAATGGGCTTAAATCTAAAGGATAAATAGGATTTGAATTGGGGTCATCTAAGTCTTCACCAGTAAAAATATATTCACCACCTATTTGAACCTGATGTATCTTTATTTTTGAACCTTCCCAAACATCAGAAAACTCGTAATTATAATCTCTTAATAATACTTCAGCCTGACCTGTCCCGTTTGGAAAATTAAAACCTTCACCACCTTCAGCTACATATATTATTTCAGATCCATCACCAAAACTTACTTCGTTACCCTGAACTGCACTAGAAGAACAAAAAGGAATGTCAGCATACTGTATACCTTCTTTTGTTTTATAATCTATAACGTAAATTAAAGACTCCTTTACATAAAATTTCAATTCACTAATCTCAACTTCACTCTCATAATTTAAAAACTCATTAAGAGTTATTTGAGTGTTATCATCAATACTTGAAACAATAAAATCTTTATAAGAAGAATATCTATCCTTTACACCTTCAAAAAAACCAAAAACTCTAACTAGATCGCCTTTTTTTACATCTTTATAAAAATTAGTACCATCTCCTTTTAATATATTAGTGTAAACCTCTTCATTTAAAGCAGTAACATTACCAGTTACCTTTTTAAATCCTATACTAGTGGATATTACATCATCATAACTACCATAAGTTTGACCCATGTTAGAGAATAGACCAGTTAAAAACTTAGTATCACTTTCTAAAGCTATAGCGTTATAAGTTTTCACTGAGGATGGTTCAGCATTAAATACAAAATCAAGATAAGATAAATGTCTCTCACCATAGAAAGTATTCATGTGAGCCTTATTTAAAGTGTTTCTACTGTACACATCGGAGTTGTTATGTCTGTATATCCTGCCACTTTTAAAACTTACAAACTGCTTGTTTATTTTACCATAAAAGTCAGGAATAAAAGAATAAAAAGAAGTCCACTTGTTCTGACCCTCACTAAAACCTATTGTTACAGGGTGAAATAAAATAAGGGAATTTTCAACATTATAAAGATTTGTAACATTTTCCCAATTTAAAAGACCTGCATCCCAAGAACTTTCATTTACATACTCAGAAGTTTGTCTCTCTCTAATTAGTTTTATTTCAGGGAAAGTAACAACATATTCATCGTATTTAGGGTCGTAACCTGCAACAATTAAATAAGGATTTCTCTCGTCAAACTCGTAAATGCTACCAGCTTCTTGAAGTGCTGACTGTTCAATATCACGATCATTATCTGACTCTAGACCATCAGGATTGTATTTAATGTACATCTCACCCAAATCTCTAAAGTAATCTTTCATACCGTAGTCAGATATAATTGTAATACCATCACCACCCAATCTTAATGCTACACCTTTTTTAATATCAATAAAATAAAACTTTTGATCCTGCTGAACAATAGACTCTGGGCTAAGACCACAGCCAAACTCGCCTGCAAAAGTCATTACATAATTAGCAATTATGTTCTTAGATAAAGAAACTAGTCCTTGTGCAGATGCTGTATTTAATATATCTTTTTCAACTAATACTCTACCAACTTTGCTCTCGTGAAAAATAATTAAATCATTATCCCTCATCTTAAGAGACTGTATAGAACCATAGTTTACATTGTAATCAAAGTAAGGTATATTAGCTAAATTAAAATTACTCAAACCGTTTATAGATCCTGTTCTAGAATAAGTTTCAGAATAATAAACACTTGCAGGCAATCTTCTTTCTCTGGAGTTATTATTTACAACATTTATTCTACCTCTACTCCAGTGATTAGTGCTGTGAAAGTCATTTAAATAATAGTCTTCACAAGCAAAGTTTTCTAATTGTTCTAAATGACCACTAGTAGTTATACTAGTAAACATTTCTCTAGGTTTAAGATATACATCTCCAGTATCTATAGATATTATAGCAGGAACATTAGATACACTAATTCCAATATCACTATTAAGATTGTAATCAGAACCTTGATTTTGCAAGTTACCTGCATGAGTACGTTTAAATCCAACTTGGATTATATCCATTTTATCTCCAACTTCATAGTAAATCATGCTCTCTTCAGATGTAGATTTTTTCTCTCTATACACCTCAGCTATAAGTTTGTTATAACCACTAGTAGCGTAATCAAAACCACTGTGACCTATACTAACCTCAGAACCGTCTTCTAAGTACACATTAGTTTCACCAGGATTAGATATTCTAATGTAAAAACCTTCCTGACCATTGCCTAATGTTATAGGTAATTCTTCACCATCATCTTGATAAAAATCAAATCCTGTTATTTTAAAATCTAAATAGGTGTCAAACTTTTTTCTTTGATTATTATGCTCACAACTTATAAATCTAATTCTATCACCGCCATTTTCTAAAAACTCATAATCTACATCAGCTCCAGTAGCTTCATTGTAACTAGACTTATTCCCTTTTAATGATTGCATACCTATATATATCTGAGTATCACCATCCTCTCCAGCTTTAGATATAGGAGATGCTATGTGCATAAAGTCATCAACAGTGGTGTTACCTGTATAAAGTACCTGATAATGTGTAGCCCAAGGAGGAGGGCTGTTGTATATTTCAAGTTCAACTGTGCATGTTTGACCTAACTGTGAACCACCATCTTCTGTGACAAAAGGATTATAAACTCTAGACCCACTAAAGTCTTCATACTTAGGAGCTACATTTACAAAAGAACATCTGTTAGTTTCATCAAAGTATGATATACCAAAGTCGTGAAAAGCACCAGTTTTAAAAGAGTTAAATCCAGGAGACCCTGATATAAAGTAAGCATTTACATACCAAGTGTGACCACGACCATTTTCACCACCCCAGCCATTATTGTCACCACTAGCCCAATCAAAATTATCAGGTCTATTCATGGCTCCGTTTGTTCTGGTGTAACCTTTTATCCTTAATACGTTTCCAGGATAATACTGAAGATGCCAATAACCTTGTTCTTTTGTACAATCTTGAAAAGCACTCTGAGTACCAGCTACAGTACCACCCTCCCAACCAGAGTCGTTAGGGCTATTAAACTTATCAAGTATTTTATCTTTAACAGCAGTTATTGTTCCTGCGCCAGTTAAGTCTACATTCATTATAAATCGACCTCCAGCTCTCCTAGTCTTACCCTCGCCAACAGCCTGAGATGCTCTTCTTACTATTTTCCATCCAAGATCTATAGATAATGTTTGAGTTTGATCTAAAGCTAAACCACTAATTATAGGATTTAAATCTATATATGTAGCTACCTCACATCTTCTAGATGCACCACTACTCCAATAAGTGTAAGTCTCGTTAGTATTAAATGAAGTATTCATTTTTCCACCTGTATTATAGTGAAATTGATACTCAGTATCTAATGGACCTATAGATAAGGTAGATTTACCGTAACCTAACAATTGTATTTTAGCTTGAGTTACAGCAGGATTACCTTCTGTTATAAATCTAGAATTAGTAACTAATGGAACGTTGTTATAACCTTCTACTACGTTACCATAAGCTAACCTATTGTTAGACAATATAGTCTGAGCTTTAGCTAACTTTGGTACTGAATCAAAAAGTTTATCAGAATCTGATTTGTCAACAAAAGGATACGTACCGTTATTTTTAAATTTAATAGATGATTTATCAACAGTTAAATGATAATTAGGATCAGGTATTAACTGATTTTTTAATATCTTAAGATAATTTATAAAATTATTTTCTACAGTATCTATAAGAGCAAACTCTCCTGTGTTACCCCTTCTTGCTACAAGCTCTATATTTTTAACATCAGATATGGTGTTAAAATATTCTACGTCAACAATGTTTTTTGTGTCTTCATAATCTTCATACGTTAAAGGTTTATTAAGAGCAAATTCTTCATCTATTTGAATATCTGATATTCCACTATAAGAAGACAATTCATTATCATAATGTTTGTATCTATACTTAAATTGGAATATATTATCTAATATGTCATTCTTGGCATCACCATCTGACTCTAATTGTGTTCTAGGTCTATGTGTTGGCTGATGCTTTACTACGTCAAAATACTTTTTCTTATCATGTTCAGACCCAAAGCTAATCAAAGGAGAATAAGCACCTTTAGGGTTTGCATGTAGAATTATACCAAACTGACCAGACATATCAGCACTAAAAGCCCATGGACAGTTAGTTATAATACCCGCCACATTTATATTCTCATCAGATCCTAATAGATAAAGTTGCTTAAGGTTAGAAGCAGTAAAAGATGGAGGCTCTCCCTGAACAGTTATTGTAGTTCCTGAAATACTTTCAATTTGGAAAAAGTAAGGGAAGTTATTATATACAATTCCAATAAAATCACCAGGCTGCAACGCGCCAGAGTTGGTGAGGTTATCAATACTACTACTAGTTGTTATCGTAGAACTATTTGCAGTAGTGCTATATGTATAATCTTCATTAGTTTGTTTTACAATACCAGTAACCTCAGCGTATCCGTTATAAGGAGTTAGGTCTGAACTATTGTTATGAGTGTACACATGATCTCCAACTTTAAACCCATGATCATTAGTTGTTGTTATAAAAACAACGGATGAATTACTTCTATAATAAAACTCTATATATCTAGTAGCAGTCCTTATTAGGTACTCATTTTTTTTGGCTAGCTTAACATTTATTTTTCTAGGTCTATTTTGATCATCAGTCCAATATAATATGTCATCTATTTTGTTTACACCTGTAATTGGTTTTGATCTATTAAAGCTTAATAGCCTTGAAAATTCACCATTACTATCCATTCTACCATCTTGGTAAACAACCCTAACGACATCTTGAATAAGATTATACTCTAGTATAGAGTCATAACGAAGCCTATCATTACCTTGATAGCTTGTAAAATAATATATACAATTAGTAGGCTTATCTTCATAAGTACCAATACACTTATGATACTCAGACATAATAGTAGTTGTTGTCGTAGAATTAAGAGCCATATTTATATTTTATTTTTAACAATTCTTTTAGCAGCTAAAAGAACTGAAGATAATTTTTCTTTTCTATTTTGAGATTTATTCTTTATAATATCAGATCCACTAGAAGGATACGAATATTCTTCAGGAGCACTAAATGAGTTTTCATTGTAGGAAGGCATTGATAAAGCACTTACAAACTGTTCAACACCACCCCTTGTGTCAGCACTCCTACGAGTAGATTGAGCTTCTTGTAATTTTTCAGCATGAAGTTTAAAAGAAGGTGTTGTTTGTCTATCAGGATCAAAAGTATTAGTAATATTAAAGCTATGTGGCGTTTCATTCACAAAAATATCATAACTATTAGCAGAGGAAGATATATACGTGCTATTTGATCCTTCAATTAATTCCATATTCCAACCCGTCTCTCCACCTAAAAATTCAACCTCTACTTGAAATCCATCACCAATTTCATTATTTTCTAGATAGGCTGTAGATACTTGAATAGGTCTATTAGTTCCATCATCTCCTACTATTTTGTCACCTGTGTCAGTATATTGATTACCATTTATATCAACTAATGATGATTTTAAATTTACATGAACAGTAAATTTAATATCATAAGACTTATCATTTTCTGAAGAATAAAAGTTAACTATAAAAACATTAGGATTTGAATCATACGCTTCTCCAGTTGTATGACTATTAAGTTCAGCATTATAGTTTAACCTATTAGTTGATTCATTTAAAAAATTAAGTATTATACTTTCTGGATCATTATTTTGAATTGAACTATAAGGTATAGTGTTAAGTCTTTGACCAGTAAAATTAGACATACCTTTAAGAAATTGAAAACCTCCATTTTCTAAAAATGAGCTCGAAGGATTCATATTTAAAGCATTAGTTAGTTGTCCATTTACATAGCCTAAATCAGGAATATTTTGATTTCTTATACCTATTGCAAAATTATATGGTATAAAATTAGGATAATTCGTGGTAACTGGAACTCCGCCACTAAAAGTAAATAACCACTTTTCGTTATTAGAAACCTGATCTGAAGGCGTTGAAGATCCATCTAAATCATTTAATATATCAATTAATTTTTTTATAAGAGATTGTTGATTTTCAATTTGCTCACTTGCATCATTTTGATTACTTAAAAATTGATTTTGAAGATTTGTAACATCAATACTTGTTGTTGAGGAACTTAAAGAAAAATCTGATATAACATTTTGAATAGATTCAGCTAAAAAAAATAAAGAATCATTAGTTTCACTAAAACTATTAACATAAAGATTTAAATCATCTCTAGCACTTTCAAGTTGTGAATTAAGTGAGTTTATTACAGCACGATTATTAAATATCTCTAGTTGTAAATTCCTATTTGCAGAATTAATTTGTCTTATAGAGGCTAAAAGCTCCATAATTAAATTTGGAGTTGCTGTTCCATCGTTTGTAAAAGAAGTTAAAGATATACTATCTATAGAAACAGAAAATCTTTTAGCACCAGCAATAGATGATGCAGAAGTAGAAATATGAATTTTTGAGCAAGGAAATGGTAAAAGTACTTCAAAAATATTAAAACCTAATGAAGTTATATTTTCTATTTTAACACTTTGATTGCCCACAGAACTTTCAAAAACAACAGTTAAAGATCCATTTTTAGAAATATTTAAAATATTTAAGTTTAAAATATAATTACCCTCTCTTAAGTCATTAGATTGCGTCAACACTCCAGGTTGACCATAATTTAATCTATCTGCTATAGCAAAGCTGTTTTCAAAAACCCAGTTAGTACCACTCCATCTGTTTATAGGAAGTTCAAAATGATTTTCAAAAATGTGCTCTGTTACCGCAGGAGATGGTTGAGTATCGTTATATAAGTTTATAATATTTATAACATCTACTGATGCAACACCTGCATCAAAAGCAGCATCAACATCAGCCTGAGTAATTCCATCATCAGCACTTATTGAAGCAGAACCTGCAGCAAATCCATCTGAATATGCAGAAATTAAATTATTATTATATGTTGAACTTAAACTATTAAAGCTAGATTCAATAGTACTGTAACTACTTATTAAGCTGTTTAACTGTTCGTTTAAAGATGAAATACTAAAGTCTGGATTGTTTGAATTTAATTCAAGATTATTTAAAGAATCTTGTGCAGCACTAATTAACCCAGAAAATGACTGATTTAATAAAATTAACTCATCAATTTCTTGAGTTAAATCTGATCCAGATGTAGTATTACCAGTAGATGCTTCTTGTAATTCTTCATCTAAATTATCAACCTGAACAGAAAGATCATCTAACTTGTCTGATAAACTACTAAAAGTGCCATCTAAATTTTCAACAAAACCAATATTAGGATTAGTTAAAAGTTGAGTAATATCTGATAAAGTCTTACTTAAATCAGATATAGATTGTGCAGTTACAGAGCTAAACTGATCTATCTTATCATCAATAGTTGATTGTAGAGAAGTAGTCAAGGCAGTTAAAGAATCTATTTGAGATTGAGACGAAGATAATGAGCTTGTTAAAGTAGATGCTTGATTTTCCAAAACCTCTATAAGAGCACTATTACCTGCAAGAGTTGAATTTGCTACCGCTAAATCTCTACTTAAAGTAACTATTTCTTGTTCTTTACTTTCTATTTGTAACTCAAGTTCAGATATTTCTGTTTGAGCATCATTTAAACTCTGTAAATTTTCTTCATACTGGGACTGGATGGAATCACTATTAATTAAATCTGTGTTAATATTATTTAAATCAGCGATTATATTTTGAAGTGATGCTTGAACATCCTCTCTACCGCTATCATACTGAGCTAAAACATCTATTAGCTCTGTGTCACTTTTAGGGTCGTCAATTTCATCAATTAAATTTTCTAAACTACCTATTGTAGATGCCAAGTTATCAATCTCTTCATTCAAAGTATTATTAGCATCTTGAGCAGCAGCTAACTCAGCAGAAGCAGCAGCAGAATCTGTATCGGCAGCAGCTTGTAAATCGGCTAACTCCTGTTGATGTTCACTCTCTTGAAGGTCAAAATCATTTTGTAATTGCTCATATTTGTCAGTAAGATCTGCAAGTTGTGCTTCAAGATCTTGAGGTTCAAAATTTTCTATTACATTAACTTCCTGATTTCCAGAGGTTAATTTATTTAAATTTAAAGCAACACCTGGAAACCAACTATTTACTTTACTTTGAACATTACCGACAGATAAGTCATGTTTTAATTGCTCTTCACTAGTTGCAAAAGCTAAATTAAAATCAAAAGTAGAACTTGTTTGAAATCTAATTTTAAAATTTTCAACATCTTGACTTTCTATAAATAATCTTAAATTACTAATGGTAAGCAAGTCGGTTGCAGAAAAATCATTTAAAAACTCTATAGATAAATATATAGAATTAGATGTAGGTGTTATAAACGTTTCTTTAGCACCATCTGATGAAATAGGATCAGATTCAGTATTAACATCAAATATTGAAAATGTAAAACTATTACCTGAAGGCAATCCAGATACATTATATGTAAGTTTATAAGATACTCCAGCTATAAAATTACCTTTTAAAGTATAATACTCACCACCTTTAATATTACTACCATTAGCTACATCCTCACCTGAAAAAGTTATAGTACCTTGATTTATAGTAAACCCAGCTGCTTCTAAAATTTCGGTATCATCATAATAATACTCTAGTAAATTATAAGTTTTAGCGTCTGCATTAGTATTTCTTTCAGACGCAGTATTTCTTTCTGTATTTAATGTAGTATTAGGTAAAAAATTAGTATTAACACTGGCTAAATTTGTTACAAGACCAGATCCTCCAGTAACTATAACTGGTCCTAAGCTGCCGCCTTGGTCAGGATTTTTAACAATGTCTGAAAAAAATTCAGAAAACTGTTGCTGATCACTAAATTCATACTCACCACCTGATCCAAAATCATTCACCTTGTCACTTAGGTTAATAAACTCATTAACATTGAAATCGTTTGGACTATCTCCGTTACCTGAAATTTGATCCCAAGTGTAAATATTTACATCATTAACAACTGTGGTTCCATTATTAGTAGGCTCAATACCTGTTATTTCTAAATCAATAGTAGATCCTGCTGAGTCTTCATTTAAACCAAAACCGTAAGAATTACCTTCATCATCAACATTATAGTTTATTCCATCAGAGTCATCCATAGAATCAACACCAAAAGTAGAGCCTAAAGTCATAGAACCATTAGGAGCATTAGTTGCAAAACTACTGGCAATAAATAACTTTCCATTTGGAAGTTGTTCGCTAACAGTTTGACTCCAAAGCATACCTTCAAATTGACTATTAGAGCTACTAAAATCTAATAAAAAATTAGTATTAGCCTGTTCAGCCCTATATGTCAGTCTAATAGGCGTGTTTGAATCAAACACTGTGTTTTCTGTAACATTTGATCCAGATGAAGTTAAAATAGATGAAACCTTAATATTTATATTGTTACCCGTTGTATGATCTTGAACAGTTAAAATTTCGTAATCACCCCCTGGTCCAAATTTGTTTAATAAAGCTTGAGCTGTACCCATTCTACTTTGAATACCAGTCCAACTAACTGAAGCTGAACTACCATTTTGATTAGTAGCGTAAGAAGTACCATTAGGAATTAAAACACCATCATCTGACTCAGAAACAGAAAAGTACTCTATATCAAAAGTATGTATAAAATTATACTCTTCTTTACCTCTAAATTCAATCGTTTGAGTCACAAAAACTTGCTCAACGGGAACTTCTTCAACTATAATTTGACCATCATCAGACGCTGAAAATTCTATTACCTCATCTACCTCATCTATAAATCTAAAAGGTACAAGAGTATTGCCCTCTATATTTTCTACAGAGCCAGAGGTACCATCCATAGAGGCAATGTTTCTAATATTTAAAGCATCTCTATAGTCGCCATTTTTAATTAAACGTGGGTCTGAATCTTTATCCATCCCACCTATAAATACTCTCTTATCTTGCGCCATGATTATAACTTAGGAGATTGCTTAAATGCCTTTCTAGAAACTTGCATAGCAGCTTCTTTATTAAAGTTCATCATTCTAGCTCTCGCTAATCTTTTTTCATTGTAATAAGCTCTTTTAGCCATTTGTTTTTCGTTAGCAGGTATACCACGCTTTCTTTGAATATACTTATAATACATATAACATCTAAGAGCTTCCTCACAAAATTTATGTATTCTTGGTTTATTCCCAGGTACACCTAATTCAATTAAACTTTGGGCTGTTAAACAAGCATTTTCAGATGGTGAAATATTAGTGCTAAAATCTACACTTGAGCTATTTAAAGATATAGGTATAAAAGAAAGATTAGAATATACAAGTTTAAGAACACCATTGTTTGCTGAATTAACTTTTAAATTTGAATTAAAAGGTGATATTCTAAACTCAGGATAACCTTCAGTAAGAACTAAAGCTATCTTTTCTGCTACTGCCTGAGCACTATCAGAAGCCTGGATTCTAATTTGAGTATTTGATGTTGGAATAACAGATTCCTGGATAAAAGAAATAGTAGTAGCCTCAATCTCTGATGCAGGACTAGGTATTTTAAATGATTTATCAAAAAGCCTAAATCCGTCAGAAGAAGCTGACTTTAATGAAATACTAATAATATGATCTCTACTTTCTTTATCTCCTATTCCATCAGAGATATATTCCATAAAAATTGTTTTACCAGAAAGATCTGATGAAAAGTTTATAGTATTATCATTTCTATTTAATCTATAATAACCTAAAGCGTTTTGACCACCTCCTACGCCATATTTTCTACCCATGTCAGTATGAAAATAAGGATTGTTTTCATCATAAGGGTCTTCGCTTATCTGTGAAGTTACGACAGCATCTAAAGATAAATTATCTTTATACCCTAAAGAAACAAACTCATCAGCACTGTTTTTATAACCTATTTTTAACATTTTTACATAATCAGAAGGTAGAGTAACTTGCAGTGAACTGCTTACAGTCATAGTAGTAGTTTCTACAACTTGCTCTACATCAAATGTAAGCTCTCTAAGTCCTTGAAATGCTAATAATCTTAATTGATATACATGAGCTTCTTTATCATAAGAAGTGTCATCTATCATTAATTGAAAGTCATTTATGACCTCATTTATGCTTGTATAATCCATTGCCATAATTAACTGTCTGCTTTTAATTCATTAGCTTGAGCATACTGAACTAATTCAGGCTCTCTAATATTTACACCAAGATACTCTAATATTTTTATTACTAACTCCCCATGAACTCTAGATGCTATAACAAAATTTCTAGAACCCCCTGCGGAATAAACGGGCTTACCAGCAATAGTTATATAATTCCATTTTGGAGTGTTTTGATAATAATAGTGATATATTCTTACACCAGGAATACTATCAGGAAATATTAAAATGTTTTTTTCATTTATACCAAAAGTACCAACGCTTTCATCATCTTGCATAGAGATTAAAGCTACTGGATTCATGGTTGAAGGCTTTGCTAAACTGCTTCTAAGTATATTGCTAATATCTTTTTCTTCAACAATTTCTACTGGTACGTTAGACTCTAATTCAAAAGAAAGATTGTTAGGAGAGCTATATATAGCCTCTATATAATCTGAAGGTATCTTAATTTCACCTTCAAGTAGACTACCATCTGTTTTAAGTAAAAAACCAGATATATCTTGCTTTGCCATTTCAGCAGTTAAAGATTCTTTGTAAACGCCTTGAGATCTTCTTGTAGGAGTTTTTTCCTTTATTATAGATAACCTTTTATTATACAGCTCTATTTCAGCTTGCTTTGCTAACAAATTAAAGTCAGCAGGTGTTACAAAACCTCTTTGCTCTTTATTAGCAAAAATTTGAACTAGTTTGTATACTTCATTAATTGTCATTACATATTAATTTATTGCTAACAAAAGTACGAAATAAATCCGTATATCAAAAAAAAGGGAGACCGTTAAGTCCCCCTTCTATATATATAGTCTTAATGTATTATCCATTAAGGGCTTGTAGCCTACGTTCTATCTCAGCATACACT
>TARA_R100000654_G_scaffold46315_1_pt1 | contig 22912 bp, 32 predicted proteins | sample TARA_R100000654 | Tara Oceans TARA_R100000654 (sample SAMEA2622473) | marine metagenome | biome: marine biome (ENVO:00000447); feature: surface water layer (ENVO:00002042); material: "saline water (ENVO:00002010), including plankton (ENVO:xxxxxxxx)" | depth 5 m
GTGGAGTTTATAAAATAATGAGTAAAAAATTAATGTATATAAATGAAGATAAACAATTATTAAATCCAAATAATTTTAAAAGATTTAATAAAAATAAAAATTTATCTAAATCACAATTAAAACTTTTGAGATTAAAAAGAATATTTATAAAGGAGTAACTAACCATGAACAAAAAAGAACTTTTAGAATCTTTAAATAAAGCTTTATTTGAAATTGAACTAATAAGAGATTGTCAAAACAATTTAATAACAAAAAATTATTGGGATGAAATTTTAGGTATTCAAGATGAACTTGAGTATATAAGAGACCATACTCAGTGTTTATTAAAACAAAATATTAAGGATTATTTAGATGAATGAAAATGAATTAAAGCTTTTATTAAAAATTAATGTAAAGCCTACAATTGTTACAAAGTTGTTAACTGAAAAATACGGATATACATTAGCGCAACTACAACTCATGAGAAATAAAAAACATAGTTTAAATGGCACTGATGAGAAATAACAATTTCGAAAAGGGGAGATCGTTAAGGTCTCCTCTTATGTCATTAACTAAAAAAAGGGGTAACATATGACTAAACACTATAAAATATATAAAAGAACTGTCCACGAGGATAGAGGAATCTATATAAGCTTTGGCACTCAGGAAGATGTCAAAGATTGGAAAGAGGAAGAGCAAGAATGGATCGAGGAGGATCTGTGTGTTGATGCAGATACCATTGAGGAATTAAAAATAACCTCAACTGATCCAAACATTGGTAAAATATTAAATGTAATTAACGATAACATTGATGAATTGAAAGGAAAAAGTTATGACTAAAGACTTATTTGATTCACAAATATGTGTAGAGTGTGGTGAACCCTGCCACTTTGGTAGTGGTAGGTTTGTTAACAGATACCCTCGAGATGATGGTGATGTCGAGGGTTGGGTATGTGGTTTCTGTGCAGTAGAAATTGATGCCATGATTGAGGAGATGAGAGATAGTTAACCAAAAAAAAGAGCTAGGCGAGTAACTAATTCTCCTAGCTCTAAGGAGGTTATAACATAATACTTATGAGAAACAAAATAATATTAATACTTATGAGAAATAAAAAGGAGTAAATAATGCCAATATTAGTACAATATAAAATCATTGATGGTTTCAATGAATACAATGACTATGTCATTCATCAAGATGATGTTGATGTAAAAGATGATCAAGAATTAATCAGGGATGTGTTTCCTGATTCTCTACCTGATGACAATGGTGGTGAGCAAGATGACTATAGAAAAATAGAAGTTGTGTATGCCAAAAGCATAGGGATAAAACACGCAGAGTTTTTGCAAGAATGTTTTATAGCTTTCCCTTTTGGTGGTAAAGAGTGGCTACGACAGTTAGCAACTAAAAAAAGGAGTGAGTAATGAAACACGATAAAAAAGAATTAATGTTATGTTTATCTGAAGTTTGGGATGTCTTATATATGGCAAGAGAAGATTGCATTTCTCAAGGTATTGATAGCAATGATGAACAATGGCATGAGGTAAGACGTGCTATGAATAAAATACATAAAGCATTGAATATTAAACACGAGGAAATTTTTAATGCTATCAAGCCAGAGGATGTGTGAAATGAGAGTAAAAGACCTTATAAAACAATTACAAAAGTGTGACCCAGATTTATATGTGGGTTGCTATATGGATAATGGAGACATATTAGACATAGAAAGTGTTGATAATTCTATGGATGATAGAATTGATTTAAATGTAACACAAGTAGAAAGAGATGATGGAGAAACTAATAAGAAACAAAATGAAAGGCAAGAGGATGATCAAGTATATTGGTGCTGACTCTGACACAAAAATCATTTGCTGCCAAAAGGCATCTTGTGATAGCTTAACACTAATGAGAAATTTCTCGGTTGGGTTCAATTCCCACCACCTCTACCATGTGATACTAGTCTTATAGAGAGGAGCATTTGTGGGAGTAATATTTAGAGGAAACAAGTGGATTGCTGATTGTTTTCTTGGTAAAGATCACAAGCCACAGAGAATAAGGCCAGTGTTTGTAACACAAAGTGAAGCTAAGTTATTTTATGCTGAAGTGATGCATTCACTAGAAAAAGGTTTACCTATACCAACTGGTAAAAAGGTAAAATCTATATACACTTTAGAGAACTTATTTTCTGACGTACATAAACGATTTTATGAGCATGAAATAAAACTAAATAGTTTTTCTAAGATGAAACTTATAATGGATATTTTAGGTAAGAACTTACCAGTAAGCTGCATAAAGTATAAGCATCTTGAAGAAGTAAGGGACTATCTCACAGAACAACGTAAGGTTTCTAATGCAACAGTTAATAGATACAATGCAGTTATGAGCAGGTCTTTTAGATATGCAGTCAAGATAGGTGCATTAGATCATCAACCTAAACTCGAACAACTTAAAGAGGGGAAAGGTAGACTTAGTTTTTTATCTGATGATGACGAAGCAAAAATCATAAAATTTCTTGACCAGTGCAACAAAGAGTTCTCTGACTTTGTAGTATTTCTAATTGACACTGGATTACGTTGGAGAAGTGAAGCTCTCAAAGTTTCTTTTAAAGACTTAAACGAAAAAGATAACTCTATGATTGTCTATGGTAGTAAGAATGATTTAGAGAGGACTGTTTATTTGACTGATAGAGCTACAAGTATACTTAAGAAATACAATAGGTTTATTTTTAAAGACCATCAGGTTAGAGCTTGGTGGAATCGAGTAAGGATTCATTTAGATAGAAATGATGAAGATTTTGTACCACACATTTGCCGACACACTTGTGCATCTAGACTGGTACAAAAAGGTGTACCATTGACTGTGGTTATGAAATGGATGGGTCACAAATCCATGCAAACAACTCTACGTTATGCTCACTTGTGTGATAAGAATTTAGAGCAAGCAAGAGACATATTACAGTCTACTAAAGTGGTGACACTAAAGTGACACGATTTGGTGACATAGCGACATTGGCTACTCTGAAAGCCACAGTGAGCAAGGGTTGATTTTATGCAAAGGATTCAAAATCTTAAGCATCTTCCCTGCACCTTGGCATTCTTTAATTTCCTTCCTAACAAAATAGCCTTGTCTCTATGTCAACCGATGGTTTTAATGCCTATGTGGTTGTATTTAATGTCAGTTATAAGGAGTAGTAATGGCAGATAAGATAAAAGAGCAAGTAAACCTTGAGGAACAAATAAACTTAGAGCTTGAGAGTCGAGTGCTAGGCATCAACAGATATGAGAAAAACAACGAAAAGAAAAAAGACAGAGGTCAGGAAGCAACTACAGATTATGCAAAGTATTTAGTTAAACATTACATAAAACCAGTGGCTGATAAACTTGATGAGTATATAGCCAATGAAAAAGCAAAGAACAGTCCAGTGCTAAGAGCACAAGCTATTGAGAACTTACAATTAATAGAACCTGATAAAGCAGCAATTATTACACTGAAGACTTTACTTAACAATGCAACTAGAAGAAAACCTGCTACATCTACATTTATAAAAATTGGCAAACACATTTTAGACGAAATAAATTGTGAAGCTATGGCAGAACAAAACCCAGAATTGTTTGATAAAATTTATGCTGATCTGAAAAGTAGAAATGCAGGATACGAGTATAGTCGTAGAAAATATTTAGAAGCATCACAAAGGGATGGCCTACAAAGAATAGAATGGACTGTTAAAGATAAACTCAGAGTTGGTAGAACTTTATATGTCATAGTAGAATTAGTAAGTGATTTATTCTCAGAGTTAGATTTTAGAAAAGGTAAAAAGGTGCAAAAATTTATTAGTCCAACTGATAAATGTATTAAATGGATTAAGGAGAAAAAGCTCAGAGGATCAATACTACATCCTGAAAGATTACCGACAGTTGTAATACCAAAATTATGGCAGTCACCTTATGGAGGTGGTTATTACTCTAATCATCTACCACCACTTACTGTAGTAAAAACTAAAAACAATAAATATCTGCAAGAGTTAGCTGAGAAAGATATGACTGGTGTATATGACTCTATAAACATCTGTCAGGAAACACCTTTTGTTATAAATAGAGAAATACTAAAAGTACAAAAACATTTTTGGGAGAAAGGTCATACTGTTGGATCAGTTCCTGGTGATTTGAAAGATGAAAAACCAATCAAGCCAAGTGAAGAGTCATTAAAAAATAAAGATATTCTTAGAAAGTATAAAGCTCAGATGGTTGTATGGTATGGTGAGGTGGAAAGGCATAAATCAAAGCAGATACAATGTGCAAAAACATTTGAGTTAGCTGACAAGTTCTATAACTATAAGTTTTACTTTCCTTATCAATTAGATTTTAGAGGTAGGCTATATGCAACCACTGCCTTTTTAAATCCACAAGGTGCTGACTATCAAAAAGCATTACTTACATTTGCGAATGCAAAACCATTAGGTGAGAAAGGTGCATGTTATCTGGCAATACATGGCTCTAATTGTTTTGGATATGATAAGTGTTCTTTTCAGGATCGAATAGATTTTGTTGAGGAACACAATGATAAAATAAAAGCATCGGCAGAAGATCCTTACAATAATAAGTTTTGGATGGATGCTGATGACCCTTGGCAGTTTCTTGCTTTTTGTTTTGAATGGAAAAATTTTTTAGACCAAGGTATAGAATATAAAAGTTCACTTCCAGTATCTATGGATGCAACATGTTCAGGTCTCCAACATTTTAGTGCATCAATACGAAGCTTGGTTACTGGCAAACAAGTTAACATGATACCAAGTGAAGTGCCTGCCGACATTTATCAAAAAGTCGCAGACAATGTGATACTGAGATTGCAAAAAGAAGAAAACCCTTTTGCTCAGAAGTGGTTAGACTTTGGTGTTGATCGAAGCATAGCTAAGAGACCTACCATGACAATATGTTATGGCAGTAGACAATATTCCTGGACTGACTTTGTAAATGAAATAGTTCAGAAAAGAAAAGAGAAAGGTCACATGCATCCTTTTGGTGATGAGCTATTAAAAGCTTGTAGTTACCTTGCAAAAATTATGTGGCAAGTGGCCAGTGATGTCATTGAAGCTGCATCTAAGGTAATGAAATGGTTACAAGATGTAGCACGAATTGCAAGCTCTGAGGGTATTCCGATAGTGTGGTATACACCTATGGGTTTTCCAGTGCAACAAGCTTACGAAAACTACAAGCCATTACAAATACAAACAAAATTGATGGGAAAAGTTTTTAGACCACAACTTAAAGTTTCAAATGAGAATCTTAATAGTAAGTGGGATAAAAGAAAACAAGCAGCAGGAGTTTCACCTAACTGGGTGCATGCTCTTGATAGTTGCCATTTACAAATGACTTTATGCACTGCTTTTGCAGAGGGTATAAAAGATTTTGCTATGGTGCACGATAGTTATGGAACACTAGCTGCTGATGTAGAACGTCTTGGTGAATGTTGTAGAGCAACTTTTGTTGATATCTACAAGAGCCATGATGTGTTAATTGATTTTAGGAATGACATTATTTCAATGCTTCCTGAATCAAAAAAGGATGAAGTTCCGATGCCACCAAAAAAAGGAGATCTAATTATAGATCAGGTATTAGAATCTGAGTTCTTTTTTTCATAATAACTAATCCACATAGGTATTAAATCTATGTGTTGCTACTTTTAGAAAGGAATAGATATGGCAAATAAATTTGAACAAATAGTTACCGACATCGGTATAGCAAGATACCCTTGGCTTAACTACCCAGACGATCAATATTCAAATCCTGGTGAATACAAGCTTGGTTTGATTCTTACTAAAGAACAAGCAGCTCCACTTATTAAAAAAATAGAAGATACTGTTGCTAAAGCTAAAGAGCTCGGTAAGGGTAAGAAAGTATCACCAAATAACTTACCATACAAAGATGAGCTAGACGATCAAGAGCAACCTACTGGTAATTTTATTTTCAACTTTAAACAAAAGTCAAAAATTAATATGAAAGATGGATCACAAGTTGATATCAAGCCAGTTGTTGTTGATTCCAAAGGTCGCAAGCTAACTAATGAACAAATTTGGGGAGGAACAAAGTGTAAAGTTAGTGCTTTGTTAATTCCTTACCTAGCAGGTAGTAATTATGGATGCACGATGAGATTAAGAGCAGTGCAAATAATAGAGTTAGTTTCAGGTAAAGATGGAGATATGGGTAGTCATGGATTTAAAGAAGAAAAAGGTTATGAAGCACCTGATACAGATTCAACCACAGAGGAAGATAAAGTATCAGAGGAAACAGACGATTTCTAGTCCGAGAAAATTTAGAAGTGGTTTGGAGAGAGAGATTGCAAGTCAACTATGTCAACAAAGAATTAAGTTTGAGTATGAAACACTTACAGTTAAATACTCCAAGCCAACCTCTAAATATACACCAGATTTTATTTTACCTAATGGAATTATCATTGAAGCTAAAGGACAATTTGTGTCGAGTGATAGATCAAAACATAAGCTTATTAAAGAGCAACATCCTGATCTTGATATACGATTTGTGTTTAGTAACTCAAGAACAAGAATCGGAAAGAAAAGCAAAACAACTTATGCCATGTGGTGTGATCGGTTTGGTTTTAATTTTTCTGATGTCTCTATTCCTGATGCATGGATCAGAGAGCCAAAACAACAACAACGTATTAAAGCTATAAGGAGATGCTTAGATGACAGAAAGAAGAAAAACTAATTACATTGTGGTGCACTGCACTGCCACTAAACCTGAAATGGATATTGATGCTGAGTGGGTTAGAAAAATTCACAGAGGTCAAGGGTGGTTAGACATAGGATATCATAAAGTTATTAAAAGAGATGGCACTATAGAAAATGGTAGAGATATTAATGCTATTGGTGCTCATGTAAAAGGGTACAACTCCCAAAGCATAGGTGTAGCTCTTGTTGGTGGAGTTGATAATGATTTAAAAGCTGAAAATAATTATACAGACGAACAGTTTTCTGCATTACAAATGTTACTTCTTAGTCTTTCAAAAGACTTTCCTGATGCAGAAATTGTTGGGCATTACAATCTAGATGATAGAAAAGAGTGTCCATCATTTGATGTAAAAAAATGGGTAGGTCACAATGTCGATTTAAATGTTACTCCTCCCTCAGATGTTGAAATCTAACTCACATTTTTTACATCATTCACCATGTCCAAAGTGTGGAAGTAAAAACAACCTAGCAGTTTATTCTAATGGTAGTTTTTGTTTCACACCTGGATGTGGTCATCAAGGAGAGCAGTATATGGAAAAAGAATTAGATAAAAAATTTTTTGATGGTGAAATAAAAGCATTAAGTAAAAGACATATTACTGCTGAGTCATGTGATAAGTTTGGTTACAAAGTAGGTAAGGAAAATGGTAAATCTTTTCAAATTGCCAACTACTATTTAAATAATAAAGTCGTTGCACAAAAACTTAGATACCCAAACAAACAGTTTAAATTTATAGGTGACACTGACTCTTGTTTGCTCTATGGCGAATGGCTCTGGAGGCAGGGTGGGAAGATGATTACTGTGGTTGAGGGTGAGCTAGATTGCATATCACTGTCTCAGTGTTTTAACCATAAGTATTCTGTTGTCTCAGTACGAAGTGCAAGTTCAGCCAAAAATGATATTCGCAAATCACTAGAGTTTCTTAATAGTTATGAAACTGTTGTTTTTCTTTTTGATATGGATGAAGTTGGACAACAAGTTGCACACGATTGTGCTCAACTTGTAGCTCCAGGAAAAGCAAAAATAGCTCGCATATCAGAAAAAGATCCTAATGACATGCTTGTAAAAGGTAAAGTAAAGGAGTTGCTTGACTCGATTTGGGAAGCTAAAACATTTAGGCCTGATGGTATAGTAGATGGTCGAGACCTGTGGGATATAATTAGTAAAAAAGAATTAGTTTATAAAGCAGACTATCCTTATAAAAAATTAAATGAAAAAACAAAAGGACTTAGGTGTGGAGAACTTGTTACAATTTGTGCTGGTTCAGGAATAGGTAAATCATCTTTTGTTAGGGAGATAGGGCATAGTCTTATTAAAGGAGGGGAAAGTGTTGGATTTATCATGCTGGAAGAAAGCATTAAAAGAACTGCACTCGGTCTTATTGGCATTGAAATCGAGAGACCCTTACATCTTGAGTGCAATGTTGTTCTTTTTAATGACTTGGTTGATCCTTACAATCGTACTGTCGGTTCTGGGAGAGTTTATTTTTACGACAGTTTTGGTGCTACTGAACTTGACAACTTACAGTCAAGGATTAGATATTTTGCACAGTCATGTGGATGTAAGTTTATTATACTGGATCATTTACACATTGCTCTTTCCACTAATTTACAAACTGATGAAAGGAGATTAATTGATAACTTTGTGACCAACCTAAGAACATTAGTACAAGAGCTAAACATTTGTTTGTTATGTGTATCACATTTAAATAGACCTAAATCAGACACTTCTTTTGAAGAGGGTAAAAATATTTCTCTTACTAACCTTAGAGGTAGTCATAGTATTGCTCAACTATCAGATATGGTTCTAAGTTTAGAACGAAACCAACAATCTGAAAACTCAAACAGGACTACAGTGCGAGTTTTAAAAAATCGTTTTACTGGCGAGACTGGAACATGTGGCCACTTGATATACAACCCTGAAACTGGAAGACTGTTAGAGGATGCTAATGATGACTACTGATGACAATGTTTATAACTTAGGTAAGACTATTGAACGTGCAATAAAAAAAATAAAAAAAAATGGTAAGCCATTAGTCCTTTATGCACCTGATGTTGTAAGTCAAATACACATGCAAGATTTACTAGATGAGATTGCAGAAGAGTATGAAGAAGTTGAAAAAATAATTGTTAAAGTAAGGAGTGTGCACTAATGAAATGTTGGCATTGTGGAACTGAATTAATTTGGGGTGGTGACCATGATTGTGAGGATGACTCAAGATTTTTAATAGAAACAAACTTAAGCTGTCCAAATTGTGATTCATTTGTACTGGTTTATCTACCAAAAGACTAATGATTATATTTGATATTGAAACAAATGGACTGCTTGATGACTTGGACAAAGTTCATTGTCTTGTTTTAAAAGATACATCTACAAATAAGGTTGAAACTTATACTGACAATATTCAAGATGGTCTTAAAAGATTGGAGCAAGCTGACTGTATTGTAGGTCACAACATAATTAAGTTTGATTTACCTGCATTAAAAAAAGTATATAACTTTAATTACAAAGGTAAGGTTAGAGACACTCTAGTCTTAACTCGTTTAATCTGGTCAGATATCAAAGAACGAGATTTCCAGACAAAAGATTTTCCGACAAAGCTAATTGGGAGACACTCATTACAAGCTTGGGGTGTTAGATTAGGAAACACTAAGGGAGACTACACAGGATCTTGGGAACAATTCAATGATGAGATGTTATCATATTGTATTCAAGATGTTCATGTCACTGACTCCCTTTGGAAAAAGATTTGTGAAAAAAAATATAGTGAGGAATCAATAGAGCTTGAACATAGATTAGCTGAAATAATTTATCAGCAAGAGTGTAATGGTTTTAAATTTAATACAACTAAAGCTCAACGATTGTATAGTGGGCTTGCTGCAAAAAGAGAAAGTTTAAAACAAGAACTTAAAGATTCTTTTCCTGACTGGGAAGTAAGGACACCTTTTATACCAAAAGTAAATAACAAAAAACTAGGGTACAGAAAAGGTATACCAACTGAAAAAGTTCAGGTTATAGAATTTAATCCAAGCTCAAGAGATCATGTTGCAAACAGATTAATAAATCTTAGAGGATGGAAACCTAAACAGTATACAAATGATGGTAAGCCAAAAGTAGATGAAGATGTTTTAAAAAGTTTACCATACCCTGAATCAAAAGTTCTTGTTGAATATTACACAATAGAAAAAAGAATAGGACAGTTAGCCGAGGGAAGACAAGCTTGGTTAAAACTTGTTAAGAATAATAGGATTTATGGAAGTGTAAATACTAATGGAGCAGTAACAGGTCGAGCTACTCACAGTCATCCTAACGTAGGACAAGTCCCTGCTACTACTGTTGCTTATGGTAAAGAGTGTCGAGAATTATTTACTGTAGATGATGAAAATGTTTTAGTTGGGATTGATGTATCAGGATTAGAGTTAAGATGTTTAGCTCATTTTATGTCTCGTTATGATAATGGAACTTACATAAAAGAAGTTTTAGATGGAGACATACACACTGCAAACCAAAAAGCAGCAGGCTTAGACACACGAGCACAAGCTAAGACTTTTATTTATGCATTAGTATATGGTTGTGGTGCAGCTAAGATGGGAGAGATACTTGGTAAAGACGTAAAGGCAGGAAAGAAAATTATTTCTGATTTTATGAAAAGAACACCAGCACTCAAAAGATTAATAGAAGACGTTCAACAAAAAGCAACTAAAGGTTACATCAAAGGTCTTGATGGTAGGCAGCTAAAGATTAGGTCAGCTCACAAAGCTCTTAATACTTTACTGCAATCATCAGGAGCATTGATTTGTAAACAGTGGATTATAGATGTCCACGAATTAATCCATCAGCATAACCTAGACTGCAAACAAGTAGCATGGGTTCACGATGAAATACAAATTGAAACAAGAAAGGAGCATGCTGATGAGCTTGGAAAACTCGCAAAGCAAGCAATCCGAAACTCGGAGAAAAAGTTTAACTTCCGATGTGAGTTGGATTGCGAATACCGAGTGGGAAAAGATTGGTCTCAAACACATTAGTCCTCAACGTAAAGGAGATATAGCAGAGCATCATTGTATAGTTTGGCTATGGTCAAAAGGGTTTGAGGTGTTTAAAAATAGTGGTCAATCTGGAGCTGTTGATTTAATAGCACTAAATGTAAAATCTGGTGAATTGTTATTAGTTGATGTTAAGAGTTACAAAGATGGAAGGTTATCCTCAAGAACTCCAACACAAAAAAAGCTTGGTGTTAGATACCTACATTATAATCCTCATACAAAAAAGATAAGGTTTATTAAACATAAATCTATCCACAAAGGTATTAAATGACAACATTATTAATTGATGGAGATATCTGTGCTTATCAATATTCCTCTGCAAGTGAGCATGAGGTTGACTGGGGTGAAGATGTCTGGACACTTTGGAGTGACCGAAAGGAAGCTTCTAGTCTAATAAAACAATATGTAGATCATTTGCTTGAAGCAACTAAAGCCGACAAAGTTGTTTTTGCTTTTACTGATAAGGAAAACTTTAGAAAAAAGATTAATCCTAATTACAAAGTAAATAGAAAAAAAATAAGAAAACCTGTCTGCTACAAAGCATTAGTTAACTGGATTACAGATAATTATAAAACTTATGTAAGACCTGAACTTGAAGCTGATGATGTATTGGGAATTTTATCTACACATCCTACTCTTATTAAAGATAAGAAAATTGTCGTATCTGAAGATAAAGACCTAATGACTATTCCAGGATTGTTATGGAAAAGTGGCCAACTACACGAGATAGGTGAAGAAGTAGCTGACTACAACTTTCTTAAACAGACACTGACTGGTGATGCAACTGATGGCTATTCAGGTGTACCAGGCATAGGAGCTGTAACTGCTGATAAAATTTTAACTAAGGAATGTTCTTGGCAAGCTGTTTTAGATTGTTTTGCAAAAGCAAACTTAGATAAAAACGAAGCCTTGTTGCAAGCTCGCATGGCTCGAATCTTACGAGCTAGTGATTACGATTTTAAAAACAAACAAATAAAACTATGGAGTCCAAATGTATTATGATATTGCGAAAGCATTAAAAGAAGAAAAAGATAAAGCAATTAATCCTGACCATTATAGTCAGCACAAAATTCAACCAATAAATTTTATACTTGCTAACGAACTAAGTTTCTGTCAGGGCAACGTAATTAAATATATATGTAGGTATCAAGACCGAGGGCACATTGAGGATCTTAAAAAAGCTAGAGCTTATATTGATTTTCTAATTGCAGATGAAGAAAAGCTTAGAGAAGAAGCAGGTGTGTCATGAAGTGGGTCTTAATATTGTTTTTAATTACTGGTGAAGAAAAAGTTTATGGTGGTGTTGAGAAGTGTGAAATTAACCACATCACAAATATAATAAATGAATATATAGATGAAACATTAACTCATCCAGAAATGATTCAAGGGTGGGGGTGTTACGATAAGAAAACTTTTTTAATCAGACAAAATGCTAGAAAAAATCTTGGGTTAGATGTTTGATTGGTTTATCGTCACTTTGTGGTTTGAGTTAAATAACAAGCTTTACATAAAGCACTATCCTAATCAATTAGTTTCAGACTGCAAGTCAGCAGTTATTGAACTTATAGAAGTGTACGAAGAAAAATATCCTCTAAGAAAACTTAGAGCAGTTAAATGTAACGAACCATCAGTCTGGTTCAAAAAATACAAATTAAACAAGTGGGAAATATTTAAAGAAAAGGAGAACAACTAGATGGTATCTACGAGAGCAGAAGTTATTACAAGAAGAACTTATAATCGACCATTAGATAATGATAAATTTGAAACATGGGAAGAAACTATAAGCAGAGTTATTAGTCATCAAAGATGGTTATGGATTAGAGCTAAGAAACATGACTTAAATTATCAAGAGGCACAAGAACTTATTGAATTAAAAAAGTTACTTCTAGAAAGAAAAGTATCTGTAGCTGGTAGAACACTATGGTTAGGGGGGACTGAGGTCTCTAAAAAAAGAGAAGCTTCTCAGTTTAATTGTAGCTTTCTAAGAGTAGAAACAGTTTATGATGTGGTTGATGCTTTCTGGTTATTGCTTCAAGGATGTGGTGTGGGTTTCCAACCAGTTACTGGAACTTTAAATGGATTTCAAAAGCCTATTCATAATGTTGAAATCATCCGAACAAAAAGAAAAACGAAAGGAGGTAGAGATGATAATATTGAATCTTATGACAAAGATAAAAAGCTTTGGAAAGTTAGTATTGGGGATAGTGCCGAAAGTTGGTGCAAAGGTCTTGGAAAACTTCTTGCTGGTAAGTACGACTGTGAAAAACTGGTTATTGATTTCTCTGAAATTAGGCCAGAGGGTTCAAGACTCTCAGGTTATGGTTGGATTTCGCAAGGCGATAAACTTTTGTCAAAAGCATTTTTACAAATCGTTGACATACTTAATAGGAGGTCTGGTAATCTTCTTAGCCATTTGGATATTCTGGACATTATTAATTGGGTAGGAACTGTACTATCAAGTAGACGATCAGCAGAGATATGCTTATTAGATTATAATAGTCCTGAGTGGGAAGATTTTGCTAAAGCTAAGAAAGACCATTTCAATGACAACCCACAAAGAAGTCAATCTAATAACTCATTAGTGTTTCATCAAAAACCTACAAAAGCAGAACTACATTATATATTTAAATTAATGGAAGAAGCTGGTGGTTCAGAACCTGGATTTATAAATGCTGAAACAGCAAAAAGAAAAGCAGCATGGTTTAAAGGACTCAACCCCTGTGCAGAAATACTTTTAGGTAACAAAAATTTTTGTAACTTAGTCGAGTGTGATTTAGGAAAATTCAATGGTGACTGGGAGGGTTTACTTAGAGCTATTTATTTAATTGCAAGGGCTAACTATAGACAAACTTGTGTTAATCTAAAAGATGGAGTGTTAGCTGACACATGGCATGAGCTTAATAATTTCTTACGATTATGTGGAGTTGGCCTAACTGGAATTGTAAGTTGGGAACATTGTGACTCTGCTAAATCATTTAAAGGATTAAAAGAAATAGCAGTTAAGGGAGCTGAAAGTATGGCTGAAGAACTTAATATGCCAAGACCTAAAGCTGTAACAACTGTTAAGCCAAGTGGAACTTTATCTAAGATAATGGACACCACTGAGGGTGTACATAAACCACTAGGTAAATACATATTTAATAATATTAACTTTTCTAAAAGCGATCCTCTTGTAGAAAAACTAAAACAAAGTAATTACAAGGTTATGGATAATCCTTATGATGATACAAGTGTTTTAGTTACATTTCCTGTTTGTCATGATAATGTTGATTTTACAGAAGTAGATGGTAAAGAAGTAAACCTAGAAGCAGCAGTTGATCAACTAGATAGATATAAACTGTTAATGGAAAACTATGTTGACCATAATTGCTCAGTTACAATATCGTATGATAAAAAAGAAGTTCCAGCAATAATAGAATGGTTACTTAAGAATTGGGATATTTACATAGGTGTTTCTTTTCTTTACAGAAATGATCCTACAAAGTCAGCTTCTGACCTTGGTTATCCTTACTTACCACAAGAAGTAGTAACTAAAGAAGAGCACGATGAGTATGTAAAACAATTAGAACCTGTAGATATTAACTCGGCAAATTCATTAGAAGAGCTAAAAGATGATGAATGTGCAACAGGAGCTTGTCCAGTAAGATAGCTGTACTACTGGTTTTAGAAACATTTCATGGAACAATTACCTTATAAATTAGAAGATCTTATAGACGAACTTGATAAGATTTTTCCAAATGAGTGTCCAGATATAAAACTTACTGATAGAGAGATATGGTTTAAATCTGGTCAAAGGTCAGTTGTTCAATGGTTAATAACATTAAAAGAAAACGAAGAAAACAAGGAAGAATAATATGTGTGTATTTAGTGCTCCAAAGCCCCCACCTGCACCCCCACCACCCCCTCCTCTTACTGATCCATCAGATATTGAGACACCAGAGTTAGTGGATAATGAGTCACAAAAGAAAAAGAAAAAAGGAAGAAGCTCGTTGAGAACTACTGGTTCTGATACAGCACTAGGTGGTTCTTATGGTAGTGGTTCAGGTTTAAACATACCTAATTAAAATGAGTGCATCAGGCAGATACGAAAAGTTAGCAACAGAAAGAGAACTTTATCTTGATAGAGCACGAGAGTGTGCTGAGTTAACTATACCCTCTTTATTACCTTATGAAGGTTTTTCTTATAGTAATGATTTATATCAACCCTATCAATCTGTTGGCTCACGAGGTGTAAACAATCTTGCTAGTAAACTATTACTGTTATTGTTTCCACCTAATAGTCCTTTCTTTAGATTGTCTGTTGACTCAAAAACTAAAAAAGAATTAGTTAATCAACCTGGTTTAAAAACAAAAGTAGAAGATACACTTGCTAACATAGAAAGAGAAATACAAGCTGAAGTTGAAAACTCAGCTATTAGAGTGCCGATTTACGAAGCTTTAAAACATTTGATTGTAGCTGGTAATGTTTTGTTACACTTACCTAAAAAAGGTAGTTTAAGAGTTTTTCCCTTGCATTCTTTTGGTGTAAAAAGAGATCCACAAGGCGAGATACTAGAGATCATTGTAAAAGAAATGGTTTCACCAATGTCACTTGATGAAGAAATAAGGCAGCAAGCTGATATTAAAAATCAAGATGAAGACGTTGAAGTGTTTACTGTTGTTAGAAAAGATGGTGATTTCTATAATGTGCAACAAGAAGTTAAAGATGTAATTATTCCTAAATCACAAGGAAGATACAAAAAAGAACTTTTACCTTTTATACCATTACGAATGGTTAGAATAGATAATGAAGATTATGGTAGAAGTTATTGTGAAGAATTTATAGGAGACTTAAAAAGTCTTGAGGGTTTGACTGAAGCAATGGTTGAAGCTGCTGCTGCCACATCTAAAGTTGTGTTCTTAGTAAGGCCTAATGCTACCACACGAAAAAGAGACATAGCTGAAGCTGAGAATGGTGCAGTGATTACTGGTCAACCTGATGATGTACGAGTTTTACAAACTGAAAAAAGGGCAGACATGCAAGTGTCTCTTCAGGCTATTACAAGAATTGAAGAACGACTAGCATTTGATTTCTTACTTAATTCTGCAATACAAAGAAAAGCTGAAAGAGTTACTGCTGAAGAAATTAGATTTATGGCTCAAGAATTAGAGACAGCACTTGGTGGTGTTTATTCTATTCTATCTCAAGAAATGCAATTACCTATTGTTAATATTCTCATGCAAAGAATGTCAACAAGTGGTAAAATACCAAAGATTCCAAAAGACAAAGTAGCTCCAGTAATTATAACTGGTATTGAAGCTCTTGGTAGAGGTAATGATCTTAATAAGCTTAGAACCTTTATGACAGATGTTATTCAACTAGCTCAAGCTAATCCAGAAACAATTCAAAGAGTTGACTTTGGTGACTTGATAACTAGGTTAGCTACTGGTCATGGAATAGATACGTCAGGTCTAATTAAAACTGACGAACAACTAGCTGCTGAAGCTCAAGAACAGCAGCAAGCTATGCAGCAACAAATGTTAAACTCTGCTATGGAGAAAGCTGCACCTGGAGCTGTAAAAGAATATGCTAAAGTTTCAGCTCAAAATCTCCAGCAACCACAACAACAACAAGGAACTACAAATGAAACTGAGTAAGACCCTTAGTGATAAGGATAATCCAACAGAAGAAACCAAAACTAAAGAACTAAAAATTGAAGACCTACCATTATGGAATGCACAAACTGCCGAACCAGGTAAAAAGTATCGTAATGCTCAAGGCTCAATTATTGTAAAGAGTTAGTCATGGTTGAAACAGTTACAATAAAATCAGAAGAAACTACTTCCGAAAAACCTCAAGAAGAAGTTAAGGAAGAAGCAACAACAACACAAGAACGACCTGAGTGGTTACAAGAAAAGTTTAAGTCTCCTGAAGACTTAGCAAAAGCTTATGACTCACTTCAAGGTGAATACACAAAGCTTACACAAAAACAAAAAGCTGAACAACCAAAAGAACAACCAACAGAAAAACCTAAAGATGATACTTTAGAAATACAGGGTGAAAATGCAGAAGAAGCATTGGAGTCTGTAGGTTTAGATTTTGGTAAGTATTCAAATGAATATAACAGTAATGGTAGTCTTTCTGACTCAAGCTATGCTGAGATGGAACAAAAAGGTATACCAAGAAATGTCGTTGACCAATATATTGAGGGTCAAAAGGCTTTAGCTACAAATGTTCAAAACCAAGTTTACAATACTGTAGGTGGTAAAGAACAATATACAGAAATGGTTAACTGGGCGAAAGATAGCTTATCAAAAGATGAAGTTAATGCTTTCAATACTGCTGTTAACAGTTCTGATGTAGCTCAAATAAATCTTGCAGTACAAGGTTTAAAAGCTAGATATACAAGTTCAGAGGGCACAGACCCATCACTAGTTGGTGGTAAATCTGCTGTATCCACTGGAGTCGGATATGATAACTGGAGTCAAGTCACTGCTGACATGGCAAAACCAGAGTATCGTAAAGATCCAGCTTATCAACAAGAAGTTCAAGATAAGTTGGCTCGTTCCAAACTCTAATCAAAACCAACACAACCAAAACTCTCCGAGGAGAATACTTTTGCGAAGTAAGGTGTAGTTAGAAAACATTTATATTAACTTATTTTATCAAGGAGATAAAACATGACTAATGCAACAGTCTCAAGACTCGGAGCAGTTAATGCAAATGATAGTAACTTTGCTAATGCAAACTCTTTATTTCTTAAAGTGTTCAGTGGTGAAGTTATGGAATCATTTGAAAGAACTGCTGTAACGATGGACAAACATCTTGTGAGGCAAATATCCAGTGGAAAATCGGCGCAATTTCCAATAATGGGAAGATCAAGTGCTTCTTATCACACCCCTGGAGCTGAGATAGTAGGCAGTGACTTGAATCACAATGAAAAAATCATTCAAATCAATGACCTATTAATATCACATCACTTCATTGCTAATATCGATGAAGCAAAAAATCATTATGATGTAAGATCTATCTACTCACAAGAGATGGGTAGAGCACTTGCTTTCCAAATGGATAAGCACGTTTTACAAATGATGGTTGCTGCTGCAAACGAATCTACAGCTAATGTTGGTGATACAAGTTATCCATCAGGCACAGTCATTACTGATTCAGATGCGAATACTAGTGCAACATCTTTGATTGCTAGTATTTTCTCAGCAGCCGAAACATTGGATGACAACTATGTACCATCAGAAGACAGATATTGTTTCTTAAAACCAGAGCAATATTATCTTTTAGCTAATGCTACTAATGCTGTGAATGTTGACTTCTCAGGTCAAGGTTCAATCGCAACAGGACAAGTTCCTCAGTTAGCTGGTATTAATTTAATTAAAGTACCTCATCTACCAACTGCCAATGTTACTGGTACTGGTGTAGATGCTGGTGGTGCTAATGGACAACAGGTATCTGCTGCTGCAAATACAGTTGCCGTTATTTCACACCCATCTGCTGTGGGTACAGTTAAATTAATGGATCTTGCAGTCGAATCGGAATATGACATCAGAAGACAAGGTACACTAATGGTGGCAAAATATGCTGCTGGCCATGGTGTTCTTAGACCTGAAGCTGCTGTTCAGATTCAAACAGCATAACACTACTCAATTAAGGAGCATCGTAATGGTGCTCCTTTTTTTAACTTAGGAATATTTAAATGGCATTAACACCGACTAGTAAAATACAAGCTGTAAACATTATGCTTGCATCAATAGGTGAAGCTCCAGTTTCATCTTTAGATGATGCAACTCTTGCTGATGTTTCTATTGCTGAAAGTATTTTAGATGAAACAAATGTAGAAATTCAATCTAGAGGATTACACTGTAATACAGAAATAAACTTTCCTATTACTCCTAATACAGATGGAGAAATACAGTTACCTGCTAATTGTGTGAGTGTAGATACTACTGGTCAATCACTACAAACCGATGTCGTACAAAGAGGAACAAGGTTATATGATAGAGGGCAACGAAGTTTTACAACTTTCACTGGTACTCTGTTTGTTACTATGGTTTTACTCTTAGAATTTACAGATTTACCTCAACATGTAAGAAGATACATAACAGTTAAATCTGCACGAAGATTTCAAAATAGAATATTAGGATCACAAACTTTATCAGGATTTACTCAAGCTGATGAGAACGAAGCTCTATTATACTTTGAACAAATAGAAGCTCAAACACAAGATTACAATGTACTTAATGACAACTTTACCACTCGTAAGATTGTTAACAGAGGTGTACTAAGACGAGCCTTGAGGTAACCAATGCCTTTAGTCAGTACATCAATACCAAATTTAATTAATGGTGTTTCACAACAACCAGCTACATTAAGACAACTTACACAATGTGATAGTCAAATTAATGGAGTTAGTTCAGTTGTTGATGGTTTACTTAAACGACCACCAACAGAGCATGTAGCAAAAATTTCATCTTCATCATTAAGTAATGCAGCTATCCATGTTGTAAACAGAGATACAAGCAATCAATATATAGTTGTTGTTACTAGTGACAATTCAACTGCATCTGTAGTTGCCTATGACCTAAGTGGTAACTCTGTCACTGTAAACACACCTAATGGTACAGGTTATTTAGTATGCAGTAATCCCTCAACTGATTTAGAGTTTTTAACTGTTGCCGATTTTACTTTTATTATAAATAAGAAAACAACAGTTGCCATGAATACTGCTACCACACCAGGAAGTATTGATGATGAAAAAAACCAATTCTCACAGCTTCCAACTTCAGGTGTAAGTATTGGAGATATTTATAAAATTATAGGTGATCCTAGTAACGAGTTTGATGAATACTATGTAAAGGCCACTTCTACTGGTGGTGACTATGAGGAAACTGTAAAGCCAGGTATTACGTTTCAAATAAATAATACAACAATGCCACATAAACTTTCTTTGTCTGGTGGTGCATTTACGTTTGACAGAGCTACTTATGATGACAGAACTGTAGGAGATTTAGATTCAGTTCCTGACCCAAGTTTTGTAGGACAAACTATTAATGGTGTTTTCTTTCATAAAAATAGACTTGGATTTATATCCGATGAGAATGTAATTTTTAGTAGAGCTGGTGATTTCTTTAATTTCTTTCCTAGTACAGTTACAGCTTTATTAGATGATTCACCTATAGATGTGACAGTCAGTCACACTAGTGTTTCTATTTTGAAAAGAGTTATACCCTACAATGAGAGTTTATTATTCTTCTCAGATAAAACACAATTTATCTTAGAGTCTAATGGTAACCTAACACCAGAAACAATTAGTATTACTGCAACCACTGAGTTTGAGGTTGATACAAATGTACAACCTGTCGGAGCTGGTAATAATGTTTACTTTGCATATAAGAAAGGTGCATTTACAAACGTAAGAGAATACTTTGTAGACGAAGATAATATCACAAAGAATGCTGCAAATATTACAGCTCATGTTCCTCAATACATTCCGAATAATGTAAAAACAATGGTTGCATCTAATTCTGAAGATTCTCTTTATGCAATTACTTCAGGAGATGTAAATAGAATCTATGTTTACCGATGGTATTTTACTTCTGGTGAAACAACAATAACAAGAGCTAAAAAAGCTTTATCAGCTTGGTCGTTTTACGAACTATCTGACAACGATACTATTCTTAATATTGATTTATTAGAAAACACTTTGTACTTAATTATAGCAAGAACAGATGGTGTTTACATTGAGAAGATGGAGTTACAATATCCTGCTGATACTGGTTTAGATTTTAATGTAAGGCTAGATAGAAAGACTTCTCTTACTGGTTCTTATAACTCAGGTACTAACATTACGACTTGGACTTTGCCTTACCCTATTCCTACAAGTGACACAGTAAAGGTTGTAAAGTCAGGAGCTTGGTCTAGTAGAAAAGGTGTTGATATTCCTACACTAACTCGATCTACAACGACAACAGTTACAGCTACTGGTGACTATAGTGCATCGGCAGCTCTAGTAGGTATTCCCTATACATTTACTTATCAATTCTCACAACAACATGTCAAAGAAAAGAATGCTACTATAACAGTCAACTCTGGTAGGTTGCAGTTAAGAACTATGAGTATTGACTATGAAAACACTGGTCACTTTGTAATTAACGTAACTCCTAAGTCTAGGACTGCTAGTAGTTATGAATTTAATGGAATTATTGTTAATGAATCCGATAGTTTAATCGAAGAGGTTAGACTTGATGATGGTACATTTAGATTTCCTATTCTGTCTAAAAATGACAGAGTAACTATATCAATAACTTCTGATAGTTATCTTCCTTGTGCTTTTCAAAAAGCTGAGTGGGAGGGTTTCTATACTATCAGGTCACAAAGAATATAATGGCCGAAGTAATAGAAGCAACTAAAACTCATGCTGTAATATTAGCTCCTCGTTTAAGAAGAGAAGATGTTGAAGAGATACGAGCTATGAATGGTCATAAACCAATCGATGCTTTAATGGGAGCATTCAAAGCTCCTAATGCTAAAGTGTACACTATTGTCAATGGTAATGAGATTATAGGAATGTTTGGTGTTTCTGATTGTGTTAATGGCACTAACTATGGAGTGCCTTGGATGTTAACATCATCATCAATAAAAAGTATATCAAAAGAATTCTTAAGAGAGTGTAGAACGTGGGTAGATCACTTAGGTGAAAAATATCCAGTCTTATATAATTTTGTTCACGACAAAAATAAGACAGCTATGAGGTGGCTACAGTGGTGTGGCTTTGATGTAAAATTTCAAAAACCTTATGGTGTTAAAAAAGAAAATTTTTATTTATTTACAAAGGAATTAAATAATGTGTGATCCAGTTGTTGCAGCAGTTTTGACAATAGGTCAAGGTGTGATGAGTTATGTACAGGCTGAGAACGAAGAAAGTGCAGCTAAAGGTAGAAATGCTACCTTACGAGCAAATGCAGATGCAGCCTATAGAAGAGACATGGCTATCTTAGATAGAAGACAACAAGAGGAAGCTGAAAAATCTGGACAAGAGTTATTTAAAGCTAAAATAGAATCTATGGAAAACCGAGCTACTAAACAAGTAAGGCTTGGTGAAGCAGGTATTACTGGTTTATCAGTAGATGCAATTTTAGCTGATACAGAAATGCAAGCTGGTATGGCTAACCAAACAATTCAAAGAAACTTTACAAGCACTGTAGCTGCTCTTAATGATGACAGAACAAGAGCTTATGCAACACTTGCAAATAGATATGCACAACAAGAACAACCAGTTGGTGGTAACATTTTAGGTACTCTTATATCTACTGGTGCATCAATAGCTGCTATTCCTGGAATAGGCGATGCACTTAAAATACCATCTATAGGTAGTACGTTTGGTAATAGTTTTGGTATGGGTAGGTCAGCGATGGTTACTTCACCTGTTATGGGAAATTTAAGACCAAGTAATTTTGGAACACCAGGAATGAATTTTGGTGGAGCTAGTATAATATAATGAGGGAAGTATAGATGGCAAAAAATAAACCAGTTGGTAACTTAAGACAACCAGGACTACAACCTCAAGCAAGACCTATAGATGCTTTTGCTGGAGGAGGTACTCAACAAGCTGGCACAGGAGCTGGTGAATTAGCAAATGCTTTAGGTGTAGCTGCTGAAGTTGCAGAAGATATTAGAAAGAGAAAAGAAGAAGAAGATTTAAGACTAGTTGATTTTTATGCTGATCAGTTTATGAAAGACAAAGAAGCTGGCTTGGCTGATAAGGTCGCAGTTGGTGAATTGTTTCCAGATAAATCTAGTATTATAAAAAGTAGAATAACTGAAGCAGTAGGTAAAAGATTTGCAACTGAGCAGGCAAGAGGTTTGATGGATGAATTACTAGCTGATGAAAACCTTAGATATGATAGTGATGCTAGAAGATTATTCTATGAACAGAAAAAACAACAGCTTAGTGAAGAGATAAAAGATAGGCCATTTTTTGGAGCTGGTGCATTAGAGGGTTACAACAGTGTGTTTAATCAGTTTGAATATCAGTTGCAACAAGAGGGAGCTAAAGAACATTTAGAAACTTTAAAAGAAAACTATTCATCAAAACTTAATGATGCGATGGAAGATGCTTTTCAGAACAAAACAACTTTTGATATAAAGGTGTT
>TARA_R100000654_G_scaffold5207_1_pt1 | contig 22868 bp, 27 predicted proteins | sample TARA_R100000654 | Tara Oceans TARA_R100000654 (sample SAMEA2622473) | marine metagenome | biome: marine biome (ENVO:00000447); feature: surface water layer (ENVO:00002042); material: "saline water (ENVO:00002010), including plankton (ENVO:xxxxxxxx)" | depth 5 m
GATTTAATCACAGACAAGGAATTTGAGAAAGTCAAATATAATTTTTACAATCACATGGCGTTTCACATATTAAGGCTGGCCAATGATTACGATTTAAATATTAAGACGTTAGGGCGTCTCTAAATAGGCTTTAAGCCCTAAGCGTTCCCGCTTCGGCGGGGGGTAGTAAAACAATTAAATAAAATATGAAAAATAATAAAACCGGTTTACCTCATTATTACGTCAATAATGGTAAATACAATGTCTTGTTTCTTCAATGGGATGACGCATTTGAATATTGTGAAATAAACAATTTAAATATTAATTTAATTTCCAAAAGTTATAGTTATGATAAAAAGTAAAACATTTAAAATCTTGGACAAGCAAAGTATTAAAAGTGCGTTGTTTAGTCGTCAAGATATACAGAGGGCCATTTGGCAAGCGCAAGGCCATAAACTAAGCGCTTATAAAAATCGTCAAGGCTACTATGCTGACGCAATTCAAGATTGGTGCTTCACTGGCTTGATTAAAAGAGTCAAAAAAGGCTGGTACAGACTAACAGAAGACGGCCACCAATACGCAAACAACCGCAAAGAGTGGTTAAAGAAAAGGCGTAAAGAGAGAGACCAAGAGAATGAAAAAATTATGCTGGGGAAGAGTCTTGCAAAGGGCTTCAAAATGCTTGTAGGTAAACAAATAGAAAGCGTTGATTATATGACGCCACAGGAAACGGGCAACATGGGCTGGAATCAATGCCCCATCAAGATAAGGTTTACGGACGGCTCATATATAATACCGCAGTCTGATGACGAGGGTAATGAAGGGGGCGCCCTGTTAATCTACGAAGCGCCGGCGAAGTGGGATGTAATTGGAACAATATAATATGAACGTATTAGAACTATTTTCCGGAAGCCGAAGCATAGGCAAAGTGGCAGAGAGGAGAGGGCATAAAGTCTTCTCTTCTGACTTTGTCGATTTTCCAAACACAGATTATGTCTGCGACATATTGGAGTTTGATTATAACAAAGTTCCATTCACGCCCGATGTACTATGGGCAAGCCCGCCATGCACAGCGTTTAGCGTCGCATGTATTGGCAAAAAATGGGTCAAAGGCGAGCCATTTACACCCAAAACAAAAGACGCTGAACAGGGCATAAAAATACTGGAGAAAACTTTGGATATAATTAAACACTATACCAAACTTAATCCAAGTCTTAAATGGTATTTAGAAAATCCACGCGGTAAAATGAGGAAAGCACCGCACTGGGACGCCGTAGATTTAAAGAATATAAGGCGCACAATTTCTTATTGTAAATATGGAGACGTGAGGATGAAGCCCACAGACATTTGGACAAACGACGCCAGCTGGGAGCCTAAGCCAATGTGCAAAAATTATAAATACGATAGGAAAGGTAACGTGATAGACAAACACTGCCACCACGAAGCAAGCCCGCGCAGTTCACAGCAAGGCGGTACGCAGAAGTTAAGGGGAAATTTTGAGAGAAGTAAAATTCCTCCAGCCCTTTGTTTAGAAATAATTAAATCAAGTGAAATTAAAAATTAATAAATATGAAAAGAAAACTTTTGAATTATCTTTTTGCCGCTTGGGTATTGACCTTAAGCGTAATGGTATTGCTGGGAAGCATTATGATAATTGTGGCAACACTGACTGGCCACACACCTAACTTTGGTGTATTTTAATAATAACATTTAAAAAATAAAACTATGGAATACTTATTTATACTCGATTTTGTAGACTCTAGAGTTTACAAATATAAAGTCTCAAACATGCGCTCTTTAGAGTACGAAGACTTTATAATAGAAAAAGGTCATTCACTCTCAATGGTAGACTGGATGGTAACGACTAACCCTGATATACTCAGCGGAAGACCAGAAAAAGACGATAAATATAAAACGTGCAATAATTGTTCCTATGATATTTTAGATGATGATGGGGATGTTATGGAGCATTATTGTTAAATAAAATCTAAAACTAAATAATTATGGAATATTACGAAAAGCAATTAAGAATTGCGCAAAAATGGTATACTGAAAACGGCATCAAAGCCACTATTAAACCAAGTGGAGATGGTATATTCATCAAGGTGAATAACCACTTAGTCTTGGTTGATGGAAGAGAAATATCGTACCGAGTATCACAATACAATAAACAATTAAATAATAAAACTAAATAATATGGCAAACATGAGTTACTGCAGATTTCAAAACACAGCCCGTGATTTAGCGGACTGCGTTGAAGCAATAGAAAACAACAGCGTCTCGCTGGATCTGACGGACGACAACGACCGCAGAGAAGCGCAAGCGCTATTAATTATATTGGATTTAGCAAAAGATATCGTAGCATATCAAACCGATATCGAGGAAATGACAAATAATTAAACTAATTTTGATCAAAAGTTGCACATTAAATAAATTTTTTATAATATTTGCACTTAGACGGGTCTTGCCAATGGTGGCCGGAGTGGTTTTTAATTCAGCGGGTCATAACGCTGGGGGAAATTTTGACACATACGTTAGTTATACTTAGGAGTTCGAGTCTCCGCCCGTCTTCTAACTTTTAAATTTTAATTATGGGATTAGATATGTATTTAAATTCAAAAATGTACGTTAAAAACTGGGAACACACACCAGCTGAAAGTCGTACAAAAATCACGTGTACTATTAATAAAAAAAGAGTAGACACTAAGAAAGTTATGTACCTTGAGTTCGAGGTTGCATACTGGCGTAAAGACAACCATATACACAGATGGTTTGTTGAAAACGTACAAGACGGCGTTGATAATTGCCAGTCTCATCATGTTCCGCATAAAAAACTAAAAGAGTTAGTTAAACTTTGTGGAAGGCTATCTAAACTTTATAGAGAAGATGAAAAAGAAGCGTTAAAATATGCTAAAGAAATTCTGCCCACACAAGAAGGGTTTTTCTTTGGAGACACTGGCTACGATGAGTACTACTGGGGCAGTTTAGAGGAGACTTTGGTTATGTTAAGCGACATAGACGAAGACTTGGAATATTATTATCAATCCAGCTGGTAAAACTAAAGGCGGGGGCATGGCTAAGAGAAATGTCGTACCCACAAACACGTGGTCGTTGGCGCAAATTGGCCGGCTCCCGTTTTTTTAAATTAATTATTATGCACAGAATAGAAAAAAATATATTACATCACGCAAAAAAACAAAGAGCAATAAGAAAACTTATGAAAAATCAAGAGCCAACAACACCACTGAGCAAGGCTCGTAGGTGGTACAAAAGCAAAGGACTTGTGCTTGAAAAAGAACGAGGGTGCGCATTTATATCTCTGCCAAATGGCGTAGACATTCAAATCACGTCCGGAGAAATAAATTCCAAAGCACAGCTGTATGACAAAGAAAGAGGTATCGACACGACGTTAATGACTTATGACTATGAGGGATACCCGTTACTTAAATTTCTTCCAGAGGATCTAGACAAATTGGAATATCATGTCAACGAACTGATAAACAATATAGAGTGTAGGGGAGAAAAAAATAACTTTGGAGAAGACATTGAGCATGTTGAAACTTTTTTCAACTACTGGAGAAACCATTCACTAATTAAAAATCAATAATTATGAGCGACGTTAAAATAATTACACAGCATTTAGAAAATAAAATAAAGCAGTTACAAAGCGATAAGGATAAACTAATTAAAGACATAAGAAAATTAAAAAATCCTGTCATTAAATCACAAAGCGAACAAGAAGCAGAATTACACGCTAAAGTGGAGTGGTCAAATTTATTTATGACTTATATCTACGAGGAAAACAAAGACTTGTATAACACAGCGGTAGAATATGCCGACAATAACCAATTTAAAACATGAAAAAAGTAAACTTTACAATAACAACTGAAGACGTTAAAGATATCTGCAACCGAGAGGGGCTTAAATCAATGGATCAGAAGGACTTTGAAACCATTTTAAAAGACGTTAAGAGAATTTATGAACTGAACATAAAGCAAGAGATTGGCGAGTATATATACGGCCAAGCATTTAACCACTACAATAAATTAATTAAAAAGCAGTGGCAAAAGGATAATAAAGAATATTATAAAGTAGGTATTGAGGGCTGGTGGACACAGACTCCGCCAGCTGATAATATTATGGATAATAATATAAAAATATTAAAGAATAGTATAAAAAATAAAAAGAAATAATTTGTTTTTGTCATTTATTATACTAAATTTGCAATATGAATAAAGTTCCTTATTATTCAGATCCCGAGCATGAGGACGAAGAAAACGTCCACATGTTTATTTAGTTAGTTGTTTTCAAGTCCACACCCCCCTTCTCTCTTCATTTTGTTTTTGGTCTGGGGGGTTTGGCAGTGAAAGACAATAGTAATGAAGCAATACAGGCAATATAGAAGTAGACAAGGGAGAAGTCCTGAAAGTGAAAACGAAACTTTTAAATTATTAAGGTTCGTTGGTTTATTAGCAACAATTATTATATTAGCTTATTACATTTATACTTTAATCAAATGAAAAGAAAAATATTCGAACAATACACAAACGCAATAGCGAAACAATTTCATCTCACTTTAGACGAGATGTTTACTAACTCAAAAAAAAGAGACGTTGTAGACGCCCGACAGATGCTTTACTACGCTTGCATGGAAAGACCGATAAGACTATCTTACATAGTCAAATTCTTAGCTGAATATGGATACAATGTGCAACATTCCACAATTATACATGGGTATAAGCAAGCTAAAAATCTGATTGATACAGATCCTGACTATAAAAAAATGATAGAGGAAGTGCAGAATGTATAATCTTTATCATCTTTTTGACCAAGCCAAAAGTGTGCCAAATTCTATTTACACACAGACAAAAAAAATGGAGTCTGTTATGCACAATGGAGCAAAGATTTTAAAGTTTCCAGAAAAAATTGAGATACTAAACATGGGTAAAGGGGGTGATTATTTTATGGAGTGTACACAGGATGAGTATAAGTATTTTTTTAATTATGGCTGGAGTGCGGGCACTGAATTTGTTCTGCTAAATAATTATGAGTTTAAATTAAATTTAATTAAGGACAGAATTAAAACAGAAATTAACACCAGGAAAAACGATAAACATATACAAAATTTAAAAAACAGAAGAGAAAAAATTTTACAAAAATATACGGCAAGAAAAAATAAATTAAAAATTAAATTAAATCTAAAAGAGTATGAACAAAAAGTTAAAAACCATCAACATAAAAGGTAAAGATTATGTTGAAGTAAACGAAAGGTTAAAATACTTTCGAGCAAACTTTCCAAAATTTTCTTTAACAACAGAAGTGTTAGAAAAAACACCGGAAAGCATATTAATTAAAGCCAGTATACATAACCAAGAAGACAGGGTAATTGCTACTGGTATAGCAGAAGAAATTAAAGGTTCAACATTTATTAATAAGACAAGTTATGTTGAAAACTGCGAAACATCTGCTTGGGGGAGAGCCCTAGCAAACTTAGGTATAGGCTTGGATACTTCTGTTGCTTCAGCTGAAGAAGTTCAAAACGCAGTGGCAAATCAAGGAGCTGCGCAAACTAAACCGGTTGAAAAGAAAACTATTAACCTTAAACTTAATGATGGTAATTGGGAAAAAGTAATGAAGTTTGTAGTGGACAATAAAGATAAGGGGCTTTATTGGATCGTAGAAAGACTTGAGACTAAGTATAATATAACAAAAGAAGTTTTTAATACAATAGAAGGCCATGTCAAATAAAATAATAGAAAAACTAAAGGACGACTCTAAGTATTACGGAGACTTTGGTAAAAAGTTTTTATCTGCGTCAGACGTTTCAACACTTCTTTATTCACCTGATAAATTTAAAGAGGAAAAGAAAAGTCCAGAAATATTAATGGGTAGATATTTTCACCAAATTATATTGGAGCCAAATAAGCCTATTACCATACCTATAATAGAAAGCTCAACACGTACTACAAAGAAGTTTAAAGACTACATACATGACAATGAAATAGACATGTATGATGTTATGCTTGAAAAAGAAAGAGACTTAATGTTAAAATGTAGAGATAAATTAATGAGTGTTATGTTTTTTAGTGAACTAATTCACGATCAGAACAACCAGTACGAAGTTCCATCGGTAATGGAACTGCATGGAAACACCTGGAAATCGAAGTGCGATATTCTTCATGAAAATTATGTAATTGATTTAAAAACTACAGGAAATGGAAAAAACTTTCGTTCCAGCTCCCGGGCTTTTTGCTACAATGCGCAAGCTTACATATATCAACTTCAGTATCAAAGACCGATGGTCTTTATAGTCATTGATAAAAACACAATGATGACTTATTTTTGTCCATGCTCGCAAGAATTTATTGAGTATGGAGAACAAAACGTGCTTAAAGCAACTGAAATTTACAATAAATATTATGGCGAAAACAAAACTGAAGACATATCTCAACACTATCAAGAAATACTTTTGTAGTAAGTTAGGTATAGAAATTAATAAAGATTTTTTATGGGTACGTGTTCCAGGTACCTGTGAAACACAAGAAGATAAGGAAAATATTATCTTTGATATAATTGAAAACCTGGGGCATAAAATAAAAGTTAGAAAAAATGGAAGAAAAAAAAGAGTGGGATTACAAAGAGGGTAAAGTGACCCTTTTCCCAAATAAAGATAAAAAGGAAAAACAACCTGATTACACTGGTCATGGAATGTTCAAGGGTAATAAATTTAAAATATCCCTATGGAAAAACATATCACAAGCTGGAAATCCTTACGTTTCTGGAGAAGTTGATGAGCCATACGTTGCTGGTAAAACTCCTGATCCTAAACCTATTCAAGAAGAAACAGAAATAGACCCGTTTTAATCACAAGCACCTAATTTGGAAAAGCCGCACGTTTAAGTACGGGGGCGAAATTTGCTGACGAGCAACAAAAGTTCGATTCTTTTGTAGGTGCCTAACAACTACTAAATGCTTATAACAATATTTAAAGATATTAAAACCACTAGTCAACCTTTTTATAGGGATGTATCTGTGATACTGAAAAGAATAAGAGAGGGGTCAAGTAAGGATTTAGTAAAAAAAATAAGATCAGAAAAAGATAAGAATCAAAGAAACATCTATAAGCAAGGACTTCCAGCTGTATGTTTTAGCGGTAAATTTACTAAGCGTAGTGACAATTCTTTGGAAAAACATTCTGGTCTTATATGCCTTGACTTTGACGGATACAAGTCTAATAAAGATTTGTTGCAAGAAAAAGAAAGGCTATCAAAAAATAAGTATATTTTCTCTGTCTTTATATCGCCAAGCGGTAAGGGTTTAAAAGCTTTGGTAAAAATACCAGCTGACCCGGACAACCATAAGTCATACTTTTTAAGTCTTCAATCTTTTTTTAACTCTGACTTCTTTGATAAAACATCTAAGAACTTAAGCCGTGTATGTTATGAGTCGTATGACCCTTTAATACATATTAACGAAACTTCAAGTGTGTGGGATCGTATAGAAGAAGAAGAATTTAATGAAATTAATAAGAATGTAGATTTACCTACTATTCCTATTACAGACGAGAATAAAATTGTTGACATATTGACAAAATGGTGGTCAAAAAAATACCCCATGATAGAGGGGCAGAGAAATCAAAATGTTTACATCTTAGCTTCAGCCTTTAATGACTTTGGTGTAAACCAAACCTTAGCAGAGTTTGTTTTAAATAACTACGCAACAAAAGATTTTAAACAAATAGAAATCAAACGCACAATACAGTCAGCGTACGCACAGAAACAAAACTTTGGCACTAAGTATTACGAGGACGAAGACAAGGTTAATCAAATTCGTTTCAGGCTCAAGCAAGGCGGTACAAAAAAACAAGTTAGAGAGGAGCTGGAAGACGATGTTGATCCTATTATTATTGATAATGTAATCAATAGAATTGAAGAGGAGCAGTCACACCATAAGTTCTGGACAAAAAGCGACAAGGGTGTTATTAAAATTGTACATTTTTTTTTTAAAACATTTCTTGAAGAGCATGGTTTTTACAAGTTTAACCCATTGAAAAGTAAAAATTATGTTTTTGTGCGTGTGACAAATAACTTAATTGACCACACAAGTGAAAAAGAAATTAAAGATTTTATACTAAACTATTTACAGGATCTGGATGATGTAAGTGTGTACAATTATTTTGCAGAAAACACCCGGTATTTTAGAGAAGAATTTTTAACACTTCTTTCTTCCATTGATGTTTATTTTATTGAAGACAACAAAGACACGGCTTACTTGTATTATAAAAACAGCGCTGTAAAGGTTACAAAAAAAGAATTAGTAAGTATTGATTATCTTGATTTAGGTGGGTATGTTTGGAAAGACCATGTAATTGATAGAGCGTTTGTTAAATGTGAAAATACTGAGTGTGATTTCAGGCATTTTATAAATAATATTTGCGGCAATAATGAAAGCAGAATACTATCCATGCAGTCTACAATAGGATACCTTTTACATGGTTGGAAGAATTTATCGTATTCTCCAGCTGTAATATTAAATGACGAAGTTATTTCTGACAATCCTGAAGGTGGGACTGGTAAAGGTCTTTTTATGAATGGTATGGCGCAAATGAAAAAACTTGTGGTCATTGACGGCAAAAGCTTCAACTTTGAAAAGTCTTTTGCTTATCAACTTGTTTCTGCAGACACACAGATACTTTGTTTTGATGATGTAAAAAAATATTTTGATTTTGAAAGGCTGTTTTCTGTAGTCACAGAAGGTCTAACGTTGGAGAAAAAAAATAAAGACGCAATAAAAATTCCCTTTAGTAAATCACCTAAGGTAAGTATAACCACAAATTATGCCATAAAGGGTAAAGGATCGTCGTTTGAGCGAAGAAAGTGGGAGCTGGAGTTGTCTCGTTATTACACTAGAGAGCGTACACCGTTAAAAGAATTTGGAAAATTAATGTTTGGGGAATGGAATGATGAAGAATGGTGTCAGTTTGATAACTTCATGATTGAATGCTTGCAACTTTATTTAGACAAAGGATTAATAAAAAGTGAGTTTGTTAACCTTAAGATTAGACAGCTGGCCGCCGAAACCTGCCATGAATTTATAGAGTGGTGTGGATTGGTAGATGGACTCCAGGAAAATGAAAAACTAAAAGTAAATAGGAAAATATACAAACATGATTTGTATATGGACTTTATAGACGACAACCCGGACTTTGCACCAAAAGCTAAAATGACTGTATCCAGGATTAGGTTTTATAAATGGCTACACGCCTACAATTTATACAAACATGATTGTCCTCCTGAAGAAGGTAGAGATAACAGTTCACGATGGATTATATTTAGAAATAAACATCACTATGAAAAGACTAAGGAAATAGATTTCTAATTTTTGTGTTGTCGAAGGAATTTGTAATTCTTGTTTAATTTTCGTATATTTGTAAAAATTAAATTTACTAAAATTATGACACAATTAGATTTTACAAAGCAATTAAATAAGAAAAAAAATGCACGAGTTTGCTATATAACTATTTATAAAAATAACAATATGTACGGTATGTCTTCATCAGTTGGAATCGGTTTTGTTAAATGGATAAAACGTAGAGGGCACCTTCAAAAGACTGTAAATAAAAGAATTAAATGGTGGTCAGGCAACAGTAACTCTATATCAAAGGCTGTCACTAAAGCCAGAAATTGGTACGGTATTAACCTCGCGTCGAGTGGGTGGACGAAATATAAAGTTAAGGTTTGGAATTTTTCAGATCTGAATGATATTATTGAAATTTTAAAAGATGATAAAACTACGTAAGTATCAAAAAGAAATTATAAAAAACGGTTTACCTGTTTTACAAAAACACAGGTTTTTGTACCTTGCTATGGAGGTTAGAACAGGTAAGACGTTAACGAGTTTGAGTATGAGTGGCCTTCTGCCTGTTCAAAACCTCTTATTCATTACAAAAAAGAAAGCTATATCTAGCATTCAGAGTGACTACGATAAGTTAAATCCAGATTACAAAATACAAATTATTAATTATGAATCTTTACATAAAGTAGACAACAGTTCTCGCTTTGATATGATAATCTGTGATGAAGCTCATGGCATGGGGGCTTTTCCAAAACCCAGTCTAAGGGCAAAAGTTGTAAAGTTCCTTATTAATTTAAACAAACCTTATGTTATATTATTATCAGGCACACCAACCCCTGAATCTTATTGTCAGATGTATCACCAGGTATATGGTATTCCAACGAACCCATTCAAGGCGTTTAAAAATTTTTATGCTTTTGCTAAAGTACATGCTAATATAAAACCTAAATACATAGGATCGATGCCTATAAAAGATTACAGCGAAGGCCTACAATCTATCCTAGACTTAATGAAACCGTTTACTATTGCGTGGTCGCAAAAAGAATCCGGATTTAAAGTTAAAACTGATGAGGAAGTTTTGACTGTAAGAATGAACAAAATAACTTATATGATAATTGAAAAATTAAAAAAGAATTTAGTGGTTGAAGGAAACGACAATGTGATATTAGCCGATACAGCTGTTAAGCTTATGTCAAAACTACATCAATTATATTCAGGAACCGTGAAGTTTGAAGAGGGCGCCTCTATGGTATTGGATTACAAAAAGGCAGAGTTTATTTACTTTAAATTTAGAGGTAAAAAAATAGCTATATTTTATAAGTTTAAAGAAGAGTTAAATGCAATAAAAACAATTTACCAGGATGAAATCTGTACTGAAATAGAAGAGTTTGAAAATTCTAATAAATCTATTGCTTTACAAATAGTTTCTGGAAGAGAGGGTATAAGTTTGAAACAAGCTTCTTCTATTGTATACTACAATATTGATTTTAGCGCTACAAGTTATTGGCAATCAAGAGATAGAATGACCACCAAGGATCGTAAATATAATAAATTGTACTGGGTATTTGCTGAAGGCGGTATAGAAAAAGATATATATAAGACTGTAATTAAAAAGAAGGACTATACGTTAAATCATTTTAAAAAGGATTTATTAAGTTTGTAATATGACTGAGCAGCAAATACAAAAAAAGAGGATTATACAATTAGAAGAGCAAGGTTATTATGTTATTAAACTTGTAAAAACCAATAAAAATGGTATTCCAGATCTTATTGCTATACCTAAAAACGCAAACGTTTTATTCTCTGAAGTTAAAAAACCGAATGGTAAGCTGACGCCTCTACAAGAATTTAGATTGAAAGAGTTAAATAGACATGGGTTTAAAACAGAGATATATAAGGGATAAAGGTTATGATGTTGAAGATGAGTTTATGGATGAACTTAAGTCTTTTGATCATGACACGGCACTTGCTATTGCTTTATTTCTTGAAGACAATGTAAGAGATTTACATCCAAACGAATTTACCACCTACGTTTACGGAGGTTTGGTTAATGTTAAAGATGAAGTTATAACTTTTGCGGTTGAAATTTTAAAAGTAAAACATAGGCATTTAACTTTTACCGACATCAGTCTAATTTCTATGGATGAATATTTAGATTTAATGCTTATTAACTGTTATATAAAATCAAATGAAATTACCACCTACGAAGATGAACTACTTAGAGTATTTAAACCAAAACTATTTTAAAGAGAAAGGATTTACCCAGGTTAAAAGCAACTTAGATAAAGTAGAAATAGACAAAACAATTCTAAGAAAAACCCCTTGGCAGAAACTAAAATTAAAACTTTTTAAAAATTTTACTATCTTTATACGAATGGTGTATAGAAAAAATTAAATTTTAACTAAATCTAAACCCACTTATTACACTCCATGGAATAAAAATGAGTATAGTATCATCAGACGACGTCAACGCAATAGCACATATTAACTATGTTACTCATACGTCTCACGACCTTGTTGATGATTTATACGAAGACCTTATGGAGCGAGACCACCATCAAGCAAAATTAAAAGCTCAGAATATAGCGAAGCTGATGAGTGAACTCGTTCAATCTTTATCCGATGAAATCTAAACGCAAAAGCTATGGTAAACGTTTACGTTTAACTAAAGCAGAAGTAGAATTAATATATCAACATCGCGCGTCGTATGTTGAAAATGTAAATGATAATACAGCTCTTACCACGCATTTAAATGAAAGAGGTATAAACCCTGATGATGTAGTTAGTGTTAAGCATTGGCAAAGCGCAAATGGTGAATATAGATTTTCAGTGGTTACCAAAGAAAACATTGGGATAAAAGAAAAAGAGATATTTGAGAAAGTTAGTAAATTTTTAGCGGATCATGCTCCTAAATACACACCCGTTAAGAGAAAGAAAGGTAATAAAGACCCTCACCTACTGGTAATAAATCCTGCAGATATACACATTGGTAAATACGCAAACGCAGAAGAATCAGGGGATAAGTATGACACATCTATAGCTGTGGATAGAGTTATAGAAGGGGTGCATGGATTGATTGAAAAAGCAAAAGGATTCAGTATAGAGCAAATATTATTTTGTATTGGTAATGATGTTCTTCATGTGGATAATGTATATAATACCACAACTAAAGGAACACGTCAAGATACTGACGGAAAATGGTGGGAACATTATGAGAAAGCTTTAGGCCTTTATGTTAAATGTGTTGAAATATTAAGAAAAGTTGCTAAAGTCGACGTAATACACAGCATGAGTAATCATGATTATCAATCAGGTTTTCATTTAGCTCACAACCTACAGTCATGGTTTAGGCATGCAAAAGATGTATCTTTTGATATATCTGTATCTCATAGAAAGTATTATAAGTATGGTACATCTCTTATAGGTTTAGAACATGGAGACGGCGCTAGATTAGATAATCTTCCATTACTTATGGCTCAAGAAAGACCCCAGCTATGGGCGTCTACTAAGACAAGATACTGGTATCTCCACCATTTACATCACAAAATAAAATACAAATGGAGAGACGCTAAAGATTATATAGGAGTAACTGTAGAGTATATGAGGTCACCATCGTCTTCAGACAGTTGGCATGCAAGAAAAGGTTATACGGGGGCTCCAAAAGCTTGTGAAGGCTTCATACACCATAAAGAACTAGGGCAAGTAGCTAGACTAACTCACTTTTTTTAAAATAAGTGTTTATTTTTTTACATTCTAGCAGATCTTGGCATTTTTCATAATCCTCTATATCTTCAAAATATTCTATAAGAACATCATACACATCGTTATCCATTGAGACCACGGGTTTAGTTGGGTTGAATATAAGAGCCACATTACTACCCTTTTCTAATAAACTTTCATAAGGAACTTTATTTGTTAAAACATAGTAACTATGTAACATGCAAGTATGTTCGTCAAATACTTTCAAAATTCTAAAGATTTTTCTATCTCACTTTTATTTTCTTTTGCCGTAGGATTTATTTTCATAGGTACAAATTCTAAATTAAATATACCATCTATTTCTTTTTTTGTAAACCCTATTTTTTGACCTGATAAAGTTTTCTTTATAGATTCAGGATTTGCGCCTAAGATAATTGCAGACAACACTTGATCTAAAGTAAACATCCAACTATCTCGCCTGGACTTATCTACTTGTTTATACATTTCCACTATATTTTTAATCTGATTTTCTGGTAAACTACCTGTTGCCTCTATTTTGTCGATAAGCTTGTAAATATTATTTTTGTATTCTGTCTGCGCTGCTAAAACATCTCTTCTTTCGGGTCTTAAATTAAAGTATAACTGTTTTTCTACATCAATCTTATAATCTCTATATCCAAACAACTTACCTATTTTAGCTTCATCTAATTCTCTACCTGTTATTACACCTTTACCGAAAGCATCTTCAAGTTGCAATAGCGCACCAGGAGCCAAAGCTCTTGTAAAAAACGGTAGAAAAAGGTCTTTACCTACTTTTGCAAGATCACCTTTTTTATCATAGTTTTCTCTTGCTTTTAATGCAGCATCTAGAACAAAATCTAAGTCTGCAAACGTTTTAAGATTTAATTCACCTACACCTTTTAAAGCATCTACAAAATCTTTTGAGGATAACACAGCGTTTATTGTTTTATCTAAAAGCTGGTGTGGGTCAAACGTTGTAGCATCAACAAACTTTAATTCTCCGTCAGAAGCTTGATATACAATTAATTTAGCATTTTTTTGCCAGTCATATACAAAATCTCGAATAGCTTTTTCTTTTTGTGTTAAAGCACCGATAGTCCTTTCTTCTTTTAATATAGGTTCTCTGTCATCAAAACCACCTATACCTAGTAAAGGCAGGAATCCACCTAGTAATTTACCACCTGTTAGTTTAGCCAGTGTATAAAAGGCAGTGTCTCTAAAACCTATATATGTTAAAATATTTGTTATTTTACGTATACCCTCTTTTCTTAACCTTTTTCCTTTAGCAGTATCTTTTTGTCTATTACCTTCTACAATCATATTATAAGCTTTTGCAACAGTGTTGTAAGCTGTTCTGTATGACTCTGCTTGGAAAGAAATAAAGTTACCTAGTATTGGAGATACTTTTAAAATCCTTGCAAGTTTTGGAATCCTAGAGTAATTAGGATATTGATTTTTAACCATTTCCGCAGCCTCTTCCTCTACTTGTTTCAACTCACTGTCTGTTAAATCCTTTACATCTTTATCAAACAAAGTCTTTGCAATAATTTTTGTCTCTTGCTCAAAGCCCATAATCTTCCAAAAATCATCACCAACCCTATAAAGCTTAGAAGCTTTTCTAAACACCTCTTTAAAAGGTTTGAAAAGCAAACTACCAGCTTGTTTTTTATATGTGGGCTCTTGAGTAAATCTTTGTAATAAATCTTCTTCTGTTGTGGAGCTATTAAGTAAATCTTTTAATTCTCTTACGTCAACATTCTGATCTATAATTCCAAGTCCATAATACTTTTCAATAATATTACCCAATTCCTCATCACTTTTATTTTTTAGTATTCCGATTATTCCTTTCAAAGACTTTTGATAAGCATCTAAATCCATGGTTCCGTTTATAATTGATACTGGTGCATGCCCGTTTAAAATAGCAAAGTTCACGTTAGATAAAAAGTTTATTAATTGAGTAGAAGGTGATAATACAGTTTTTGCAGCTCTTGGGAAAGCATTAAATACCTTTAAAAAACTGTTTGTGAGAAGGTTTTTATTTAATTGTTGGAGAATAGTTTGTCCAGGAAATAAACTCTTTAATATTTCAGGATATGTATATAAACCATCCAAGGGTTTATAGTTATCATTGTCTGCAGCGCTTATTTTTAATGTGCCTTTTGGCCTGTTAGGGTCATTTTCCGTAAAAATATACCTTCCCATACCATTATCATATATTGACTGTAAAAAGTTAGCGCTTGATAATAAATTTCCGAGTTTAGACATTGTCATTATATAGTTAGCAACAGGATCAGTTATTTCACCATATAATTTTCTAATTGGTTCAGGAACCTCTTTTTTTCTTTTTAATATACCTCTTTTTTGTGGGGTTCCTACATATGTATTTATGTAATCTTGTGCAGTATTTTTATCGTTTAATAAATCATCTATTCTTTGGTCTACTAAACGTTCAAGTTGCTGCTCAAATATTTCGTCTCGTTTAACGTCTTGTTCTGGAGTCGGTTGCTTTGCACCTTTTTGTTCCAGTTCTTTAGCTATTTTGCCAGCTTGCTCTGTGTCTTCTTCAAATGTAACCACTGACCTACCTGTGCCTGTAGCTGCCTTAGCTGTAGATCCGCTTCCCGCAAATGGGTCAAGTATAACTTCTCCAGCCTTAGTTGATGCTTTAATTAAAGCCTCAAGTAACGCCACAGGTTTAGCTGTTTGGTATTTAGAATCTTCTGGAAAATAATATTCTTGTTCAAACTCAAAATCTATATCTGTTCTTTTTTTACCACTTTGGCTATATATAAAGACCCACTCTTTTAAAAGGTGACCACCCATTTGTTTAGGCTTAAGTGATTTTGGATAAAGTTTTTGTGAAACTGCTACACCTGAATTTTTTAATCCGTTATTTTCAAATGCTTTTGAATACTTTGCTAACGCAGCTTTGTTTGATTTGTTTGCGCTAAACATAAAAATAACCGGTGTATCTGGTGTTCTAAGAAGTTTCTTTACATCAGATACAAATTCATTGAACTGCTCGGGTGTTACTTTTTTATATTTTGCTAAATTCCTATTGCCTCCTCTTGTACCTGGAGCAACATATGGTGGGTCTAAGAATACCATGTCAAACTTTGCGCCTTCGTTTACTAATTTTTTAATCTCCACTAAAGCATCTGCGCCCTGAACAACAGCTGCGCTTTTACCGTCTCTGGTTATTAATGTATAAACACCCGGTGCGACTCTAGTATACTCACCTTTTTTTGCACCTTGACCAAGTATCCTTCTGACTGTAGGTTCAGGAAGCCCAGTAATCTTTGTTATTTGCTTTATAGTACCTGTTTCAACTTTACCTAATACTTTCTTAACCTGTTCTTTTTGAGTCTTTGGTTTTCCTTTGTCTGTTTGTGACCTTATTTTATCAGCTTCTTCTTCAGCAGCTTTTATTATTTGTTCATCTTTTCTAAAAAAATCTTTAACCTCTTCAATAACTTCTTTCCTTAATGTTTTCCTATACTCTGTGCCAGATAGCGCTCCTTGGAATAAACGATAAGATCTGGTTACATACTTCCCAATATTAGATTCAATAATTTCTGTTGAACTTTCTTTTACTATATTTGGAGAATCTAAAACCTTTCGTGACATAACATCTATGTCGTTTCTCATATCCAACGCAACTGCTCCTAATCTATTTTTAATTTTATCTACCTCGGTATCGCCTGTAAACTTTGTAAACTCTTGCTCTCCTCTAAGCACTTTATCTAATTCAGTATTAAAATCTTTTAATTGTTGCTCGGTCATCTTACCTGTCTTTCTTAGTCGGTCAAACAGTTCTGATGCTTGGGCTGCTTTCCTACTTGCTCTAAACAAATATCTATTAGCTTCGTTTTGTTTTGCTTCTTTAGCTCTAAATACACTTTTAGGTAAGTTACCTGCTGATGTAAAAAATTCTTTAACTTTTCTTTTTGCGGTATTTAGGAACCTACTTAAAACAGATCCATCAGTTTGTTTAGGTGTAAAACCTTCTTCTTTCTGAGCTTGTTTGAGTTGTTCAGGTGTAAGTCTATTTTCTTTATCTACCTTTTTAACTTCTTTTGGTTCTTGTTTTGTCTCCTGGTTTAATTCATCTTGAAGAAGCTGCTCTAATGAAACTATTTTGAGCCTAGACTCTTCTATTCTAGCGGCTTTAGTAGGTCTATTTATTGACTTATCTTTCTTAGTTTCTTCAATCTTGTTTTTTTCTGTTTCAATTCTACTTTCTAAATCTTGAACTACTTCCGTTTTATTTTGTTGTGCTACTTGTTTTTTTCTTCTAGCAACCGCTTTTTTATTTCGAATATTTTCAAATCCTTCTATTGTTTCTGTAAGTTTTATAGTTCCAGGTTCAACCATATCAGTTTTTTCAATAAACTCCTCGTTAGTAAGGGTGTTATCTTTAGATGCTTTAATAGTACTATAAACGTCTCCGTCTGCATTTTTATATCTAAAAGTTCTACTTCCGTCTTTAGCTGTAATAACTTCAACTGAAGAATTTACATCTGGCTCACCTTCTACACGCTCTCTTGTAAATGTGTGAGTTTCTTTTTTTACTGGATCTTTATCATTGATAGCTAGAGAATCTACTTCCGTTTTCTCCTGAGTCTCATCAGACTTAACTTCGGTTTCTTGACCCGTTTCGGTAGTGGCCCCTTCGGTGTCTCCTTCTCGAACCGTTTGGCCATCTGGGGATTGTTGGCGTACATCCACGCCCTCTGTGCTTGACTTTTGAATGGCATAATCTATTACTTCTTTATCTGTTATACTTCTATTTGGGTTTTGTTCTTGTAACTCTTCTCGAGCTTCTTGTTTTAATCTTTTTTTTGTAGAGGAATCTAAATCACCAAAGTCTACAGCTTTACTGATTCTATTATTAGCCTCCTCTATTTTTTGTTCTATCCTTTGTTTGACTGCTTTTACATTTGTTTCTTGTTTTTGCTGTTCGAGTTTGTTTATTTCGTAAACGTCCTCCATAATACTTGCTGCTGTATCTGAATCTAAATCTCTAGGAATAAAATTAATACTACCTGCATAAACATCCATTTGGTTTACTACATTATCCCTTTGTTCTTGCGTAATGTATCCACCAGCCACCTGAGAATCCAACAGTGAGATTGTCTTTTCTTTGTTTTGATTCAACAAGCCCAGCATTTGAAGCTTATCAATATTGCTGTTCTTAAAGTAATTTACACTTTTACCGAAAGCATCACCTAAACCAGGCATTATCATACCCGCAGCAAATGACAATATACTTGTGTTAATAAACTCTTCACCAGTAATGGTAGTTGCCATAATTTTTTGAGCTGCTCTATCATTTATACTTGGATTTACATAATATCTTTCTCCTATCTGCTGAACATTTTCTTGTACAAATTCTTTTGCTCCTTCATACCCATAATCTAATAATTTAAATCCCGCGCTTTTTAAGTTTTGCGCAAAAGTTGCAGGTGGTACTTTGCCTCCAGCATTCTTACTAACTTCTATAGCTCTACCTATCATACTACTTGTGTTTATACTACCAAAGAAGGCTTCGGTCGCTTTTGTCTGTGGAGATATGAATGATGTAAGACCATATAATACAGCCATTTCTTGGGCGGCAACTAATGCTAACTCCTGTGCTTCTTCATCTGATAATCCTGCCGCTTTTGCTTCTCTCAAAGTATTTTCTATACCCATAGAAAATCCTAATGATGATTGAGCTATAAAAGCGCTTGCCAATCCTCTATCCATAGGTACACTTCGTAATGTTTTCATAGTATTACCTAATATTCCGGCTCCTTTTGCAAATGATCCTGTTGCAGTAATTGCCTGTGAGACGTTTTTTGTAAGGGCTAAATCAATAATGAGAGACCCTACCACTCCAGCAGTGTCTATCAGAGCTCCTTGTGGACTTATGCTAGAACCCTTTTCACCTTGAGTATCAGCTGCTGATCTTATAATATTACGTGAATTTTCATCTAATAAAGCAGTAACATTGGCTTTATGGTCAATATCAAATATATTTCCTTTTGAGTTCACTAAATAATTTACTCCACCAACCTCTACTTCTTTTCCTTCTGCATAAGTATAATGAAGATTAGGATCTTCAATAAATCTAGCGTACTCAGTGGCTAGCCTTATATCTTCTGCATATGTATCCGCACCTAATAAATCGCTGATAGTTGCAGTTATTTGATTTACTCTATCTAAGAAACCTGTTCCAAATGACTTAGCCATTTCCCATAAACTAAAACCCAAACCTACTTTATCATCTTTGTATCTTTGATATAAAGCTCTAGCCTCAACTTGATTCTGTTGTAACTCTCTAACATAGTTAGGCATGTTGTTGTTAATAAATTCAGAAAGGCTTGCAGGGTTTACGTAATCGGTAGGCATGTAATCAAAATCCTCTGACTTCATACTTAAACCTTTATTCCTTTTTCGGTAATCTATTTCTTGAAACCTTCTATCTCTTTTTTGTACATCTTCAAGATATAAAGTTAACATTCTTAATTCCTCCATCTCTTTAGTGGTTTCAAACCTACTATCATCTTGACCAAAAACATAATTAGAACTACTATCTAGTAACCCTTTATTTAATTTATCTAAATAATCTGCTTTTAAACCTGTGGATGTAATGAAGCCATCAAAGTCTTTTTTATTTATACCCTCTAATCCATCTATGTTTTCGTATATATCTTCAAGAAATCCGTCCTCGGTAGAAGCGTTTTCATATATAAAAGGTGTATCTAACCTTTCATTGATAATAATTTCCTCTATTTCTTCTGGGGATTTAGCTCTATACTCTTGAAGTTTTTTTATAGCTTTTTCTCGTAGTTCTTTTTTATTACTTGACGCGTTCCTTATATCTTCTACATTTATTTTACCTTTTTGTAAAGCATCTATAATACCCGGATCGTTATTAAGAGCGGTAATAAGCTCTTGATTGTATGTTACATTACCTCCTTGCTCTGGTGTTTTATAACCTGTAGGAAATACACCGCCTCTGCTTGCAAAAAAATTTTGTTTTGCATCCGGTACGTCTGTCTGAAATTGTTCTTCTATGTAGCTAAGCTCCCTGGGAGCCTGACCAGATGCCGATAAAGCATTTGCGTCCACCGTAACGCCAGTAGAATCCGTATCTTCCCCTTGAGAAATAGGCGGTAATTCGGAATCGTCTTTTTTTTTTAAGCCTGTGTTCGTAGACCAGGTGTCAAAATCATTTTGAGTTAGGTTTTGTTCCACCAGATAGGTGTGTACATTCGTTTGAACATCGGGATTATTAGAAATATTTGACATCCATGTATCAAAATCACTAGTGGTCTTACCATCAGCAGTTAGTCTATTCCAAATATTTTTTAACAACTGTTCATTCATCTATCCAAAATCTTCATCGTCGCCCGGTGTAGGCTTCGGTTTATTTATAGCTTCCTGTATTTTTTCAACTAATAAAGAGCCGTTATTACCAATTTGTTTTAATGTAATATTTAAAGGTATAGTATCATTATCGTAATTAATTTTTATAATTCCGTCATTCCCTATGGGTAATACTTTGAATTTTCTTCTACCACCCAAAGCGTTTTTGCTGTTGAAGGCTTGATTTAACATGCTTGAGATAAGTGACCATTTGTACTGATCCAACTCTTGTTGCTTCTTTTCCTTATCCAGAGGATCTGCACCCATATATTCTGTAAGTATAGCTGTTAATTTATCATCACCATCAAACTCATTGTTTAACACCTCTGTAACACCTTGGCTAGTTGGGAATGTTGATTTACCTAATTTAACATTTATACTGCCTACATCGCTTAAATCACCTAGTGTTCTGTTAAATGAAGGGATGCCTTTAAAAGTATTAAAAGACTTACCTGAGTTTACGTAGTCTTCTATGTAAGATTTTATTTCTGCCGCCGGTATATTCAAATTACCTAATATGCTTGATACAATTTCTTTTCCTGAAATAGATATAGGAAGACCTGTATTAGGGTCTATTTTAAAGGTGCCATCAGGATTTTTTAATTTTGTTTGTACATTAAGAGGTGTAATTTTACCTTTAATGAGTTTGTTAAATTCTATAACATCCACTTTGTTTATATCAAAGTCTTCGTCAGTCATCTCTATTGTATTGCCATCTACATCTTTCATGACAATACTCTCTATTCCCTCATACGCATCATCTGATTCTATTTTATCTTGAGCGCCTTTTGCTACATTAAATTCAGGGCTTATGGCAGAATTTACTAACTCCACTATTCTAATTCTATCTTTCTTCTGATTAGCAAAAACTTTGTCTGAAGTATCAGGTTTAAATGGTTGCGTCTGTTTTACTATACTGTCAATTTGACTTTCAATAGCCATCTCAGCTAATTTTCTTGCTTGAAGTTTTTGGCCGTCTTTTAAAGTTATGTCAGGTGTGCCGCTACTGTAATCAACTTTTATAAATTTATCAATACCAAGATTAGGATACTTTTCTTTAAACTCAGCAACGCTAGCCGCAATACCGTATCCTTGGTTAGATAAAATTTGAACTATGTCTGAATCAGTCGCTGTTAGATTATCTACTTGACTATCCATCCATTCTTTGTAGGTAAACCCGCTGATATTATTTATTTGCCTAAAATCTTCTAAAGACTTGACGCTACCGTTTCTTACTTCAGTTGAAATTATAGTAGCAAGAGGGTCTGTAATTTTTTTAGCCTCCTCATTTAATATCTTTTTCTTTTCTTCAAAACGCATTAAAGCATTTATACTCATTGGATTCTTAAACGCTTCAGGATTTTTTTTCGGATCAGGCATTATGGTGTAGTTGCCGTCTTTATCAGGCAGCATGTTTACGTACTGCACTTGACCTGTAACTGGATTTGTGTATATCGATTTGCCTTTTAGCTTTCCAAAAGAATAAATCGAATCGGCAGCATTTTCAGTCATATTTGATACTTCACCGTTTTTTATTTTTTCCATCATGGTGTTGTAGTAACTGTCAAAGTTTTTAACACTTTCGGACAAACCTTTAAATCCTGTTAAAACATTACCTTGGAATATCTTATAGTCATTTATTCTAGCATTACCTCTTTTTACTTGATTGTAAAAAGTTTGTAAAGCGTTAGCTGCGTTGTCACTACCATTGTAGTATTGTGTTAATAATGTTTGATTTTTTAAATCTGGAACTTCACTTAACTTCTCCATGACTTTCATTGTGTCATCTTGAAGCTTTTGTTTTCTTGCTTTTCTATCTTCTGCTATACCTGTTAAACTATCAGTAAGTGTGCCAGCTACTGTAGCCCAGTCTACCTGGGACTTAGTAATGTCATCTACCTCTTTACGTATTTGATACTTAGAGGGATTTATGTTTTTTTGAATAGCCATTAATTATTATCAAGGTTTATTGTTGAGTATGTATTGGTAGTAAAGGTGTTAACGTGTTAGGATCTAATTCAATCGCGTCTAAAGGTTTTGTTAAAAAATCAACAGGGTTAATAACTCGATTTGCAGACAAGTCTACATCTTCCATTCCTTTTAAATTTTCGAAACTCTCTCTTAACTTCATATCAGTTTGTTCTTTTCTATATTTTTGTTGAGCGTCGTAAAATCTATTACCTGGTTTTAAGTCTTTGCCCTTAATTTTACCAAGCTTTCTATCTATAGCGTTTTTAAAGAATAAAGGCACAACTTCGGCCCCTGTTGTGAGTCCTTTAGATACACCGCTAACCCCTTGTCCTATAGCAGCTGCGCTCATCATCTTAGCCTCTCTCGATCTTATATCTTGACTTGCTGCTTCACCTGCATCTAATGAAACAAGTTCATCATTTATTGCCGAC
>TARA_R100000654_G_scaffold2267_3_pt1 | contig 22741 bp, 40 predicted proteins | sample TARA_R100000654 | Tara Oceans TARA_R100000654 (sample SAMEA2622473) | marine metagenome | biome: marine biome (ENVO:00000447); feature: surface water layer (ENVO:00002042); material: "saline water (ENVO:00002010), including plankton (ENVO:xxxxxxxx)" | depth 5 m
AATAAATTTAAAAGAAACATATACTGGTAATTTATATTTAGCAAATTCTTTTGCAAAAGAAGCTGCATGCTTTTTGTAAATACTATCTGTATCTTTTCTATACTTCATAGTAGTTTTACTTGCTATAAAAAATTTACCTGTCCACCTTCTACTATTTTTTGAACTGGGTACATTCCCTGGAATAAACCATTTCATAGTTTTAATGTTTTAGATAGCAGTGGTGCTATAATTTCTTTTATTTTATTTATACCGTGTAACTTTACAGCATCAGATAAATCTTTTTCTATTTCTAAAAATGTCCCATGAATATTATAAGCTTCCTTATATTTCTTTATTGCATTATGACCTGCTTGATCATTATCAAATAAAGTAATAACTTTAGAATATTTTTCTTTTAAGTTATTTATTACATAGGGTTTTATTAATGTATTTTCACTATCTGGTGCTATTACTTCAACATTAAAGTTAAAGTGTCTTAAACACATTGCATCTTTTAATGATGAACATATTATAAGATTTGGTTTTTGATATTTAAGTTGATCTATACCTTGTGTATATGGTGTTACTTTTATGAATTTATAATTTTTTTGAGCAGGTTGATATATTTTATATATATCTCCGTATTTATTAAAGTAACCATACATTTGTTTATTTTTTATAGTAATTTTATCAAATGTATTTTCACCTTCTTTAATCATATTATAATATTCAATTGGGTAAACATTATATTCTTTTAGTATAGATGATCCTATATTAAATGATAACCAAAAATCAACATCTGTTTGATACCAATTTCTTTTCTTAATAAAGTCAACTTTATATCTTGCAGCAGGTGTACATTCTATTCTATCATGTTCTCCGTGCTTAAGAATATATTTATTATAATCTTCTATTATATGAAACAATGCTTGTGAAAAATTTAAATTAAATATTTCTTTAACTAAATCAATAGCACTGCCCTGTTTACCAGAACTAAAGTCTTTAAATTTGTATTGACCCACATTTTTTGCAAAGTATATAAACATACTTGGTGTTCTCTCAGTAGGATTAAAAATAGATTTAACTTGTAAATCTTGTCCAAATAATCTTTCTGGCAGGTCTAAATAAAATTCAAATACCCAAGCACTGTCAACATCTTTTTGATCTGATATAAAATTTTTTGTGCTTATCATAATAATAAATAGTTTAGGGTGCTACTAGAGCACCCCTTACTATAATTTAGGTAAATGTATTAACGGTTATTGGCTTATGCCTAAGATACCTAAAGTTCAAAATCAGATCCTGTTGAACCATTTTGTTTTGGTTCAAAAGATTGATTAGCATTATCTTTTTTAACCACTGGTCTAACATGAACAGATACATCAAACTTTAATAATCTACTGTTTTCTACATCAGTTTTTTCTAAACCTACACCGTCTTTAGATATTCTAGGAATATATAAATCATTATTTACATAACCTTCTTTATTTTCCCATTCACGGCTAGCTAAACAAGAGTTCATAAATTTACTACCTTTTTCATTGCTAGTAAATAATGAATTACATTGACTTACAAAATCCTCTATTGTTTCTGCCTCAATAGAATCTAAATCATCTCTCATTTCAAGTACTTCACCAAGGAAAATCATTGACTTAAGAACTTCTTGATCCTTATTTATTTCTCTACCACTAGGTAAAGTAGCATCTTTATATGGATATGGTGTCATTCTAATTCTTCCTACCTGACCTTCATATCTACCTAATGATGGATTATTTTGATCAATTAGAAATCCTTCAAACTCACCTCCAAGAGGTTTAGTTTCTACATGTAACATAATATTATGAGCATCTTTGTCATATGGTGTTACATCATAAGTAATTTTATTAATTTTGATTTCATGATTACCTGGTCCAAGAACTGGTCTAGCTTTACCAGATCCTACTTGCATGTCTTTAGTGTTTAACATAACTTTTGTTTTTAAATTTAATTCACTCATTTTACTCTTTTTAAGATTCATACTTTGTTATACAGTCTTTTACTAACTGTAAGTCATTTTCTATAAAGGGTTCATCAAACATTCCCATTGGTGATTTACATGTGTTTTCACCATTGTTTACTGTATCAAACCCATATTCTAAACTGTCTTCTGTTTTCTTTACTCTACCAAATAGAACTATTGAAAACAAACCTTCTAGTGTTAAAGTATTGTCTATCATTTTACCAATAGTTTTAGCTTTAACTTTTCTATGTCCATTTACATCTGTTGATTCTTCTGAATGAGTTAGAAAAAATACGTATAAGTCTTCTCTCAGATCTTTTGGCATTTTAGCAACTTGTGCTAAGTTAGCTGCAATCTGTGTAAACTTATCATAACCTTTTTCATTAGCTCTATCAAAATATTCAAATGAACTCATATACTGCCAATCATCTATAATTAGATTTTTTACATTTGGCATTTTATCATTTACATGTTGTATAGCTTTTACTATACCAGCAGCTGAAGAAGCTGAAGTCATATTACCTTTAGGATTATCTTTACTAATATTTGTATAATTTTTTTTCCAACCTTTAAACGGTAGTGGTTTATTAGCAATGTTAATAATAAAAGTTTCTTTTGGATCTAGGTTTCTCATACTAGTTGATTTACCTGTACCTGAGTCTGCAATAATTAATACGCTTTGTGCCATTTATTTACTTAATTTTTGATTAATACTTAATAATGCTTTTTCTATTCCTTTTAATACGTCAACTATATCTCTTTCAGTCTCTGGATTTGGTAATGCATCAAATGCTTTTTGTTCTACTTCAGGATCACCACTGTTTAATGGTAAATTCCTACTAGTAACATCATTGATTACTTTTAATTCAGATACTGGAACTATATGTCTTTGAAATCCTGAGCTACTTGTAATTAATTCATATTCTTCTTTCCAATGTGGATTATGTTTAATTAAATACAAAGTTCTTTTAGGATCTTCTGATTCATACTGAATACTTACAAATTCAGTGTATATATCTGCTCCTTTTTCTAGTTCACTAGGAAAGAATGAGACATGTAAATCATCTTTTCCAGTTGGCCTATAAGCCATCTTTGGTATATATAGAGCATTGTTCTTATTTGATTTATCAAAATAGGGCTGATGCTCTTTTCTTAATTCTAATACTTTTGCTTTACGTTCTGCTGGGGTCATATATTATCTTCTTTGTTGTTGTGGTGGAGTATTCATTTCTTCTATTTCCATTCTTTCAAATGCTGCTTTAAAGAATGACATACGTGCATCACCATTTCTTGCTTTAAGAAAGTGTAATACTAATGTTTTATCATCTTCAATGATAAATCTATCAGGACCATAGTTTCTAATCTTTTGTTTAGCTGGACGGTTAATACCTATTAAAGTATCAGCATGTTGTAACATTGCATCTGAACCAAATATATCTGATTCAAGTACATAATTACCATATTTACCATCTATTGCTCTGTCAGGATTATCTATATTCCTATTTAATTGTGATAATGTTATAAACATCACGGGATATTCACGCTTAACCTGTGTAAAAAATTCTCCTAGTTCAAATAACATATCTAATCTATTGTTTTGATATGGTGCTCTTTTTACTAGAAGAGTATGATCAAGAGTTATAATAGTCTTTTCACCTTTATGTTCATTCATATACATGTCTATTTGTTCACGCATTTGATTTACAGTCATAGGTGTAGATATAACATCTACTGGATTTTTTAATCTTTGTTTAGCATATTCATGACATCTATCAAAAATTTCTGTTTCTAATATAGATCCAGCACTACATAATTCTTTATATGTTTTACCTGTAATAGAACTAAACTCTCTAATTGCTGAAGTTCTACCTACCATTTCAAACTGAAACTCTAATACTCTGTATTTTTCTTCTGGATTAAGTATAAATGATTCTCTTATTATTTGATCTTTAATTAATGTTTTACCTGAACCAGGTCTACCACCAATTACTGTTAAAGTATTCCATTCTAATCCATCTGTAACTGCATCATTAAATTTAGGCCACGGAGTTTGTATGGATTTCTCCTTACCACTCTGTCTATCAAGCATATATTTAAGTGCTTCATTAAATGATTGATATTGTCCATTCCAAGCTTTCATACTACTTTATCTTTAAAATGATTAGGTCTATCTACTACTCCATCTTTAATCATATCACAGTAATCTGCTAATTCTGAGTGCTTTACTTTATTTTTATCTTGTTTTGATATAAAATATTGACTGTTTTTCATATATAAATATTCTTTATCTCTAAATTCATTAACATACATTTTTGTTGCTTTAATTATATCATTCCAATCAAAATCATATGTTTCAAAGAACCATCTAAATGCAGTCTCAAGACTTCTAATGTTTTGTCTTGCTGGTTTTCCACTAGGTAGTTTACCTGCAGGAAATACTTCTCTGTATAAATTTAACTTATCTACAAAGTTTTTACCCATTAACTGAATATTGGTTTTCTTTTTTGCTTTAACAAAATAGTTATCATATTTTCTAATTATTGCTTTGCCATCCTTAGTAATACTATAAGTTGTTTTGTTATCTTTTTTATGTTGAACTACATATCCTGCTTTAACTAAATAACCTACTTCAAGTAAAGGTTTTATTTGTGGCACAGATATACGTTCATGTATAGAATACAGTAATAATAACTGATTTGGTGTTATGTTATCTTTAAGGACTTTTTGTAATAATTCCCACATATGTTGGTTTAAATATTTTGTTTTGCAAATATACTGATTAATAACTTTTTTTCCTATCTTTGTAGTATGAATTTTACATTAAATGACATAAAATTACTGGAACAATCCAGCCATATTAAAATGCTTAGAACTAAGCCTGATACTAACCTTAATAAATTATTAAAATCATGGAAGAGAACAAAAAACCAAAATTAGTTAAAGGTAAAGAACTTTTAGATAAGATTCCTGAAGATAGTTTTATTAAAATAAATAAAAATTCTGTAATCTGGACACCTATAAGTTCTAACTATATGGATCAGTTAGATGAAACAATAAGTTTTATACTTAAAGATATGTCTGAAGAAGAACAATTTAAATTTTTTACTAAGTTTAAATTATCTGAAGTTAACCCAAATGAATTTAATAAGCAAATTAAAGATGGTACTTTAACTATAAGTCCAGCTGAAATGGCTTTAGCACCTTTAATGGAATTATATCATTTAGTTAGATTTTATGCTGCAAATCAAGATGATGTAGAATATCAAAAAGTTGAGGCTATTAGTGAAAATGTTGCTGAGTATGTAAATGATACATTAAATAAAGAAGAAGAAGAAAATGAAAAAACTTCATCAGGTCCTATAGTAATACAACCTAGCGAAGATTAGATCCTACATTGTCTCCTATTTCAATAATGTTTTGGATCACACTGTTTAATTCAGTTTTATCACAGTCACCAAATGATTTACAATATTCTTGACCATCTCTGTTAAAACATAAACCTGATTTTCTTTTTACTATAAGTTTCATTTCTTCTAAACTATAACCTATCTCTCCTGCTAATTCTCTTAGCATTACATAAATTTTTGCTATTTGTGCATTAGATCCTTTTGGACCAGTTACACTTACAAAAATTTCTACTTTAGTGCCTTCTGGTAAACTATCTACAAATTTATTATAGATAGTTTCCCTGGCTTTAATGGTATGCTTTAACTCTCCATCTTTTTTAATAAGATTAGAGAAAAAATTTTGCTTACTCATTTTCTTTTTATTCTTCTTTTTATGTCTTTTTCTACTTGTGATGCCATATATAAACCTGTTACAACACCTAAAACATAAATTACTATATGTGTTATTACATAAATACCATTCATAATTAATCTTTTAAATCTTCTAATATATTTTCAGCTAAAAACTCTTCATCTACTTCAACATGTAGATATGGTGCAATGTCAATTTTAACATTATTACCATTTTCATCTTCTGTTGTAACAAACATTTTATTTATTACAACAAAAGCATCACTACCTGGATCTAAATAAGTTTGTCTTTCAGCTGCTTCAAATGTAAATTCTACTTCAAAATCTACACCATCTATTTCTATTTCTTTAGTGTCTTTATAACTTCTTTGTGGTAAGGTCATTTTTTTTCTTTTTTTTATCAATTTTTTTGGCTTCATTTTCTATCCACCATTTTAAATATTCTTCAGGAGTACCTTTCCAATTGGACTCCTTCATTGCTTGATATACTGATTTCATTTTACTCATGCTTGTGATTTTAAAGGATTATATCTGCTTATTTTAGTTGAGTCAAAACTACTTAATGCTGAATCAACCCATTTTTCATCTACAGTGTTTTCATAACAAAGTATATGACAAATAGCTGTTTCATTAGGATTAAGTCTTAATAATCTACCAATACGCTGTGCTGTTTTTCTTTCATTACCATAAGCATGCATTATTATACCTTGTTTTAATCCTGGTATTGTAACACCTTCTGATAATTGTAACACACATGATAATTTATCTATTCTACCATCACGAAACAATTCTAAATTTTCTTCTGATTCATTATTTTTAGAATGATAACTATGTTTACACATTCTATCTGCTTGTTTTTGTGTGTTAGCAAATATAATACATTTTTCTCCTATATTTTTAATTATACCTTTAGCATATTGTTCTTTAGTAGGATATTCCATCATAGCTTTCATCCTCATAATAGAAGCAAACTGTTTTTGTTTTGCTGTTTGTGCTTCTACTACTCTAGATGTAAAGTATTCATAATCTTTTTTCTCTGATGTAAACCACTTACCTCCTGTTGTTTTATTAACTTTTGCAAGTGTAGGTAAACCACTAAGATTTAATTTATGTACTATAATTTTATAATCATTAAGAATATTACTATCAGTTGCTTGATCAACAGTAAAATTATATACCATTGGACAATATTTTTGTACCATTCTAAATTTTTCTGTACCACGTCTTTTAGGAGGTGTACCAGTAAGACCTAGTATTTTTCCTTTATATGCAGACAAAAAACTTTCATGATTATCTAATAAACTATGACATTCATCAAGATATACTATATCATATTCATTAGGATTTTGTTTGTTTATAGATAAATATGTACTAAATGTTATATGATCAGATAATTTATCTGTTAAATCCATTTTGTTTAATTCATCTTTCCAAGCATCTGTAACAGATAACTTAGGAACAACAACTAATGCTTTTATAAAAGGATTGTAATTAGCTAACAAATGTTGTATACCAATTCTAGTTTTACCAACACCCATACTAATACCTAACCCACATCTTTTATTTTTTATAGCAAGATCTAATGCTTTTTCTTGAACATCATTTCTTCCCATTGTTCTCTTTTAAATACCTTATAGTGCCCATTGCATGTATTAATACTTCAATGATATGTTGCTTATCAGTTTTCATTAACTGATGTACATTTATACTACCATATTTATCTATATTAGTATAATCTCTAGCGTCAGCTATCTCTTTGTTTAATACTTCTTTATATTGTATCTGCTTCATAAACTCATTAGCTTCTTTATATTGTTTGCCTTCAAGGCCTTGTGCTGCGTTATCTAATTTGTTCATCTGTTATATTATTTTTTTTCATTATACTTTTTAACTTACTCTTTAATAGATCTTTAGATGGTCTATGTGTAGCAAATATATTATTATCACGTAATGTAGAATTACCTAAAGCTGCTGGAGGTTTTTCCATATTATCTATAGTTCTTTTTAAATTTTTACAAGTTTCTATTGCTTTATTCATAATTATGTTCTTTTAATTGAAAATCCTAATTCTATTGCTTCTGGTTCATTAAGTTCTATCCATGTATGACAAGATCTACATACAGAAAGCCAGGTTGTTGTATCATTATGATACTTACCACGACCTTTCTTATGATGTATTTCAGACGCCCTTAATGTACAACCAGGTAAACTGGCCATACAATTAGGTTTGTCTGTAAGGAATTGTACTCTAAGTTTAGAATACTCCCTATTAATTTTTGCCATCTTTTTAGATTGACTATTCATGTAGCATTTTTTAAAGTTAAGAAATTCTTAGGTAGTAAGCCTTCTGCTATAAATTTTATAATAACATCTTCATATGTTATTCTGAGTTGTTTGAGTGACATTTTGTTAATAAATGTTGGATCAGTCTCTTTAGGATCTATTGCTACCAATTTTTTTGCATCTTTACTGTGTGTAAATATAGCAAAAATTTTGTTAGCTTGTCTATTACAGATCTCTTGTTTCCAACAGTTTAATACAGATTGGCCTCTTTTCCATACCTTTGATATTCTTTTCTTTTTATCTCTATGCATATTAGCTAGTTCATCTTTGCTATACATATTAAAACCATGTAACACTCTTTTAAATAAAAAGTGTTGATGTTGATTTAATTTAGAATAATTTATATGTTGAGTATAATTTTTAGTAATTGTTTGATATTCAGATAACATACCTAAGTACATGTATCTATCTTCTCTGAGTTTTAATTTAAGTTCTTTTAATTGTTGTTCATTAAGCATTTTATTTAAGTGTATTTGAGTGAGGTTATTAATTTAATTAATAAACATATCAGAGGGAGAACATGGGTTGAAAAATTTAAAATTATCCCAAAACTCCCTCATCAATGTTTTAAAAACAAGTATTACAGATCAAAGTTGACTTCTTCTTCCACTTCTAATTCTTCTTCAACTGTCTCTTCAACTGCATCTTCTACTACAGTTTCTTCATTAGTAACCTCCTCAATAGCTTTTTCAAGATCTATTTGATTAGGATCTACTTCTTCAGTCTCTGTAGTTTCTTCTTTTAATTTGTTATAAATTTCAGAAGAGTTTGCTTCTTTAATTTCTTTTGCATTAGTATGAGAAATTAATACATCATCTTTTGTTCCCATTGGATCATAAAATGATTTTCTATATATAGGTGCATCTATTTCACCTGTTTCAGTATTTGTACCTTTACATATAACATTTGTTTTACCTGCCATTTTTAAATCAATGTCAGGATTGTTAGTTGAAAATGGGTCAAATGATTCTACAACATATATATTACCTGGTAATGTTTTCTTCTTTTGAATGTTGTAATCTTTTAAATCTTCTACAGTACCATGTAATAATGTACTTTTAGTTACTTTTTTTATCCAACCAGTCTGTGTAAATGTTGTTCCGTCTTGTGTTAGTCTAACATGTCCATATTCTGGATTAGTTTTAGATACTCTAATTACATTGCCCATTTCATCTGGAACAATGCATACTTTACCCTGTTTTGCCATAAGCATTAATAAAATTTAGTTAATAAAATTGATTGATTAATTGTTAGATGTCATCTCTATGAAAGTACTCATCACTGAGTTTTTCTTCATTAGATGCATTGTCAACTCCATATTTGACATCTTCTTTTTGTTTTTGTCTTGGAGTTTTACCTTTAGAATAAGGTTTATAAAATGGATCATTCATTTCCATAGTATATGAATCACTAAGACAATCTAATTCAGATAATTCCTCATCAGTCATGTCTAGATACGTGTCTATTGGTATCTCTATAGTTCTTCCACTAGGTAATTGATATAACATTTTATACGTAAATTAATTATACAAATCTACGTAATTAAACCATGTGATATACATAAAAAATTTGAACTATGCAAACTTTTCAGGAGTTATATAGCTATCTAACTATAAAATAATTAGAAATTTTCCTGATCTTTTTACATAATTTTTATTTTTTAACTCTTTTATTTTTCTATCTACAGTTCTTTGGCTAACATTTGCTGTGTCAGCTATAGTAGCTATAGATGGAAAACATTTCCTATTTTTGTTTGCGTAAGTGCATAAAATGCTATAGATACCTTTGGCTTGTAAACTAAGTTCAGGATCACCTATAACTTTATCATTTACAATACCAAATTTATCTATATCCATTTTGTAATTAATATTATTATAACGGTAAAAAATATACCTATAAAACCAATTGCTGCACCAAACATACTAGAACGGTAGTTTTGGTGTCCCTTGTATGAGTGTTTCATAAACATTTTTACATTTTTTACGAATAGTATTATTCTTAGTTAATATATTAAGATCTTCCCATCTTACTTCTTTTTTAACAAGTACTAGCTCACCTTCAGAATCATTGCTAATTACAGATACTTTAAACTTGTAATGCCATGGATTAAATGTGTCATTATATCCAGTATCACTAGTAATAATAGCATAAAACGTTTTTCTATCAGGATATAACATACATTTTTCGTCACAATATACATTATTATCTTTTAATACATCTGCTTCACATGAAATTGGATCATATTTATCTTCAGTATATATTATAACATCACCTACTTTAGGTAAAACAGGTGGTTCTTTATCAGTCATAATCTGTAGAAACGTAGTTATACTGTGTTCATCTAGTGATTTAAATAATAGATCTACTAAATATTTTCTATTAATTGTATCTTCTTTAAATGCACTTAGCATAATATGTGCACCTACATCTTTTGTTATATTAATTTTGGACATGTCTCTCATGATATAAAATGTATTATTATTTGAATAAATGAATATAATATTAAAATTGCTGTTATAGTACCAAGTACTCTTTCTATTACTGCTGGTACTCTACTATTTTCTTTACCTATCTTTTTCATGGTAATATTCTATTATTAATGAATCTTTTTTATACTGATAATCTAGATATAATTTATCTATTTGATAGTTTAGTTCTCTTTCTTTATCTGTTATTGGAGATAGTATACTACAAGATGTAAATAGTAGTGATGCTATTATTATAATTATTTTTTGCATTTTCTTTTCTTTTTTAATGTATCCTTAGATACCCATATTCTTGGTTTAGGATACTTTGGTCCACTAAACCATCTTGGTATATGTGGTTCACCAACTGTATCTAATTCTTTTTGTCTATAATGTTTTTTAATTTCTTCCATGCCGTAATACTTGTTTTGGTTTTAAGAAAAGAGGAGACTTTTACATCCCCTCTTTTTCCCACTCAAATGCAGTTACGTGGTTTCCCACCTAACTACTCTCACTTAAACTGTATGTAATAATATAGTATTACAATAATGGTACTGTTAGTACGTCACCATTGACGTAAATCTGTACCTTTCATAAACTTATCATATGATATAACAAAGTTTGTTGAGAGTTGTTGAACATCATAAAATTCAAAGTCTTCATGAAATGGTTCATTAGCTTCACAATCTAAATACAATTGCCTAATGTCTTTGATAGATTTTATTCTATTTCTTAGATCACGAATTGTTTTTTGATGTTCTTTAAGGATATTTAAATGATCATAACTATCTTTCAGTTTTAAATTATCTGTTTCAGTACGTATATTAAAGTTATATATTCCTGTACAGAAAGTAAAATCTGCAGTATCATTTCCTTTAATAGTAAAATGAGTATTTCCTAATTTGTATCTTAACCATTTAGGTGCATCATAATAACCAGTGTACTCTGTAGATACTTTTTGATCTACATAATTTAATGTTTCACTTACATGCATATTATAAAACCCTTTGTTAACTATTAATCTATCTGTCTCAGATAATACTGATACCATTATGTTTGATGGTTGTTTTATCTGTAAGTTAACAATGCTACTTGCTCTAAACTTTTTCATATCCATGGATCTTTAGTTGGTGATACATCTTCCCATCCAAATGCTATAACATAGAATGGTAATACAATTCCTATCATACCAGCTTGTGCTCCAATTCCTATTGTGCACATTGGTACATACTCACCCCGTATTCTAAACTTATATGCTGGGTGATGATGAAATAATATAAAGCAACAAGATAATGCTGCTAAATTTACTATAACGGTTGCTATAGATCCTAACACAGTAGTAAAGAATACATCTACATGTAAGTAGTTAAGGTATAAGATTGATAATGGCACTATAATGCCTGATAATAGTTTTTTAATAGTAACTTTCATAATTATTATTTTAAGTGATTAATGATTTGAGTTGAATATAAAAGAGAGTACAGATCCTAGTCTTATTTCTGTATTTCACTGCCTATAATAGTATCAGGATGGTAGCTATGTGCACTAGCTAACTCTCTTTGTGATTTTTTAATATTGCGGATACTAATATGCTTATTCTATAGAGAGAGAAGAGACATATAGTAATAGCCATCATAACCAGAGTCATTATGTACCCTTGTAAGATACAATCATCAACAAACAAGTTATGATAGCTATATTATTTATTATGTACCAATCAGTTGTTATGATGTGGTAAAAGGTGGTTATATGTGGGAAATAAGACTATCACACACAACTTAATACACACAATTAATTTTTTTTGTAACAAATAAATTGTTTTTATGTCAATTCTTTTTGTTAAGGACAAGAACTTGGTAACATATAGGACAAGTAACTACAATCTTGTTAGATTGCGTTACATTGTCTTATGTTTACTCACATTGAGAATAGTTTGAGTTTGTAAACCAGTCAAGGTAAAACTGAGTGACTACATTTGAGTGAGTTAAATTGCGTAATGCCTTAAGAAAGGTTAAGGATACACTAGTACCCTTAAACACTATTACTTAGGTGTTACCCATTGTAAGGTTGTGTCTTTGAAAGAACCGTCTTCATTCTTTTCATTACGGTCTTTTACAAAGATACCAGACATTTTAAAACCTTTTAGTTCTTGATTAGGTTTAAGTTTTAAAGACCTTGGGTTAATATCCACAAGACACAACAATCCAAATTGGATGTTTTGTTGTGTTCTGGATTGAACCACTTTAGGACCGTCTGGTGTTTGGATGGTTACCTCTTGGATGTTTTCAACTGATGATTTACACACGATAGTGTTAGATCCCTCTGGGATTTTGTGAAAAAATACTGACATAATATAATTTTTTAGACTGTGGACCCAATGGGGGTACACTTCCGTCTTTTGTAAGCTGGGGAGCAGTACAGTAGGAGGTAACGCACATGCCATATATACAACTTTTCAATTCACGGACTTTCATATGTGGGGGGATTTTTGTATATTAAGTATATAGGGGGGATACCCTAAACAAGCCCTCTTTTTTAAAAGAAAGATTGTATGGCAAAAAATAATTCATTAAAACTATCCCCAATATTTAGATTTTTTTTTATTAATTTTGACACAAAAAAAATAGAGCATATGTCCGTAAATGACCCACTAGAAAATTATGATAAGCTGACTGAGGCACAACAATGGGAGGCTGAACAAATAATAATGGATAGAGCGTTTAGAAATTCCTTTATGATCGTAACTAAAAAGAAAACCTTTGATCAAGTAATGCAGTCAAAGAATGGTGCTTTATTAGCACATAACCCTGATGAAGGTATAACGGACTATGAACTTGAAAATATGATGCAACATTTCATTGATGAAGAAGAATATGAAAAGTGTGCAGTATTAAGGGATCTAAATCCTAAATTATTTAAATCATAAAACAATGTATACATATAAAGCAAAATTAGAAAGAGTAGTTGATGGAGATACTCTTGATGCTAGTATTGATCTTGGATTTGACGTAACAGTTCGTAAAAGAATCAGACTAGTAGGAATCAATACTCCTGAATCTAGAACAAGAGACTTGGAAGAAAAAAAACGTGGCCTAGCTGCAAAACAAGCGTTAATAGATATGTTAACCACTGATAATATAAATGACTATTTTATTTTAGAAAGTGAAAGTGTAGGTAAGTTTGGTAGAGTATTAGGTAAATTACATATAGAAATAAATGATGAAACTGATCCAAGTTGTTGTATTAATGATCAATTAGTCAAAGACGGCCATGCCGTAATATATTACGGAGGTAAAAGATAATGTGGGGAATATTTAAAGACAATAATGACTGGAATGAAAAGAATGTTGTAGGATTTATAGCATTCTTAGTAATGGTACTTTTTGCACTTCTAGATTTAATGACAGGCTATTTAGGCAAAGATTTAGTAATCAATGAAACTATTTATGATTCTTTTACATGGGTAGTACTAGGTTGTTTTGGTATAGCTGGTGCAGAAAAATTTGCTAAACAAAAGTAATCATATGACAAATAAAGAAAAAACTCCTCCAAAAGGGGCAGTAAGATTTTCTATAAGTTTATCTGCAGAACAAAAGAAAGCTAAAACTGAAATATTAAAACATCCGTTTAATTTTATTGTAGGTAAAGCAGGAAGTGGTAAAACCTTATTGGCAGTACAAGTTGCGTTAGATCAATTTTTTAAACGTCAGTATAATAAAATAATTATAACTAGACCTACAATATCAACAGAAGACAATGGATTTTTACCTGGATCTGAACGTGAAAAAATGGAACCGTGGTTAGTTCCTATACGTTCTAATATGCGTAAAGTATATAATAAAGCTAACATCTTAGAAAAGATGGAAAAAGAAGAAAGTATAGAACTTGTATCATTAGCACATTTTAGAGGACGTACATTTGATAATGCTGTAGTTATTGTAGATGAGTTTCAAAATTTAAGTAGATCTCAACTAGCAATGTGTATAGGTAGATTAGGTAAAGATTCTAAAATGATATTCTGTGGAGACTCATATCAAATAGATCTTAAAGATAAAAACTGGTCTGCCTATCATGATATGGCTAAATTAACTAATTCAAACTACGTATTTAAAACAGTATTAGAAGATTCTCATAGACATGATGCTATAGATGATCTATTAGAACTGTTAAATGGTTATCATTAAATATAAAACGTCACCCATGACGTATTTAAATAAAATTTTAATTTAAACTTTTTTTATTTAAACTTTTTTTGTATCTTTGTCATATAATTAACTTAATATTAATTTAAAACCAAATTTATGGCAACAAAAGTTAACAACTCAGAACATACTGAGGAAGAAGTTCAACTTTCAAAAGAAGAACTAAAACAAAGAAGAGCTGAAATTACAGCTTATTACAAAGAAAATATTAAAGATTTAAAAGTTCAAAAAGAATATGAAGAACTTTTAAGAGATATTGAAAAACTACGTGCTGAAAGAATTCAAGCACAAATGTTTATTGCTCAAACTATGGCAGGACCTCAAGAAGGTACACCAGAAGAAATTAATGCTGCAAGATCAGCAGCAGTTCAACAAGCAGCAAATGATTGGAATGCAGACCAAAATACTGCACCCCCTAGAAAAAGAACTTTAAAAAGAACAGAATCATGAAATACGGAAGAGAATTATTAAAAAAAGTAATAGACTCTAAAGGTTACAAGTATTTTGAAAATGGAGATCTTAATTTAAACATTATTGGAATTAGAAATTCAAAAACAGCAGGACAAGTTACAAACAGATTTGATGATACAATTACATTATCATATAAACAAGATGGAGAATGGAAATATCATGAGTTTGATTGTACAACAGATCCAGGTAAATTTTACATGGAAGATCCTATTGTTGATGAAAAAGGTACAGCAATTCTAAAAGAAGGACAATACAGAGGTTCTCATAAATTAAGATTGCATCAAGGTAAATACTTAGCTTTAGGTCAATGTAAACCAGTAACAGTTTACAGAGATAATAACAGAGATGATATATATAATCTTAATACTGAAAATTTAGATACAGGATTATTTGGAATTAATATTCATAGAGCAACAGCAAGAGCTGGTAAAAAATCTATACAAGTAGATAAATGGTCAGCAGGTTGTCAAGTAATTGCAGATAATGATGACTGGCATGAATTTTTAGATATATGTCAACATGCTAGAGAAGTATGGGGAAATAGTTTTACTTATACTCTAATAGAAAGTAAAGATACTGACAAATTAAAAACTTATATATAATGAAAGTAAAGAAAGTAGAAAAAAAAGTTAAAACAAGTAAGGATGAGGTTATTAAATATCAAATCCTTACTTACTGCTTTCTTAATGATATACAAATAAGTTTGTCTGATTTATTATGTTTAACTGAATTAGCTAAATTAGAAAAATCTGAACTTACAAAATTTTGTTCTTTTATTTCTAAAAAAGAAATATTTAAAAGTCCACAATCTTGTAGAAATGCAATTACAAAAGCAAGCAAAAAAGAACTTATAATAAAAACAGGTGTAAATAAAAAAATTATTGAATTAAATCCTAAAATAGAAATTCAAACAGAAGGTACTATATTATTGGATTATAAATTATTAGGAATTGAAACCAAAGAATTATAAAGATTTTTATCCTGAAATTGCTGAAGAATGTAATGCTCATATAGATTTAGTTAGTGATTTAGTAGCTTTTTATTATGGTAGAGTTAGAAATGCATTATCAGAACTAAAAGGAAACAAAATATATCTTCCAAATTTAGGAACATTTTCATTAAGAAAACAAAGACTTGAAAAAAGTATAAAAAGAAATAAAGATATTTTAGGTAATATTCAAAAAAATACTTACAAAGGCTATGGTAAGCATTTGCCAATTAAAGAAAAATTAGAATCTATGGAAAAAGCTTTAGATAAATTAAATGAAGAGATAAAGATAAAAAAAGAATTTAAAGATGAGAATAGGTAAATTATTAAAAGGCATAAAAAATGCAGATCAAATATTAGAAGGAGTTAAAAATAAAATTTTTAAATCTGAAACTGTAGAAGCTGTTGCTGATGAAAGATGGTTATTATGTAAAGAATGTGATATGTTAGATAATGTTGGTTTAAATTGTGCAGCACCAGGAACACAACCATGTTGTGCAGATTGTGGTTGTTCGTTAGGATTTAAACTTAGAGCATTATCTTCATCTTGCCCAAGAGGTAAATGGGATGCAGTATTATCTGAAGATCTTGAAAATAAATTTAAAAATGAAACAGGATATAAATAAAAAGTTATGGCTGTAATATTTAAAGAAGAAGGACACATATATGAAAGTTTAGATGAAAATCTTGAAAAAGATAAAATTAACTGGACTAGTGTTACAAGTTTTGTAGGTAAATTTAAACCAAAATTTAATGCAAAAGTTCAAGCAAAAAAATCTAGTAAAAATAAAAGATCTAAATGGTATGGTATGACTGAAAAAGAAATACTAAATGCATGGAATAGTGAAACTGAAAGAGCTATTAAATTAGGTAATTGGTATCATAATCAAAGAGAAGAAAATATTTGTGAGTTTAATACTATAGAAAGAGATGGTGTAGAAGTTCCTATTATAAGACCTATAACAGATGATAATGGTATTAAAATTGCACCAAATCAAAAAATTAAAGATGGTGTATATCCTGAACATTTTGTATATCTTAAATCATTAGGTTTATGTGGACAAGCAGATTTAGTTACTATTGTTAATGGTAAAATAAATATACTTGATTTTAAAACAAATAAAGAAATTAAAGAAACTGGATTTACAAATTGGGAAGGTATTACATCTAAAATGTATAACCCAGTTTCTCATCTTGATGATTGTAATCTAAAACATTATAATTTACAATTAAGTTTATATGCATATATAATAAAAAAACATAATCCTAAATTAAAAATAGGAAAGTTACAAATCCAACATGTATCATTTGAAAAAGAAAGTGAAAATAAATATGGTTATCCTATTACTAAATACAATAATCAAGGAGAACCAATAATTAAAGAAATTAAAATGTATGACCTACCATATTTAAAAGATGAAATAACTAGTCTTGTAATGTGGTTAAAAGATAATTCACAATGCTAGTAAAACTATTTGACGTACAAAATGGTAAAGTAATACCATCAGAACATTGTTATTCTATTAAATCATTAAAAGGTATTATGGATAAATATCCTGATACATATATGCAAGTATATTTATTTGTATTTTATATGACATGTCCAGATCCAGATATGAATCCTTTTTTTAATATGCCTGAACATGAAAAAGAAGATTTAATTATAGAAGAAATAGAATTAGAAGAATCACCAGAAGATGAAGCTATAAGAAATGCTATAAAACTTTGTGAAGATCTTTATCATACACCAACTTATAGAGCTTATAAAGGTATTAAAACAATGTTAGATAGATTAGCAAGATATATGGAAACTACATCTATAGAACATGGTAGAGATGGTAATTTAACATCATTAGTAAACACTGCAGCTAAATTTGAACAGATAAGACAATCATTTAAAGGTGCATATAATGATATGAAAGATGAACAAAAAAGTCAAGTACGTGGAGGACAAGGACTTGCTTATGATCAAATGTAAATATGTATAGTATAGAAGAAATATTTGCTTGTCTTTTATTAATAACATTATTAATCTGGAGTATGTTTACAGATCACAATAACAATAATTATTAATTTTAAAAATCAACAAAAATGAAAAAAGTTATTCCAATGGGTAAAAGGGTTTTAGTTAAACAAGATCCAAAAGTAGAAACAATTCAAAATGGATTAATCTATGTACCAGAAACACAACAACATCAACCACCTTTAGGAACTATTATTTCAGCAGGACCTAAATGTGAACAAGCTAAAGAAGGTGATTATATTCAATGGCCTGAAATGATAAACACTGTAGAAATGATGCATAATGGTGAAGAGCATATTATTATTGATGAAGCTGCTATTATTGCTATTATAAAAGATGTATAAAAAAATTCCAAAATATCAAGATGGTAAATGGGGTTATAAAGAATTTAAAACTAAAGAAGAGTATACTAAATATCTTTTAAATCTTTTTAAAGAACCAGGTGAATATGATTTTGATGAGACTGCTTTGTTGTTTAATGAACAAGCAGTCTCATTTAATTCACAAGGATTTTATTGTGATAAACCATTTAGATCTAAAGACTATATTAATTATTGGAATTTTGAAAAAGAAAAATGTAGAGAAGGTGTATTATTTATAGGTAAAAAAAATACATGGTATTTAAGTAGAGACTATTATATGTGGTTAAATTTTTTACCAATCTTTGATAAAGAAGAAAAAAAATATGGTTTTGCTAAAGTAAGAGATGCACAGTATCATATGGCATTATATGAAATACTAGCAGAATTACATTACAAACATGCAGCAATATTAAAGAAAAGACAGATAGCTTCTTCTTATTTTCATATGGGAAAAATTATAAATCAATTTTGGTTTGAAGAAGGATCTATATGTAAAATGGGTGCATCACTTAAAGATTATATAAATGATAAAGGTTCATGGAAATTTTTAGATGAATATAAAACATTTCTTAATGAACATACTGCATGGTATAGACCTTGTACACCAGAAAAAGTATTATTATGGGAACAGAAAATTGAAGTTAGAATAAATAATAGAAAAACTAATAAAGGACTTATGTCAAAAATACAAGGTGCATCTTTTGAAAAAAATGCAACAACAGGTGTAGGTGGACCTTGTACTTATTTCTTTCATGAAGAGGCTGGTATTGCTCCTAAGATGGATCAGACATATGAATATATTAGACCTGCAATGTCATCAGGTATGATTACTACTGGTATGTTTATAGCTGCAGGATCTGTGGGTGATCTTGATCAGTGTAATCCATTAAAAGAAATGATACTTAATCCACAATCAAATGATATATATGCTGTAGAAACCAATTTAATGGATGATAAAGGTACTATTGGTGTTGCAGGTTTATTTATACCTGAACAATGGTCTATGCCTCCTTATATTGATAAATATGGTAATTCATTAATTGAAGAAGCTTTAAGTGCAATTAAAGAAGAAAGATCAACTTGGCAAAAAGATTTAGCTCCTGAACAATATCAATTACGTATATCACAGAAACCAATTAATATTGCAGAAGCTTTTGCATATAGACAAGCAGCTATATTTCCACAAGCATTAATATCTAAACAATTAAAAAGAATTGAAGATAAAGAATATGGGTATGAACATATTGAATTAGAAAGAACAGAAGATGGAATAGAAGCTAAAAGAAGTAGAAAGTTACCTATAATGGATTTTCCTGTTAAAAAGAAATTAGAAGATAAAACAGGTGTTTTAGTTGTATGGGAAAGACCTATTTCTAATCCTGAGTTTGGAACTTATTATGCATCTATTGACCCTGTGTCAGAAGGTAAAACTACTACATCAGATTCATTGTGTAGTATATTTGTATATAAAAATGCTTGTGAAGTTACAAGAACAGATAAAGATGGTAAGACAGAAACATTTATTGAAAGAGAAAAAATAGTTGCATCTTGGTGTGGCAGATATGATGATATAAACAAAACACATGAGCAACTAGAACTTATTATAGAATGGTATAAAGCTTGGACATTAGTTGAAAATAATATATCATTATTTATACAGCATATGATTGCTAAACGTAAACAAAAATATTTAGTGCCTAAACAACAAATATTATTTTTAAAAGATTTAGGATCTAATCAAAATGTATTTCAAGAATATGGTTGGAAAAATACAGGAACATTATTTAAAAGTCATTTAATTTCATATGCAATAGAATATATTAGAGAAGCTATAGATGAAGAATTAAATAGTGATGGTGAAGTATTATCACAAACATTTGGAGTACAAAGAATACCTGATAAAATGTTATTAACTGAAATGATGCAATATTATCCAGGACTTAACGTGGATAGACTTGTAGCATTTTCAGCATTAGTAGCATTTGTTAGAATACAGCAATCAAACAGAGGATATACCAAAAGAAGAGAGAATCAAGACTCAAATAACTTGGATAAGTCACAAAATTTGTATAAATTAAATATGAGACCTTTTAGAAATATTGGTAAGAGAAATGCTTTGCATAAAAATAAAATAAAAAAATCAGCTTATAAAAATTTAAAATAAATATGGAAAATTGGTTTACAACTACAACAATGGGAGATATGCATTTTGTTTATTTATATATTCAAGATGAAAATGTTATCAAAATAAAATATTAGAAAATGCAATTATATAATGCTTTACAAATAAAGAATGGTGCTAAATTAAATGGAGACAAGCTAACTAATAGCAGTCTTACACAACCTCTTCAGTTTATAAAAGCTAAAGATAAAAATGAAGAGTGGGCAGCATGGAACCTTGATTGGATGGAAATGAGAGGTATGGATTACCTTAGAAAAAATGCAAGAAAGCTTTTAAAAAATTATAAATTAGCAAAAGGTATTATTGATAAAAAAGATTATATTGTTGAAGAAGACAATGAGTATAAAGATTTAATGGATATTTTAACTCAAGAAGATGAATCAGCATTAGAGTTAAAGTTTTATCCTATTATACCAAATGTAATTAATGTACTAACGGGAGAATTTACTAAAAGATTTCACAAAGTACAGTTTAGAGCAGTTGATGATTTATCATACAATGAAATGCTTGAAGCAAAAAGATTACAAATAGAAGAAAATTTATTAGCTGATGCAGAAAATAAAATGCTAATAAAAATGCTTGATATGGGATTAGATCCTAATTCTGATGAAGCAAAAGAAAAATTATCAAAAGAAAATTTAAAATCATTACCAGAAATAGAAGATTTCTTTTCTAAAGATTATAGAAGTGTAGTAGAAGAATGGGCTTCTCATTGCCTTGCTGTAGATGAAGAAAGATTTAATATGAATGAACTTGAAGAAAGAGCATTTAGAGATATGCTTGTTTCAGATAGAGAGTTTTGGCATTTTAAAATGATGGAGGATGACTATGATGTAGAATTATGGAATCCTGTTTTAACATTTTATCATAAATCTCCTGATAGTAGATATATATCAGATTCTAATTTTGTAGGTAAATGTGATATGATGTCACCTGCAGATGTTATAGATAAGTATGGATACTTAATGACAGAAGATCAATTAATGTCTTTAGAAAAAATATATCCTGCAATTTCTGCAAGATATATGCAAACAGGTGTACAAAATGATGGTTCATTTTATGATACAAGCAGATCTCATGAATGGAATGTTGGCGCACCATCTTTACAATACAGACAATTTATAAGTAATTGGGATTCTGATCCAACAACAGGTGGAGATATTGTTAATTGGATTTTAAGAGAAGGTGATGATATATACAATTGGGGTGATGGAGATATGATGCGTGTTACAACGTGTTATTGGAAAACTCAAAGAAAAGTAGGACATCTTCTTAGAATTAATGAGAATGGAGATGTAATACAAGAAATAATAGATGAGACTTATAAAATAACTGAAAAACCAATTTATAATACAAATTTATTTAAAGAAAAAACTAAAGATAATTTAATACAAGGTGAACATATTGATTGGATATGGATTAATGAAGTATGGGGTGGTGTAAAAATTGGTCCAAATTTACCTACGTATTGGAGAGAAAATATACAAGGTAATGAATTTAATCCTATTTATCTTGGTATAAATAGAACTAGACCAGGAAGATTACCATTTCAATTTAAAGGAGATAACAACTTATATGGTTGTAAACTTCCTGTTGAAGGTAGAGTATTTTCTGATAGAAATACAAGATCAACATCATTAGTAGATTTAATGAAACCATATCAAATTGGATATAATATGGTTAATAATCAAATAGCAGACATCTTAGTAGATGAACTAGGTACTGTTATTATGTTTGATCAAAATGCATTACCACGTCATTCTATGGGTGAAGACTGGGGTAAAAATAATTTAGCTAAAGCTTATGTAGCAATGAAAGATTTTGGTATGATGCCATTAGATACTTCTATTACAAACACAGAAAATGCTACAAATTTTAATCATTATCAAACATTAAATCTTGAACAATCAGGAAGATTAATGTCTAGAATACAATTAGCTAATCATTTTAAACAACAAGCATTTGATGC
>TARA_R100000654_G_scaffold2251_4_pt1 | contig 22738 bp, 39 predicted proteins | sample TARA_R100000654 | Tara Oceans TARA_R100000654 (sample SAMEA2622473) | marine metagenome | biome: marine biome (ENVO:00000447); feature: surface water layer (ENVO:00002042); material: "saline water (ENVO:00002010), including plankton (ENVO:xxxxxxxx)" | depth 5 m
AAATTATGATACAAACAATCATAATAATATCACTGCTTTATCTTTTAGGAGTAGTAGATACAAAAAGACATTAAAATTTTTATTAATTAAAATCAAAAACCATGTTACTTAAAATTATTTTCGCCCATCTCATAGGTATGGGCATTGTTGAACCTATGAACGAAACTAATGACGATAGAGAACTATATGTTTTATACGTTATTAAAGAAGAAACTGCTGAAGTATTTGCATATGAACATTGTTATGAAGAAGAGATTCTTGAATACATTGATACTCATACATTTGAATATAATGAGGCTATTCGATATATCGATGGTAAATTTGTATATCCTGAAGATTTAACTAGAAACAAATAGTATGAAAAATTTATTGCTTATAGTAATGATGGGAGTGAGTCTAGTGACTCACTCTCAATCTAAAGAAAGAAAATACATTAATAATGTTATATCAAGTGCCATATGGCAGACTACACAAGATGTAACTTATGATGGTAGTTATCGTGAGATACAATATCCTATGGGAGATGTTCCTCCTCATATAGGTGTGTGTACTGATGTAATAATTCGTGCTTATAGACAAGGAGGTATAGATTTACAAGTACTTGTGCATGAATCTGTAAAAAAACATCATAAATATTATTATCCTAATCCTTTTAAAGGATATGGATTACATCCTGATTCTAATATAGATCATAGACGTGTAAGAATATTAAAAAAATTTCTTAGATTACATTATCCTGACACAGAATTAAGTTATAATGACAGCTATTTACCAGGAGATATAATATTTTGGGATAATTGGCACGTTGGTATACTTATTAATGAGAAAGTTCCAGGAACTAATAGATATTATTGTGTTCATAATATTGGAATGGGTCCTGTTAAAGGAGATGTACATTATTACGAAAACAAATTAGAACATTTTAGATTTTAAACTTTAAATTATGAATGAAATACAATATTTGTATACTTATTACAGAAATAATGTAGAATATGTTACTTCTTCAAGAGAATTAGCATATGTCAGAACTGATGAGCCTGACATGATTACTGCTCGTCCTATTTATTCACCTTAAATTTTTAACAATGAAAAATTTAGTTATGAAAAAACCAGCGCTACTTGTAGCTTCTTGGTTTGCAATTATATCTATAATTGCTTTTATACTAACATCATGTGGCTCTCACGTTATGTGTGATGCTTATGGGGACTCTGGAGAGAGTGTTACAGTGTTGGAAGATGATAACGTTTAATTTGTTATCTTAGTACTTATAGTACCGAAAGACCTAGGTGTAAAATCCTAGGTCTTATTTAAAACTTAATAATTATGACAGTATATCAGTATAAAATTACAGCGTTAGTAAATGATAGTGCTACTATGATTATTAATCTGTTTACCGCAAAAAACATGGATAATATTCTTGAAAGAGAAGAATATATGTATGAATTATTAGAAAGAGGAGTTATGCCTGATGACATAACTTTTGAAAGAATAAACGAATATAATTCTGGTAGTCCATTCTTTACTACTGCATGCGAAGGTATAATGTATGCATTAGAAAATTCAAATTAAAATTTAACCAAGCTAAGTAGTTTAATTGGGAAAATATACTAAGGTTAGTATGATTTCCTGTAGTAAGTTGCAGGTTCGAATCCTGTCTTAGCACTAATATACTTGAAAGAACATACATAGAATTGAGTCTTTAGTATACTATTTATCGAGCTATTTCTGTTGCGCATCGTCAAAAAAACAACAGTAGGCAATTGTATAGATATGCTTTGATCTATACTCTTATAGACTTTTTAAGTCTGATAAAAGCACCTTAAAAATATATTAATTAACAATTTAAAAACTATCAAAAATGAACAAATTAGTTCTAGAATCCGCAAAAGGTGTAAAAAACGGAAAAATTCAATTGACTTTTTCTCAATTAGTAAAAACAGGAAGCGCAGGTACAAATGTACTTGGTATATTAAATGCTTCTGATGACAGATTTGGATCACAAAAACCAAGATATGCTTGGGTTACTGGTCAAAAAGAAGATATCGAGAAACAATTCGATATTAGTCTTGATGGACTAGGTGAAGGTGATATATTAGAAATTGGAGCAGTTGACCCAAGGTTAACTTCTGCACCTAATACACCTCTTAATATCCAAATCGTAGAATCTACTGAAGGTAACGATTGGGAAGTTGCTAACTTTGACAGAGCTGCAAAGCGTGCTGGTAAAGATGGTGATTTTATCATGAAAGACGGTATGTATATTTATGTACGTGCTACAGTTGTTGCAGGTGAACCTGCACATAAAGTCTTTACTGAAACTACTCGTAAAGCTCCTAGTGCTTCTTCAGCAATTGCTGATGCACTTAATGGATAATATCCATAAAAATTTAGGGGAGTCATTAATTTGGCTCCCCTTTTTTTATTCTTTATTACTTTCTAAAAAAATTTTACGTTCTGCTTGCGAAACATTCGCAAAAATCACACAAAAACATACACACACATGATAAACATAAACACACGCATAAAAATCACACAAGAGGAAATAGGCATATACTTAAAAGTCATAGACCTAGATAATCCTAATACTAATATCTCGCAAAAAGCGCAGTTAATTAGTGATACATTCGACGTAGAATGTAATGTAGAAGACATAAATAAGTACTATCAGGTAATGGAAGAATATGAACCTGATTACGAATGGTTAAACGATATAAGAAGAGGGAGGTAAATATGACAAAATTAAAAAGAAAACCAGCAGCTAAGAATCCTGCTCCAAAAACAGAACTAAAACCTTTTATTATTACTATGGGTAATAGAGTATGGGAAAGGTTTAAAGGAGATTTTAAATTTGAATTGCCTAAAGATGTAACTCTTAATTTATTTTTATTAAGAGGTATACCTGGAAGCGGTAAATCTACTATTGCTGAAAATATGAAACCTGATTATTGGGTAGAGTCTGATCATTATTTTATGGAAAAAGAAGGCGATAAATGGGTATATAGATTTAATGCTGATTTATTAGGAAACGCACATAAATGGTGTCAAGAACAAACTAGATTATATATGGAATCTATATGGGCAAAAGCATGTAGATTTAAAGGAAATAATGGAGAAAAAATTCATAACCTAGTAGTATCTAATACATTTACTACTGAATGGGAAATAGAACCATATTATAAAATAGCTAAAAAATATAACTTTCAAGTTCATAGTCTTATTGTAGAAAATAGACACGGAAATAAAGATGTTCATAATGTTCCTAAAGAAGTTATTGAAAAAATGACTGATAGGTTTGAAATAAAAATTGGACAATGACTGAAATAGAAAGCACTAAAAAGGTAGCATGCATATTAGGTGTGCTACCTATATTAATGGATTTTATGGAAGACATAAAATATGACTATCCTGATCTATATAGACGTAAAATAAAAAAATCAGGAAATGAGTTTATAGAAGAGGTAGAAAAACTTAGTAATCATGTATATAAGCTTATAGAAGAAAATCCTGAAATAATAACTGATAGTTTTTCACAACAAGTTATTCATATAGGAGAAACATTTAAACAATTTATTAATGAAATAAAAACTAAAAAAAAATGAGTCTTGAAAATGAAAAATTAAAAATTCAGCAAGTAATAGCCTTTTTAGGTGAAAATGAACAGTATGGAGATGATTGGCAAGAACATATTGATATTCTTCAAAAAGTTTGTGATGAAATTGAAGATGAAGAACCTGAAATGCCTGAAGGTGGGTGGGAATGCTCTGAATGTGGAGCACCAGTAAATAATATGAATGATGTATGCAGCCAAAGCTGTTTTAACGCAATGATGAGATGAATAAAGAAAAAATAGAAGAAAAAATAAAGAAAGAAGTAGCCTTAGAAATGATAAAATTTAAGGTAGATTTTTTAGTAAAATACCATAGTAATAGAATGCCTGAAATTGAAAAAGAAATTAAAGCTATACAAGATTCTGATGGATGGAGCAATTCTATAAATTATGAAGCAGGTATATATAGATCTGTTGCTAAAGGCTTATTTAAGGATGTAAAAGAAATACAAGAAAACTTAAAAAAAATATTTAAATATGAATAAATTAGAAGATTACTCAGATATGGATGTTATAGAAGAATTAAAAGTTATAATGCCTAAAAAAAGGACTAGAAAAAGAACTTGGTTAGATAAACGTAATTATTTAATATCTATACTTCATTATAAGTTTGATTATACAGAAGAAAAAATTGCTAATATGTTTAGTTTAACTTGTGATCCTATTAGTAGATCTTCTATAAATCATGCTAAAAAACAACCAGGAAACTTTTCTAAAAGCGAAGACACTAATTTTCTTATAAATACACAAGAATTAGTTGAAAAATTTCCATTTAATATACCTGAACAATATACTGAAGGTATAGAAAAAAATCTATATATACCTATGAGCATTAAACAACATAGAAGAATAGTTAATTATTGTCAAAAACATACTTTAAGACAAAATCAAGCTATAAGAAAATTATTAGATAGTGCTCTTAGAATAGATGAAACAAATTATACAGTAAAATTAGTAAGAGAATAGTTATGGGACACATGAAAAATTTATACATAGACATATGTAATGCAAATGATGGTAAAATACCAACAGAACTCACAATAGAAGATGCAAATAGAATGCATAAATGGCAAATATTTAATTGGACAGAATATGTACAGAAACTTGATAAAGAAATTAAAGAAAAAAAGTTTGACATCAGCATTGATGCGAGAGAAAATAAGAAAGAAGAAGAAGCCTTTTAGAGTAAATAACGAAATAGGCAATTAATAACAATTTAAAACTAGAAAAAATGACAATAGACGGACCAACGTTTGAAGAATATAGAAAACAACAAGAACAAGCTCTTAAAGATAGATTAGAGTTTCACGAACCAGGTAAAGATAGTGAACATGAAATTTGGATCGATTGGAAAACAATGAAAAAATACAAAGTATCTGTAGAAGTTGTCAGAGACTTTGATAATATGGAAGAAATATGAGTGAGATTAAAAAAGCAAGAGGTACAGAAGAAATTTTAATCTATCGTCTGTTAAATGAAATAAGATATACTAAAGAAGATATTGATTTGGATGAAATTATGAGTGAGATAATACATATAATAGAAAACAAAAACAAAATCACAAAGAAAAGTATATTTGATTCAAAAGAAATACTCAAAAAAATAAAAAACAAAGAAAATGAGTAGGATATTTAGAATTGTAGAAGCAAGATGTGTTGATACTAATTTGTTAGAAAAACGTAAAGTTTATACTACTGATGAACATTATAAAAAACAAGGTCTAAAAAGTATAGAAAGACTTACATTATTTTATAATGTTACAGTGACAACATTTACTTCTTGTAAAGAACATACGGTTAAACATTTAAAAAGAAAAAAAGATGAATGAAGGATTATTAACAACAATTTTTATGTGGGCACTTGCTACAAGTGTTTACTTTTTTAGAAGATTGATGACATGGATGGTGTATAAGATTGCACCCCAAAATTGTAAAAAAGAATTTACAAAAGCAGATATATTAAAAGCTAATTTAATGATGGTTTTCAGCATCCTATTATGGGGTGTAGTGTTTTATAATTTAATTTAAAATAAAGATGAGTAAATACACAGACGAGCAATTTGAGAATATTATTATGCCATGGTGGGATAATTTACCATATGATCAGAAGCAACAATTAACCCAGAAATATTTTCCAAGATTTAGTGTTTCTATGATGGACGGTGATGAAATAGAAGAAGTATTTGAAAAAGTAGAAAATAATTAAAAACAAAACAAAGATGAATAAAGAAAAACATAAAAAAATTTTAGTTGAACATCTCATTGATATTATTCAAAGAGGCACTCAAAACTTAACAGAGACTTTTGGTATGGTTGAAGACGAGTATGAAAAAGAAGACATTTTAAATGTTTTAGATGAAGTAAGTCAATTTTTTAAAAAGTAAAACAAAGATGAGTAGACATGTAGAAGATTTAGCAGTAGCATATGGGTTTGATCATGTAGAAGGATATTATTTTCAACTATTTAAAATAAATCCTGAAGATGAAGTAGAAGAATTTATAATTGATGAATCTAGTTTATTGACTAAAATGAGTAATAGTAGGATGATAGAACTTATGAAAAAATATAAGTTGCCCGAATCTCATATACAAAAAGTCGTAATGGATTTACCAATTGAACAATAAAACTAAAATTATGGAAAAAATATTAATAATAGCGTGGTTATATATAGGTATGTATGGGTATATGTACTGGATGAATAAGCGTAATAGAAAATATTCTAGAAAATGGCGTACACATGAAGTAAAAAGTATACCTATGATGGGATTACTAGGGCCATTCTCTTTTATTATAGGAGTAATAATTAAAAATAAATAGACAATTATTGTCTGAATTAAGTTAACCTTAAAATTTATGATTTATTTAGTAACTAACCAACAGAGCATGTTTAACTCTGTTGGTTATTCTCTAGCATCTATTGAAGAATCGCTAGAATATTTAAACACACTAGATATAATTGGCTTTGACACAGAAACTATGGGCATGGATCCATATAACTGTCAATTATTATCTATGCAACTTGGCGACAACAATAAACAATATGTTATTGATTGCACCACAGTAGATCCTAGTGAGTATAAAGAGATACTTGAGAAGAAAGAACTTATAATGCATAATGCTAAGTTTGACTTGAGATTTTTATACTATCAAGGAATAATGCCTATCAAAGTATATGATAGTTTTCTTATGGAGAGAGTTTTACACACGGGTATAGACAGTGTTAGAAAATCTCTTGATGCTGTGACTTATAAATATTGTAAGATAGAGCTCGATAAAACTGTAAGAGGCCATATACACAAAGAAGGCTTGAGTGCTAGAGTAATAAAATATGCAGCTGACGACGTGAAATACCTTCACGAGATAAGACGCAAGCAAATAGTAGCACTAGAAGAAAAAGGTCTGAAGAGAACAGCAAGTCTAGACAACGAGTTTGTAAAAGTATTGGCATATGTAGAATACTGTGGTTTTTATATGAATCCTGCAGATTGGCAAAAGAAATGTGATAAAGATTTAGAAGATCTTGCAGCTGTGACTAGAAAACTTAATATGTTTATTTTAGAAAATGCTGAAACTTATAGAGATTTTATAGATACTCAATTAGATATGTTTTCTGAAGGAGTTAAATGTAAAATTAACTGGTCTTCGTCTCAACAAGTTATACCTTTTATGCAATCTCTTGGTGTAGATACTAAGACTAAAGATAAAAAGTCAGGTTTGATGAAAGATTCTGTAGATAAGAAAATACTTGCTAGTCAAAAAGATAAGCATCCTATTATTAAAACTTATATAGAATATACTGAGAGACAAAAAGTAGTAAGTACTTACGGTGAAAACTGGTTTGATTATATAAACCCTAAAACAGGTAGAATACATTCTAATTTTACACAGATTATGAATACAGGTCGACTGTCTTCTGGTCAAAAAGCTAAGAAAAAATATAATATACCACAAATGCCTAACATGCAAAATATACCTTCTGATACAAGAACAAGACATTGTTTTCAAGCAGAAGAAGGTAATATGTTAATTGTTAGTGACTACAGTGGTCAAGAACAAATAGTATTAGCTAATAGATCTAAAGATGCTGACTTGTTAGAATTTTATAAGAAAGGTCTTGGTGATATGCATTCATTTGTAGCATCTAAGATATTTCCTGAATTAGCAGAGCTTAGTCTTAGTAATATTAAAAGTGATCATAAACAGAAAAGACAAATAGCTAAAGGTGCAGGTTTTGCAATTAACTATGGCGGTACAGGTATAACTATATCTCAAAATCTTAATATATCTATGACTAAAGGCGAAGAAGTGTATAAAGCATATTTTAAAGCATTTCCTGGTCTAGCTGATTATTTTAAGACAGAAAAAGATAAGGCTATAAAACTAGGTTACATACAATTTAATAATGTAAGTGGCCGTAAATGTTTTATACCATTCTTTGAAGACTTTCAAAGATTAACAGCTGAGATTAATGAGGATCCTGATTTCTGGCCAGATTACAGAGAACATAAAAATAAGAATACTAATAAATTTAAAGAATATTATAAACCTAAAGTACGTCAATATTTTATAAAGAAAGGTGATATTGAAAGAATGTCGCTTAATTATCCTATACAAGGTTCTTCTGCAGATATTACTAAGCTTGCAGGTATATATTTCTTTAGATATTTACAAGAAAATAATCTATTGTTTAACGTTAAAATGGCTAATGTCGTTCATGACGAATGGATTGTAGAATGTAAAGAAGAAATGAGTAATGAAATAGCTAGTGTGCTCAGAGAATGTATGGAACGTGCAGGTGATGTGTTCTGTAAAACAGTAAAATTAAAAGCCGAACCTGAAATAACAAAGTATTGGCAACATTAAAAACAATTAAATGAAGATAATTAAAAATCAATGGGAAGTAAGACCTTTAGATACTAAAGGCACAGATAAAATAATTACTAGAGATTTTGTAGAAAAATACCATTACCATGCAGGTATGGGTAATGTTTGTACAAATATCTTTGGATTATATTATAAAGGAGATCCTAATACTTTACATGGAGTATCTGTATGGAATGTTCCTACAGCAGGAGCTGCTAAATCAGTAGGCAATGACCATAGAGCTGTGTTATCATTAAGTAGATTTTGTTTAGTAGATGATAGACCTGAAAATTCAGGTTCTTTTCTTATTAGTCAAAGTATTAAAGGACTAGATAAAAGATACAATATGTTACTTACATATGCTGATACTGCGCAAAATCATGATGGTGGTTTATATAGAGCTAGTAATTGGAATTATAACGGTATGACAGGTAAAAATCCTTCATACATAGATCCTGTAACAGGTCGTGGTGTGTCTAGAAAAAGTGGTAAGAATAATTATTCTAGAAAAGATATGATAGATATGGGCTATCAATATATGGGTAGTTTTTCTAAACATAGATTTATTTATCGTAGAACAAATAGAAAAGGTATAGTAATTAATTCTAGACCTACAGATAACCTCATCTTTTCAAAAGATGGCAAAATAGTAAAAAATGACAAGAACAGAGAGACAGATTGAAGTACTAAAAAAATGGCGAGCGAATAACTTTAGAGGTATATTCCAAGCTGCTACAGGCTTCGGTAAAACTTATACTGCTATAATGGCAATACAAGGTATGGTTACAAAAGCAGGTATAGAATCTTGTTTAGTAGTTGTGCCTACTATTACATTAAAAGCACAGTGGGAAGCTGAATTGGCTAAACATAAAATAAAGTTTGCTGATGTGTTAGTAATTAATACGGCAATAAAGCAACCTCGTGACTATGATATGTTAGTGCTCGACGAATGCCACAGATATGCTGCAGATAGTTTCAAAAGAATATTTGAAGTAGCAGATTGTGACTATGTGATGGGCCTAACAGCAACGTTAGAACGTGAAGATGGCCTCCATGATATTATATTAGATTATTTAGAAGTTATTGATCAAGTAACTGTAGATGATTGTCTAGATAATGGATGGATTAGTCCTTATACTGTGTATAATGTTGCCGTGCCTTTGACAGATGACGAACAAATGGCTTATACAAAAGCAAATAATAGTTTTAAACATTTTGCAGCTACGTTAGGATTTGGTGGAGATGCATTTAGAAACGCTCAAAAATATTTAAAGAGTGGTTCTAATGAGCAAAAAGGAAAAGCAGCAATGTATTATGCTGCTATGAGAAAACGTAAAACTATATGTTTAAATAATTCTAACAAAGTTGAAGCAACTTATGACATTATAGAGGCACTTGGTAAAGTAAACGGCCTTATATTTAGCGGCACTGTAGAATTTGCAGAATTGTTACAAGATAAGCTTGGTGATATTTGTATGAGCTTCCACAGCAAAATAACAAAGAAACAACAGAAAGACATAGTAGCCAGGTTCAAAGACAAACGCACAAAAGTGCGATATCTTAGCAGTGTACAAGCACTAAATGAGGGCTTTAATGTACCTGATTGCTCTATAGCTATCATTGCTGGCTCAAACTCTACTAAAAGGACGTTTATACAGCAATTAGGTAGAGTTGTGCGTATGCAAAAAGGCAAGCAAGCAGTGATTGTAAACCTTTATACTCCCGACACTCAAGATGCTGTTTGGACTAAGAAAAGGTTGGATGGAATCGATAAAAATCGAGTAATTTTTTGTACCTTAGAAGACTTTTTAAATCAACTTAATTATGAAAATACAGCTATCTCTGGAGATACTCCAGCAGTCATCCTTGACTCCAAATCAACTAGTTCTCCTACAGCTTCTGTATAATAAAGATTACGATAACATTGAAAAAATTTTCAAAAAAGATCTTGCTATAGAATTAAGAAATTCATTAGAAAGTACTCCTTATATATTATCTAAAGGAGGAATGTTTATGGATACACTTATTAGTAACGATAAAATAGAAAAATTATTTGGTATACGTGGAGATAGAATTAATTTTTGGGAATTCTATCAATGTTATCCTGTAAGAGTTGGTACTAGAGTATTACGTGCATCTGGTGATATAGCACAAGTAGCTAAAAAACATGAAAAGAAATATCTTGCTAGAGTTAAAAAAATAGCTCAACATGAATTAGCTATTAAAGCAACTGAAGCCTTTGTAAGTACACAAAAACGTGCTAACAAGCTTCAATATTTACCTAACATGGAAACTGTCCTTAATAATTGTATGTGGGAACAATGGACAGTATTTATACAAAAAGAAGGAGTGGAGGAACAAGATTGGAACTCCGATCAAATTTAAAAACTATATGACAGCAAAAATCAAGCATTGGGATAAATTAAAACAAGACATAGAACGTGGCAAACAAGGATTAAATACAGGTATACCTTTTCAAGGTTTTACAACGTTAAGTGATCATATAAAAAATATACAACCAGGTCGTTATGATTTAATTTTCGCAGGTACAAGTGTCGGTAAAACCGCATTTGTCAATTCAACTTATGTTTATGGCGCTATAGATTTTTTACAGTCTAATCCTGGATATATTCATGATTTAGAGATTATATATTATTCTCTAGAAATACCGCCTGCATATCAGATAGCAAAGCATATTGCTGGTCTTATGTGGCGAGAACACGGTGTATTAACTAGTCTTAATGAGATAAGATCATTAGGTTCTTCAGAAATACGTCCTGAAGTAGCAAGACTTATTCCTCAATATGAAGAAAAGATGGAAGAGATACAAAATAAGTTTCTACATTATCGTACTTCTCTTAGTCCAGAATTCTTATATAAAGATTTGATGGGTTACGCAGAAAAACGTGGTCAAGTTATTAGAAATAAAGATGGAATTATTATAAATTATATTCCTAATAATCCTAAACTAATTACTCTTGTTGTAATAGATCATATAGGTCTTATAAACTACAACAACTACGCTAATCTAAAAGAAGCTATGGATAAAGTATCTAGAACTTTAGTATTCTTTAGAAATATGTTCAATTTTAGTCCTGTTGTTATATCTCAAATTAATCGTAGTTCAGAAGCTATGGACCGTAGAGAAAAAGATAATTGGATGCCTATGTTAAGTGATATCAAAAATAGTGGTAATATGTCAGAAGACGCTAATACTGTAATAGGTTTAGCTAGTCCATTTTATTATGGTGTAGACAAATGCCTAGGTTTTGATATTACAAAATATAAGAATAGATATAGATTAACTAAAATCTGTAAAAATCGTGATGGCGAAGTAAATTTATTAGCAAGCTTTCTATTTGTGGGTGAAATAGGCGGTTATTATCAATTACCCAAAGCAAATGAAATCATAGGAAAACCTAAAGAATTACAAAGGATCCATGATTATTATTCAAGTTTAAAATCAAAATAAAATGCCAATTGTAAAAAAAGAAAAAGGAAGTATTAGTGAAGCTTTTGAAGAAGGCAAAATACCTTTATTAATTAATAATATTAATTGTACAAAAGAGCCTGAAGATGCAGAAAAACCTAAATTATCTAAAAAATTATATGAAAAGTTTGAAACTATAGAACAAGTTCATAAAGCATTTCCTTTACCAGCTTTATATAAACTAGGAGATTATTCTGTTGCTAGTATAGCACAATCTGCTAGCGTACTAAACTTTTATACATCTCTTTCATATAATAAATTTGAATATTCTGCTTTAAAATCTTGTCTTAAAAAGTTATCTATGGAAGGTTTAAATAATGGTTATTATGTAGAAGTAGCTTTTTGTAAACAAAATATAGGAGATGGTATGTGGAAAACAGTAGAACAAATACTGCATTTTCAAGAACAGTTATTAATTACTGTGTACGATAAAAATTAGTAAAAAGCGCTTGTTAAGAAGCGAATTGTAGAACAAATATAAAAACAAAATAATGAGAAAATAAAACAAATTTAACAGCTGAAACCCTTGTAAATACAGGGGAAAATGATTATATTTATATAGTAGTAATTAATCAAAAATAGTAATTTTATGGCACAATTAGTGTTCCTGGTTGGTAAATCAGGTATGGGGAAATCTACCTCGTTAAGAAACCTTAACCCCGACGAAACTGTAATAATAAACACCGATCAAAAGGCGTTACCATTTAAGCAGTTTAGTAAAAAGTATAACGAGGATAAACGCAATTATCGTAAAACATCTGATGTAGCAATAGTGCTAAATACTTTACAAAAAGTAAATAAATTAGAAAACGTCAAGACTGTTGTAATCGATACTTGGTCAAGAATTATGACTGATACAGTTATGAGTCAAAAATTCAGATCTGAAAAAGGATTTGATAAATGGTCAAAAATGGCAGCTAGTCAATATGACCTAATTAATTTTATTAACGATTCTATGCGTGATGATATTATAGTATATCTTATGGCACATCCTGAAACACATTACGATGATTCTGGATTTGCATCTGAACGTATTGGAGTCCAAGGTAAAATGTTAGAAAGATTTGTTCCTGAGTCTTTTAGCACAATAGTTTTATATACAGAGATTATAAAAGCTCCTGGCAAACCTAATCGTCATGTATTCAGAACTATCTCATCAGGTTCCGACACATGTAAAACACCTCTCGAAATGTTTAAAGAAGACAATATCGATAACGATCTTGTTGATGTAAACACTAGTATCAGAGAGTATTATTCAATTTAATTAATTTTTAAAAAACACGAAATGGAGAATTTCACATGGGATGCTGTGCCCTCACAAAGACAGCGTAAGACAGAAAAGTATAATTATCCTGTAATGACAATGGCAGCATTGACAAAACCAGGTGCAGGTAGAAAGTTTAGCTTTAATAAAGCTGCACAAGAGCTTATGAGTATTGAAGGAGAAGATAGAATATCTTTTGGTTTTAGTGCTGATAGAACTGTTGTAGCTATTCGTAAAGCTGACGAAGGTTATGGTTTTAAATTAACTAAAACTTGCACTCTTAGTGATAAGAAAACTTTTGAATTTATTTCTAAAACATTAGAATTGTCTAATGATGTAGAAAATGAATTTAAGATTTCTAATAAAGAAGGAATATTTTTATTAAAACAAATTACTGAAGATTTAAATATGGATTTAAATAATCATAATGAAGAATCCGAAGTAGCTGAAGTTACTTTAAATAAAAATGAAACTACTAATACAGTAGAAGTAACAGAAGAAGTAGCTGATACTATAGGTAATGTAAATTATCCTGAAGTAGAAGAAAAAATAGAAGTTACTTCTTCTGAAGATGTAAATAATCAATGGTAATAATTTATAAAATCAATTTATGTACGATTTAAATGACAATGGCTTTGATGCCAAAGAAGGTGCTACTATCTTTAATGGCGGTGTAGCAGGATTAGTAAACGATGTAAAAATGTCTGTTTACAAAAAAACAAAAGAAGATAAAGAAAATGCTCCTGATTATAAAATTATCTTTACAGATAATAATGGCGGAGAATGTTCTACTTCTTACTGGTATGTCACAAAAGATACTCAGTATAGTACTATAGATGAACAAGTAAGAAAACAAGGTAAATCTATGAAGCATATTATTCATGCAATATATGGTGCTGATCACCAAATTGCATTTAAAGCTTCTAGTGCTAAAGAATTACTTGATCACGCTATGAAGTATATTAAAGATGGACTTACTGCTGCAGGTAAGTTTAGAATCTTTGCTACTTATGGTACTTTAAATGCTACTAAAAAGTATATCCAGCCTCGTAGCTGGGTTCCTTTTGTAGAATCTATGAGTATTGATGAAGCTTCTACTCGTCTTCGATTAGCACCTACTGTAGATGCTATTGAAAGAATAGAAGAAAGTCAGCCTGAATTGCAAGAAGCAAAAGCAGACGACTTAATGGATGCATCAACAGACGATTGGTAAAATAATCTAGTTAAAATAAGAGGGCTGTAATAAGCCCTCTTTTTTTTGTTATGAAAAAAATAGATTTAAATTCAATAGTCTTTAATGATCTTATTAGTAGAGAAGATATTCTAAAGCATGTAACTCAAGAAGAGATATATAGTTTTTATATGGGAGAAAAGATAACTTCTTTGGGAGTATATCATAGTCCACTACGTGAAGACAATATACCTTCGTTTGCTCTGTTCTTTCACAGAGTAGATAGAGATATACTAATGTTTAAAGATTTTGCTACAGGTGACTGCGGTGACTTTATTGCTATGGTAAGAAAACTGTTTAATTTAAGCTATGGCGAAGCATTGCAAAAAGTAGCATATGATCTAGGATTATCTGATTACAATGTATCTGGTACTAAACAAACTATAAACTATACTAAAATAACACAAAAACAAAGAGTAGAATTAGGAATAAAAATAAGACCGTGGCAACAGCTAGACAAAGAATTCTGGCAACCTTTCGGTATAAAAAAGTCTACGTTAAAAAAGTTTAATGTGTTTCCTATTAGTCATGTATTTTATAATGGTAACGCTGTTAAAACTCACAGATGTGCTTATGCATATGTAGAGAAAAAAGACGGTAAACTAACTTACAAAATCTATCAACCATTTGAAGATAAACTCAAAAAATGGATTAACAATGCAAACTATTCTGTTCATCAAGGCTACACACAGTTGCCCAAATCAGGTGAACTACTAGTTATTACTAAATCTTTAAAAGATGTTATGAGTATCCATGATGTTATTGGAGCTCCAGCTATTGGTTTACAATCAGAATCTGTTATGATGAAAGATTCCGTTATGGATGAATATAAATCTAGATTTAAGAAAGTCGTGTGTTTATTTGACAACGACAAAGCAGGTATCAAACTCTCTAAAGAGTTTTCTAAAAGATATAATGTACCTCATTTCTTTGTATTGCCTATTGCAGAATCTAAAGACTTTAGTGACTTTGTAAAAAATACTACAATAAATTTTAGTATAGAATTTTTCAATAAAAAAATAAAAAAGTTATATGGATAAGCAAGAATCGCTGAGTAAGATCAGCAAAGACTTAATGCTAAAAGAACCGTTTTACGGTTTCTTTCTAATAATGCTAAATAAAGTATGGCATGATGCTATTGGTACAGCAGCTGTCAGCAAAAATGGCATTAACTATCAGCTCACTATTAGTGAGAAATTCTGGAAACCTTTATCTGAGTTACATCGTATGGGTCTTCTTAAACACGAATTACTTCATATTGCATTTAACCATCTTACTACATTTGATTTATTCAAAGATAAGAAGCTAGCCAATATTGCTATGGATATGGAAATCAATCAATACATAGATAAAGATTGGTTACCTGAAGGAGGCATAGATATAGATGATTATTCTGATATTCGTTTAAATAGAAGAGCAGGTAGTAGATATTACTATGATAAACTTCGATCACTTCAAAAGAAGAAAAAACAAAACGGCACTTGTGGCTGTGAGAATATGGATAAGCTTCTTGATGCTGTAGAAAAAGGCAATTGCCAAGTTAAAATAGGAGTGCCTGGAGAAGGAGATAAAGATGTTAATATGCCTAATCATCCTTGGAAAGATTTTGAAAATTTACCTGATGCAGAAAAGCAACTTATAGAAAAACAACTGCAAAGAGTATTAAATGAAGTAAAAAATCAAGCCGAAAAAAAACAAGGTAATATTCCTGGTGAGATGAAAGGTATAATTAAAATTGAAGAAATAGTTCCTCCTAAATTTAATTGGAAGAATTATCTCCGACGATTTACGGGTATTAGTACTAAGATTTTTACGAAAAAAATTCGTAGAAAAGAAAATACTAAGTTTCCTGATATGCCTGGTATAAAAGTTAAGATGAAACAAAAGCTTATGTTGGCTATAGACACATCTCAATCTGTTCATGATGATGAGGTTAGAGAGTTTATGAATGAAATGCACCATATATATAAAACTGGTGTAGATATAACTCTTGTGCAGTGTGATACTTATATACGAGATATTAGTGAGTATAAAGGTACGTATGATCTTAAACTTCATGGCCGTGGCGGCACTAACTTTACACCTGTTATAGAATATTTTAACGAGAATCCTAGTTATACTAGCCTTATATATTTTACTGACGGTGAAGCAAGTACTAGTGTTAGTCCTAGAGCTAAAGTATTATGGGTTCATTCTGAACAATCAGAAATTAATGAAGACCTTCCTGGTCTAAAAATCAAATTAGAATTATAAAAATTACAATCAATGAGTCAAGTAAAATTAAATGTTGATGAGATGAAAACTTTCATCAAACATATGGTTAATAATAATAAGTATATACAAGAAACAGGTAAAGTTCCTGTAGCTGTAAATATTGAAGGCGAAGCGGGCCTTGGTAAAACATCTGCTATTATGCAATTAGGTAGTGAGCTAGAAATGCAAGTAGTAAAACTAAATCTAGCACAGCTAGAAGAATTAGGTGACCTTGTAGGTTTTCCTGTCAAAGAATTCCAGGTTAAAAATAACGAAGGCAAAACTTTATGGGTTACTGAGCAAGAAATTGATACTGCTAATAAGAAAGGTTTTAAAGTTGTAGACAAAAGAATGTCTCATGCTGCTCCTGAATGGATTCAGGGTCGTGGTGAAGGCGGTTTCTTAGTTCTAGATGATTATACTCGTGCTGATCATAGATTTATGCAAGCATGTATGGAATTAATAGATAAACAAGAATATGTTAGCTGGCGACTTCCTAGAAACTGGCATGTAATTTTAACTACTAATCCTGACAATGGTGACTATAATGTTACTAGTCTAGATAATGCACAAAAGACTAGATTTATATCAATTGACACTAAGTTTGATGGTCCTGTATGGGCTCGTTGGGCAGAGAATGTTGGTATAGATGGTCGTTGTATTAATTTCTTATTAATGCATCCTGAAGTAATTACTAGAGATGTAAATCCTAGGTCTGTTACTACATTCTTTAATTCTATAAGCTCTATAAAAGATTTTGAGAAAGAGCTTCCTCTTATTCAAATGATTGGCGACGGTTCTATTGGACCTGATGCAGGCGCTATGTTTGTCATGTTTATTAATAATAAACTAGATAAAATTCTAACGCCTAAACAATTGTTGACTTTAGATGATTCAGATTTGATTAAAGAAACAAGAGAGTGTATAGGAGTTAACGATACATATCGTGCAGATATCGCTAGTGTATTAGCCACTAGATTAATAAATCATTGCTTAGTATTTGCTCAAACAAATTCTATAAACGACGCAATGAACAAAAGGTTAATTGATTTAACAACTAAGTATGACGCATTCACTGACGATCTTAAATATTATATCGTCAAGGAATTATTAGGTGGTAACAAACCTAAGTTTGCTAAGATGATGTTGAATCAAAATGTTTTACAAATGAGTACTAAATAATAAAAATATGTTAGATTTATCCAATGCACTTGAAGTACGTAAGGCATACTCTTCAAATAGCAGAACTCAAGAAGTAACTACTGCATACTTCTACAAAAATAAAGCAGTTACAAAACTAGAATATGAAGCTGCTAGTCTTTCTAAGTTACCTATTAAAAAAGAATATTCTCCTAGTCCAGGAGATGTTTTATATATAGGACCTGGGTGCAATATTCCTAGAATAAAGTTAAGAGATTTGCTATTAAATAATTATGCAAAAACTACTAATGATGTTACAAAAGCAACTCATATATTCGTAGATACTACTTTTCAAAAAATGGTAAAAAATACTTGGCTCCATACTGTTAGTAAAAAACAATTAATTCAGTTTGTTGAATTATTAGCAGAAGATCATTTAGATCCAGATGAAGTTGAAGATATAAAAGATGTTCTAAAAAATTTATCTGACGACGAACAAATAAATGTTGATAATAGTACTAAATATCATATTGAAAATAGAAGCTGTAGTCTTTATAATGGTGTTAATAAAGTAATAGTAAATTCTAAAGGTCGCAATAGCTATATGAATTATGTAGATCCAGAACACGAAGATAACTGGCGACATATAATGAGTAATCTTGATAAAGTATACGATTATAAATGTTTAATTAGTCACATAAACGCTGATGATTCTATAACTATTACTGAAGAAGTATTTCAACAATTATGTAATATGTTTGAAAGTGAAGATCAAGACAATCATATATTGGCTATGGAAATTATGGCTAATTCTAATTACATTGAATCTCTTATGTATATAGAAATACTATTTACTGATCATGGACGTAAAATAAATGAATGTGGTACTAAAAGACATGTTAATTTTAAGTCGTTAGTAGATTTCTTAGGTAAAAATCTTAATTATTTAAATAGTAACAGTGCTCAAGGTATAATTGATTCTTTAATAGAAAAAAATGTTGTTACGTTAGATGCTCTAAAGTATATTCTTAATAGATATACAGACGATTTCTATCACTCTACTGAGCATTTTGAAGTTAAACAAGTTACTCTTAGTGACGAGTTGGCAAAAATGTTAAATGTTAATTATATTAAAACTGTTAAAGAAGATTATGTTCCAGAAGTAATAGAAGAACAAATAGAAGAAAAAGAAGAAAAACCCGAAGAATTTAATTGGGTCGAATAATTAAAAATAAGCGCTATGGTAAGTGAAATTAAATTAGAATTTCCTGAATTCATAACGCATATACCTGTTAGTAAAAACAATTGGGTAAAAATCGGATATAATAAAATTCACGCATCTGTGCACTATACAACTAGGGCAGCTCTTGTAGCTGCCATGCACGGATATATTGAAAAACATATTCCTAATAATCTAACTATAGATACCCCCGTTGAAACAAAATTAACAGTATATGCACCTATAAATTATGGAGTTATGAAAATGATAAAAGATAAAAAAACAGGAAAAAGAAAGACGAGTTGGAATCCAGCAGCTGATGATTATAAACCAAATTGGGATATAGGTAATCTAGCTTTAATATGGATAAAGTGCTTAGACGATGTATTAATAAAGAAAGGTATACTTCCTGACGACACTGTTGAATTCTTACGACGAACTCAATATGAGTTTGTTCCTGTAAGTAATTTAAGAAACAGAAAATTAGTTTATAAAATAAAAACAATCAAAAGAAGATGATAGATTATCAAACAATTAGTGCTCTTAATCAAAGCACTTTAAAACAAATATTAATTAGTCCTAAAGCATATGTTGAGGCAAAAGAAAGACAAGAAGCAAAAATAGAATCTAGTGAGCAGCATTTTGTGTTTGGCTCACTAGTAGATATGATGTTGACTGAGTCTAAAGAGGCTTTTGATAAGAAGTATGCGGTTATACCTGATGACACGGGAGTATCTGAGACTATTGCTAAAATAGTTAAAGGAGTTTATGATGAAATGTATGAAAAAACTCCTACAAATTTAGAAGATTATCCTAAAGAAATATTACAACATTGTAATTATGAGCTTTATCAATCTAGATGGAAAGATGAAACTAGATTTAAAAAAATTGTAGAACAAGGTTCTAAATATTTTGATATTCTTAAAAAATGTGGGACTAAAACTATAATCACAGAGTCTGAATATGCTAAAGCAGTTAACTGTGTTATGGCTCTTAGATCTGATGTTCATACTAGTGAATATTGTCAAAAGAAATCTGACGACCCTAATATAGAAATCATAAATAAACATGTAATTATGTTTGAACATGATGGTTTAGAATTTAAAGGTGAATTAGACAGAATTATAGTTAATCATCAAGAAAAAACTATAACTCCTATTGACTTTAAAACTACTAGTAAATCTGTTCTTAACTTTGAAAATAGTTTTTGGCATTTTAGATATGACTTCCAAGCAGCTGTATATACTTTAGGTTTGACTAGAGATAAATCAGACAGGCTTAAAAGTTATTATGAAGATGGATATAGTTTCAAACCTATGTTATATATTGTAGTGGAGACTTTCTTAAAAAACCCTCCTATGGTATTTGAGATAAGTAAAGAAGTTATTAATACAGGTTTATACGGTAATGTAGATAAAGTTCCTAAAATTAAAGAAAACTTAGAAGGTTTTTACCAAGCAATTAAGCGTTTTAAATATGCTACTGAATATGATGCTTGGGATTATCCAATGGAATACGATACTAAAGGTAAAACTACAATACAATTATAAATGAAATTTACAAAAACTGCAACATTTTTGTTTCCGCTACTAAACGTACCAAAGTCTTTGTTTGATTGTCATATCACAGATAGCTGGGGTCGACTTAAATATAAGTCTAGATTCCTTAATGCTTATTTAAAAAATGATACAATCAGTAAATACAAAGAAGAAAATTATATTTATGTACTAGCTCGCGGATATAGAGATACAGATTTTGATAAATTTTATACTACTGTACAAGCATTTCCTAATTTTGTAGATGATTATGATATTAAAGAATGCACTGTATTTATATTTAGTATTCCTACAGATTACATTAACGACTTTAATTTAATTATAAACGGTAAATACTCTGAAGTTACTGCTAATGGTAAAAAGCTTATTCTTGCTAACCATTACTTTTCAGGAAAATCTTACACACTGCCTCTTATATTAAATAAGGCAATTGTTCTTAAAGAAAGTTGGGAAGAACGTCTTAGTAATCCTGGGTCAATTGCTCATTTATATGATCAAGAAGTATGGCCTATTATAAACAACAAAACAGAAATATTAACAAATGAAGTAATCTCTAATTATACAACAAATTCAAAATTAACACCAACAAGGGACTTCTTCGGATAGTCCCTTTAGTTGGTTGCAGTTTAGATTATATTAATCTGAGGGCTCGTTAACACGGGCCCTTTTTATTTATAAAAAAAAATGGCAAAAGTTCTTAAAAAAATTAACAGAAAATCTATGTTGATCCGCCCATCAGGTAGGTCTACAGATTTTATTAGTCCTAGCTTTGGCTACGGCTGCTTATATAACTGTAGTTATTGTTATATGAAACGACACAAGCCTGAAGGCTTAGATGTAGCAGAAAATATAGGAGACATTCTTACAGCTATAAACAATCATGCTTATTTTACTCCTGTTGACAAACCTAATCAAACACATCCTGTGTTGACTACTTATGACATTAGTTGCAACGAAGATTTTGCATTACATGCTAGATTTTATGACTGGCGTAAAATATTTGATTTCTTTAAAAATCATCCGCTAGCAATGGGTTCATTTGCTACAAAATATGTAAATCCTAATCTTATAGATTATGATCCTAATAAGAAAATTAGGATTAGATATAGCCTAATGCCTCAAAAATTATCTGATATACATGAGCCTCGTACTTCTAAAATTATTGATAGAATTAAAGCTATAGATGCATTTATTGACGCAGGTTATGATGTACATATAAACTTTAGTCCTGTTATAGTGTACAAAGGATGGCGAAAAGACTATAAAGAATTGTTTGAAATGGTTAATGATTATGTTGACTACAAAGATGAAGTGCTTGCAGAAGTTATCTTTTTGACCCATAATTATAAAAAACATATGGCTAATCTTAAAAACCATTCAGAAGCAGAAAAAGTATTGTGGATGCCTGAAATTCAAGAAAATAAAATATCGCAATATGGTGGTGAAAATGTAAGATATAAGTTATCTTTAAAGAAGAAATTCATTCAACAATTTATTGCGCTCCACGACGAAATAATACCGTGGAACAAAATTAGATACATCTTTTAAAAACAAATTATGGCAGAAGACAGAAATGTACCCGACACAAACATTGATTTAGTAATAAAAGGAGAACATCATGCTAGTAATTTTGCATTAGAAAAATTAGTTAATAGAAAAAGTAAAGAAGGCATAAAAGATCTTAATGCAGAAATACGTCGTTTAGAATCTTTATACGAAAAACAAAAAAATAATAAAGAACTTATGGTGCAAATACAAGCATTGCTTATATTAAAACAAAATAAATCTTCTACAAATTTATAAAGGAAATTTACAAGAATCTACTTGACATAAATGGAAGTCACCTTTACGTCTATATTGTATAGTTAAGATACGACCTCCTGTAGGCTTTATGGGTGCGCCACGTTCTACGTGCCACCCTTTACTGCCTGATCCATATTCTTCTTTGTATGTTCCTGTAATCATCATGTGAAGTTGTTTTTGCACATGTCTATAAGTACTTCCTCCTTGTGTGCAAACATCTCTAACATCATTTCTTGCAGCATTTTCATGTATGTGACCCATAGTAAATACATCAAAGTCTTCATACTTTTCTAAAGCTCTAGTAAGATTTA
>TARA_R100000654_G_scaffold821_4_pt1 | contig 21986 bp, 28 predicted proteins | sample TARA_R100000654 | Tara Oceans TARA_R100000654 (sample SAMEA2622473) | marine metagenome | biome: marine biome (ENVO:00000447); feature: surface water layer (ENVO:00002042); material: "saline water (ENVO:00002010), including plankton (ENVO:xxxxxxxx)" | depth 5 m
TATTCCTAGAAGTTGGGGATGGATTGATCCAGTTAAAGAAGTTAAAGCTAATGTTGATGGACTTAATGCAGGTGTTATCACTATGCAAGATGTTCAGTCTAATTATGGCAGAGATGTTGAAGAACTATTTGAACAACATCAAAGAGAGGAAGAACTTGCTAAACAATACGATATTGCTATGGCTTATCAACCTTATGGTGCTATGAAAATGCCAGTCGATGCTGAAATACAGCAAGGCGAAGATGAAGATGAGTAAAGGCAGCAAAGTTAGACCAAAGACAATATCTGATGATGAGTTTTATCAAAACTGGATAAAAATATTCGGTAAGAATGGTGAAAACCCAAAAAAATATAAATGGAAGAAAACAAAACATGGCAACTGACTTTCCCAAAAAAGGTGATGATAAAAAAATATCACTAAGAAATTCTAACTATCCTTTGTTTGATAGGAACTTTGCTGCTTCTATAAAAGAAGATGATCCTAAGATATGGAAAGCAGGTGGCAACATTGAAGGCAACAACTCTTACAGATTACTATTAAGAGCATTAGATGGTGATGATTCTCCTGCTGTTTTACGAAAGATAAAAGAAAGAGAATCATGGGCTGCAAGACATTTTGAAGATGGTGGACAGTTTAAGTCAGGTGATAAAAAAGCAAGACCATCTAATATTGCAGGAATTGTAGCTCAGATGAAATGGCTTGTGATAGGTACATTAGGTGAACAAAAAATGAAAGATGTAATTTTAGAAGCTGTCAAATACTTAGAAGATAAAGAAGATAGATCAGCAGAAAGGCAAGTAAGTAAAACAGTTGAAAAGGGATTAAGAAAAAAAGTAGAAGATCACAATGAAGAATATGGTAATGATAAAAGAAAAAGAGCAACTTATAGAATGTTGTTGGCAGTCTTTGAAAGAGGTATAGGTGCATACAAAACGAACCCATCTTCAGTCAGACCAAGTGTGGCATCACCCGAACAATGGGCTTATGCTAGAGTAAATGCTTTCTTATTTGCTCTTAGAAATTTGAGATTCCCAAGTAAAAACAAATTCGATACAGACCTACTTCCGAAAGAACATCCTTTATCTTCTAAAGAAAATGGTGATAGAATAGCTGATATGGATAATGAAACAAGACAAGAAACCATAGAATATGAAGTTATCATCAAAGAAGGTGAAAACAAATATGGTGAAGGAAACAAGTTTTATTTAGATGGTGAAAACTCACCAAGTCTAATTATGCTTTCAGGCAATGAATATATTTTTAATATAAGCGATGGCTCAAATAAAACTCATGCTCTTAGATTCTCAGCAACAGAAGATGGTTCACATAACGAAGGTGAAGAATATAAGCAAGGTGTTGAAATAAATGGTAAAGCAGGTGAAGAAGGTGCAAGTATAAAAATAATGGTGGATGATGACACACCTGATCTTTACTACTATTGTGTAAATCACAAAGGCATGGGTGGCAAAATTTCAACAAGACAAATGGAAGAAGATAGACCTCACGAACCCTATCACGAAGAAGAAGAAGAAGAAAAAAGACCATATCATTATGACGAAGAAGAAAAAGGCTTTAAGGAAGATGAAGATAGATCAAATTCAGAAATATTAGATTTTTATGCCAAAGAAGATTTAAAAAGAAACTTTGATTTCGATAGAGAAAAAATAAACGAAGAAAAAAGAACAGTTGTCATTGGTGTATCAAGTGAGAAACCAGTTCAAAGAAGATTTGGTTTTGAAGTTTTAGGACATAACGAAGAAGAAATAGATATGGAATTTATGGCAAGTGGTAGAAGTCCACTTTTACTAGACCACGATTCAACCAAACAAATAGGAGTAGTTGAGGAGTTTGGTATCGACAAAGCAAACAAAAGAACAGTAGCTAAAGTTCGCTTTTCTAAAAATAGAATGGCTGACGAGGTCTTTCAAGATGTGAAAGATGGCATACGACAAAACATATCTGTTGGCTATCAAGTCAATAGTATGGAAAAAGAAGATGAAGAAAGAGAGGGTGTTCCTATCTATAGAGTCAATTCTTGGTCTCCTTTAGAGGTTAGTGCAGTTTCAATTCCTGCTGATTCCAGTCCGTCAGTTGGATTCGCAAGAAATATAGAAAAAGCACAAACAAAAATTCAAATTAACCCCATTAACAATAAGGAAAATAAAATGGAAACTAAAGAAATTAATAATGTTCCTGAAGTAAATCCTAATGAGTTAAGAGAAAAATTTGCTAAAGAATCAAAAGCTATTATCGATCTTGGTGTTCAACACAACAAGAGAGACTTAGCACATGAGTCAATCGCAAATGGTGATTCTCTTGAACAATTTAGAGGTAAACTTCTAGGTGCAATCGCAAACGATAAGCCATTGGATTTACCATCCGATGTCGATATGAATGTAGCAGAGAAAAGAGATTATTCTCTTATTAAAGCTATCAGAGAAAGTGCAAGTGGCAAATTATCAGGACTTGAAAGAGAAGTTTCTGATGAAATAGCTGCTCAAACTGGCAAAGCTGCAAGAGGATTCTATATGCCAACAAATATTGGTTTTGGCAAAAGGGATTTAACTGTTGGAACAAATAATGCAGGTGGATTCTTAAAAGGAACAGATCATCTTGGTAATGAGTTCATCGAAGCAGTTTATGAAAATCTAGTTATTGGTCAGGCAGGAGCAAGAGTATTACAAGGGCTAAAAGGGGATGTTGCTATTCCTAAACTTTCAGCTTCAGTAAACAATGCTTCATTTGTAGCAGAAAACGCAGCACCTTCTGAATCAAGCCAAACTTATGCACAAGTTACAATGTCTCCAAAGACTTTAGCTTGTTTCATAGACTTGAGCAGAAAATTAATGATGCAATCTGATCCGTCTGTTGAACAGATAGTCAGAGACGATATTATTCAATCTTTCGCAAGAAAAATTGATGGTGTTGCATTAGAAGGTGGTGGATCAAATGAACCATCAGGTCTAATAGGCACAATGTCAAACAATGTTGTATCTATAGGAACAAATGGTGGTGCATTTGCTTACACAAACCTAGTTGATATGATTAAATTAGTTGAAGAAGACAATGCAATCAGAAATGATGGTAGTGTTCACTTCATAGGTAACGCTAAAGTAACTGCTAAATTGAGAACAACATCAAAACAGGCTAGTGGTGTTGAAGGTAATTTTATTCTTGAACCTAACAATCAAATGTTTGGTTATGACTACTTATCATCTTCATTAGTACCATCCGACTTGTCGAAAGGATCAGGTTCAAACCTATCTGCTCTACTATTTGGTGACTTCTCACAATTATTGCTTGGGTATTACTCAGGTGTTGATGTAGTAGTTGATCCGTACACAGGAAGTTCAGCAGGAACAACAAGACTTGCTTTCTTCCAAGATATGGATGTTGCAATCAGAGACGAAAATGCCTTTTCAGTATGTAAAGACATTGTGACTTAATATTAGTCAGTCTTAGATTTAGGGCTACTTCGGTAGCCCTTTTTTTATGTATAATAGAAATATGGATAAAAAAATAAAATTCGAGTTCAACCAAACCTTTTACTTTGATGGACACAAATATCAATCAGGAGACTGTATTGAAGTGTCTGAAGATCAAGCGAAGGAATGGTCTAGTAAGCATTTTGGTAAAGTGTTTAAACCTAAGAAATCCAAGAAGGAGAAATAATGGAAGTAGTAGCAACAAGAAAAGTATTCTTTGAAGGACAATGGTATAAAGCAGGTGATTGTTTTCATTGTTCAGAAAGTGATTTTGCTAACCTTGAACCTCAAGGTGTAGAACTAGCAAAAGGACAAAGCAAAGCAAAAAGAGATAAAGTAGAAAAAGAATTTAGTAAAAGATAATGGCATTAGAGTCAGCACAAGATTTACTGAATTTTTTTGATACAGACACACATGGTAAATCTGCGACAGTCACAATAGATGGCAGCAGTTCAACCATAAGTGTAATTTTAAATAATGAATATTTTGCAATAGCAGGTGAGTCAGTAGATATTGATGGAACTCAACCAGTAGCAACTTGCAGGACATCAGATGTAGCAAATATAGATACATCAGACAGTATTACCATTGATTCAGTTAATTACAACATAACTAATATTCAACCTGATGGCACAGGTATTACTGTATTGATCCTGCAAACACAATGATCCTTTATACCGAAGAACAATTAGATGACTGTTGGGTTTATGACTGCGAACAGAGAGAAACACAAAACAGAGAGAAAATATCAAGGGGGCAATATGAAAGATTATTCATGCAACACCTTGAAAATATTTTAGCAGGTACAAAATTAGTAAGACTGAAAATTTACATTCCAAGATGGGTATTTGAAACTATAGATGAAGAAATACTCGTTAATGTTCAAGATACTATTAATTAATGATTGATAAGTTAATACAACCAGTAAGTGCAATATTAGATAAATTCATTGTTGATAAAGACCTTAAAATAAGGCTAGAACATGAACTAAGAACTGAAATACATAAAGCTAATTTAGCACAAATTGAAGTAAACAAAGAACAAGCTAAACATTCTTCAATATTCGTCTCAGGTGCTAGACCTGCGATTATGTGGGTGGCATGTTTTGGTTTATTTTGGTCATATTTTTTAGCACCTATGTTGAATTGGATTATTGTTGTGAGTGGTAGTGATGTGCCTTTACCTCAAATAGAAACTGAAGGACTTTTAACATTAACACTTTCGCTTTTAGGGCTTGGTGGTATGAGAACTTATGAAAAAATGAAAGGAGTTGCTAGAAATAGTCTGAAAGAATAAATGCCAAAGAAAACAAAAAAACAATTTGTAACTGTTCACGAACCTGTATGTGGTGTTAGAGGTAAAAAAACCTCACAAGGCAGGAATAATATCAGCACAAAAACAATGAATAAAAACTATAGGAGAAGTTTCAAGAAGTATCGTGGACAAGGCAAATAAGCTAGAATTGTCTTATGGCACACTTTAGACAACAGATTAGAGAAAGAGTAGGCACTACACTGACTGGTTTAGATGCTACTGGATCAAATGTTTTTCAATCAAGAATATATAATGTAGAAGCTGACAAACTACCCTGCATTTGTATTTATACTCAATCAGAGACATCAGAACCAGTCACGATAGGCATACCAAGAACAATACAAAAGATACTTGATTTGGTGATAGAAGTGTATGTCAAGTCATCAACATACGATGCGACACTTGATGCAACACTAAAAGAAGTCAAAGAAACTATGGCATCGGACAAGAATATTAACAATTTGGCTAAAGATAGCTTCTTAGTATCGCAAGAGTTGAACTATAATGGAGAAGGTGATAAGACAACTGCTTTTGGTATTCTTACCTATAGAGTCGAATATCATCATACAGAAGGAACATTAGAGTAATGGCATTAAAAGTAAGAGATAGAGTAAAAGAAACAACAACCACAACAGGAACAGGCACTATTACATTAGGTGGTGCTGTCACAGGTTTTAGGACTTTCTCTTCTGTTTTATCAGACAATGACACTACTTATTATGCTATTGTTGCTGATACCCAGTTTGAAGTAGGACTTGGCACATATTCAAGCAATACATTAGCAAGGACAACAGTATTATCTAGTTCAAATTCTAATAGTGCTGTAAGTTTTTCAACAGGCACAAAAAATGTATTCATTACTCAACCATCAGGCAAAGCAGTCTTTAGGGATGCTTCAGGTAATATTGCAGAACTAACAACAGCTAATCTTTCAGAGAACACTAATCTTTACTATACCGATGAAAGGGTAGATGACAGAATAAGTGCTTTATTTCAATCAGGAACAGGTATAAGTTTTGCTTACAATGATTCAAGCAATACTTTTACACCTACAGTCACATTATCCCCATTTGATACTGATAATCTTTCTGAGGGATCAAGCAACTTATATTTTACAAATGAAAGAGTTGATGACAGAGTTGCTAGTCTTTTACAGAATGGTACAGGTATAAGTTTCACTTATAATGATTCTTCTAATACATTGACACCAGTTATATCTCTATCTTCTTTTGATACAGATGATCTTAGCGAAGGATCAAGCAATCTTTATCACACGACAGAAAGAGTACAAGATATTGTTGGTGCTATGTTTAGTAGTAATACCGAAACAGGCATAACAGTATCGTATGAAGATAGCGATGGAACTATTGATCTTGTTGTAGCTACACAATCAGATAATAACTTTACAACGACACTACTTAATAAACTCAATGCTATCGAATCAAATGCTACAGCAGATCAAACAGCTTCGGAGATAAGAACACTTGTAGAATCAGCTAGTGATTCAAATGTTTTTACAGATGCAGACCATTCAAAGCTAGATGGTATAGAAGCAAGTGCTACAGCCGATCAAACTGCTGCTGAAATAAGAACACTTGTTGAGTCGGCTTCTGATTCAAATGTTTTTACTGATGCTGACCACACTAAATTAAATGGCATTGAAGCAAGTGCTACAGCAGACCAAAGTGACTCAGAGATTAAGACTGCTTATGAAAACAATTCCGATACAAATGCTTTTACTGATGCTCTGCTTTCAAAACTTAATGCTATAGAATCAGGTGCAACAGCAGACCAATCATCAGAAGAGATTCAAGATATTGTAGGTGCAATGTTCAGTTCCAACACTGAAACTGGCATAACAGCAACTTATCAAGACTCCGATGGTACTATTGATTTTGTTGTGTCTTTATCATCTTTCGATACCGACAATCTTAGTGAAGGCTCAAGCAATCTTTACTATACAGATGCAAGAGTCAATTCATTTTTAACAACAAACAGCTATGCTACTCAATCTTTTGTCAATACAGCAGTAAGCAATTTAGTAGATTCAGCACCTTCAGCATTAGATACATTGAATGAGTTAGCTGCTGCTCTTGGTGACGATGCAAATTTCGCTACTACAACAGCAACAAGTCTAGGCAACAGACTAAGAATAGATGTCAGCAATCAAGGTCTTACTAGCACACAAAAAACAAATGCTCTTACTAATCTTGGTATTAATGCAGAATATTCAGGCAATGCAGCTACAGCAAATGCCCTTTCAACAGCAAGAACAATACATGGTGTAAGTTTTGATGGTTCAGGAAATATAGATTTAACAGAAGTTATACAAGACACAGTAGGAGCAATGTTCAGTTCCAATACTGAAACAAATATATCAGCAACTTATCAAGATTCAGACGGAACAATAGATTTAGTGGTTTCAAACTTAAATCAGGACACTACAGGAAATGCTGCTACTGCTACTGCTCTTGAAACTGCTAGAACAATACATGGTGTAAGTTTTGATGGTACTGCAAATATAGACCTATCTGAAGTTATTCAAGATACAGTAGGTGCTATGTTCTCCAGTAATACAGAAACAGGTATTACAGCAACTTATGAAGATGGTGATGGAACGATAGATTTAGTAGTTGCCACACAAACAGCTAACGATTTTACAACAACACTTAAAAACAAACTTGATGGTATTGAAGCGAGTGCAACTGCTGACCAAAGCGATAGCGAAATCAAAACAGCCTATGAAAATAATAGTGACACAAATGCTTTTACAGATGCACTACTGTCAAAATTAAATGGCATTGAAGCTAATGCAACTGCTGACCAAACAGCAGAAGAAATACAAGACATAGTGGGTGCTATGTTTTCTTCAAATACAGAAACAGGTATAACTGCGACATATCAAGATTCCGATGGAACTATTGATCTTGTTGTTGGCACTTTAAATCAAGACACAACAGGAAATGCAGCAACAGCTACAGCACTTGAAACAGCAAGGACTATTCATGGAGTATCTTTTGATGGTACAGGCAATATTGATCTGTCAGAAGTTATACAAGATACAGTCGGTGCAATGTTTGGTTCTAATACAGAAACAGGGATTACTGTTACATATCAAGATGCAGATGGAACTATAGATTTAGTTGTAGGCACATTGAACCAAGATACCACTGGTAATGCAGCAACAGCTACAGCTTTAGAGACTGCAAGAACAATACATGGAGTATCTTTTGATGGAACTGGAAACATTGATTTAACAGAGGTGATTCAAGATACAGTAGGAGCAATGTTTAGTTCAAATACTGAAACAGACATTACAGCAACCTATCAAGATGCCGATGGTACTATAGACTTAGTGGTTAGTGGTGGTGGTACAGCAGGTATCAGCACATCAGCTAATGCTACAGCTTTAACGATAGATTCAAGTGAAAGATTATTTACAACTAATGAACTAACAGTTAATAACAGTTCAGTATTATCTTTAGGTAAATTTGGTGTCAAGTTTAACGGAACTACCAATAATGGTATTGTCCTTGAAACTACCAGAGATGCGACAGGTTCAACATATATTAGATTTAATGATAGTGATAGTGCTGCTATAGGTAGTATTTCTCAAGACGGAGCATCTACTGTTACTTATTCAACATCTTCTGACTACAGATTAAAAGAAAATGTTAATTATGATTTTAATGCCTTAGAAAGATTAAATGAATTAAAACCATGTAGATTTAACTTTATTGGGGATGGAACAGATAGAGTGGTGGATGGTTTCTTAGCACATGAAGTTTCACCTTATGTACCTGAAGCTATAGTAGGTGAAAAAGATGCAATGAATGATGATGGTACTATCAAACCTCAAGGAATAGATCAATCTAAACTTGTACCATTACTAATTAAATCGGTTCAAGAATTATCGCAAAAAGTAGAACAACTGGAATCTGAAATAAGGGCTGCATAATGTCATTTGGTCTATCTGCCTTTGCAGAACTACCTCTAGCATCTCAATCAGATGCTACAGGGACAAAATCAGTTGAACAGCTTATCAGAGAAACAGCAACATCAAGTTTGACTGGACTCACAACAACAGGATCAAACATTTTTGCATCTAGGGTTCATAACTTAGAAGCTATTAAACTTCCTGCATTACTTTTATATACAAGAGACTTAGAATCAGAACCTTTAGTGCTTGGTGCTACTAGAACTATCGAAAAGAATTTAACACTTCATGTTGAAGGTTATGTCAAGCAAAACACCAATTTTGACGATAAAATTGATGATATATGTGTTGAGGTAGAAGAAGCATTATTTACAAATAGGTTATTAAATAATCTTGTAAAAGATACTTTTTTAACAGAGAGTGTTATAGAATATGAAAATGAAGGTGAAACACCACTTGCTAGAGTCTTGATGGACTTCCAAGTTGTATATCACCATAACGAAGGAAATTTATAATTATGGCAACATTTGTAGGATCAGCAGGAGTAGTTAAAGCAGGTGGTAATGCTATTGGTGAGATCAGATCATTTTCAGTTGAACAGTCAGGCGATGTGATTGAAGATACAAAAATGGGAGACTCAGCAAGAACATTCAAACCTTCATTGACTCAATTTACTGCAAGTATTGAAGCATTATTCGATGATACTGATACAGCCCAAACTGCTATGACCATTGGTAGTGAACTAGCATTTTTATTTCAACCTGAAGGATCAGGTTCAGGTGCTTATCAACTATCAGGTACAGGCATTGTAACTGGTATATCCAGATCACAAAGTTTTGATGGTTTAGTTGAGATATCATTCTCTGTTCAAGGAACAGGTGCTTTAACTATTGGAACTGTATAATAGGTGCGAAGAAATCCTCTTAAAAAGGATTTAAGGACACCTAAATACAGGTTGAGAGTATATGGGAAGAAGAAATATAAAAGGAGAAAGAAGATAGATGAAAGCTATTGATCGTGCTAAATCGCACTTCAACAGTCTCGAAATTAAAAAAATTAAAGTGCCTGAATGGGATATGGAAATTTATGCAAGACCTTTAAATCTATTCGAGACGAAAAAACTAATGAAATATGCTAATGATGATTCAATAGAAATGTTAGCTTATGTAGTGATGCTTAAAGCACTAGATGAAAAAGGAGATAATCTTTTTACTTTAGAAGATAAATCAGCATTACTTAATGATGTTGATAAGGATGTTCTTGCAAGAGTGGCAAATGAAATTATGAATCAGCAAAATCAAGACGAAGTAAAAAAAAATTAGAAGTAGATCACAACACCTATAATCAATTATCTTTAGCAGAGTGTCTTAACAAATCTCTTTTTGAAGTTCAACAAATGACACTTGAAGAATACCAATTATGGTTAGCTTACTTTAGAATAAAGGAAGAAAGACGTAAAGATGGCTAAAGAAAAAATAAATTTTATTCTACAGGGTGTAAACAACACCCAAAAAGCATTTAATGATATAAAAAGAAACTTAAATGTCTTAGATAGAAAAACAAAAGGACTGCAAAAGTCCTTCGCTTTTGTTGCAAAATCTGCAACTGCTACTTTTACTGCTGTATCTGTTGCAGTGGGTGTTTCTACTATGAAAATAGATAGATTGGTAAAAACATCAGAAAAGTTAGGTGTTTCTGTTGAGTTTTTACAAAAATTCAGATTCGCTGCTGAACAAGCAGGTATAAGAGTAGAAACAGCAGATATGGCAGTCCAAAGATTTACTCGGAGACTTGCTGAAGCAGATAAAGGAACTGGTGAAGCTAAAGATGCACTTGCACAACTAGGCATACAATTAAGAGATTCTACTGGTGCTTTAAGACCAGTTGAAGAAGTTTTATTAGATGTAGCAGATGGCATCGCAAATGTTTCAAATGAATCAGAAAAAGTAAGACTTGCCTTTAAATTCTTCGATTCAGAAGGTGTGGCTTTAGTTGGCACAATGAAAGGTGGATCAGAAGTTTTGCGACAATTTTTTAATGATGCAGAATCATTGGGTGGAGTTCTGAGTCAAAGTGCTGCAAAAGGTGTAGCAGACTTTGCAGACGAATTTACAAGACTTAAAACCTTATTGGGTGGTTTGGTAAATAATCTGACTGCATCTTTAGCACCTGCATTAGAACAAATTACAAATGATTTTGTAACTTTTGTGCAAAAGCAAGTTGAATTACAGGGTGGTTTTCGCAACTTTGGTAATTTTCTTGCAAATGAATTTATTGGTGTTTTACAAATGATTATTTCTGCTTTAACAACTCTAAGCAATGTTGTAATTGATGTTTTGAATACAATCAAAGGAGCAGGTCAATTTTTAGGTCTTACAGAAGAGACTGAAGCAGTCAAAGCTCTAAGAGAAGAACTTAATATGCTTAATAGTGTTCAAGCAGTAAATGCTAGATTTAGAAAAGAAAATATTGATAGTGGACAAGCAGAAGCAGAAAGACAAAGAATAAAATTTTTGCAAGAACAAATTGCTCTTTTGCAAAGTCAGGGATCAATACAGAAACTTAATGCTGATAATTTATTAGCAAAATTAGAACAACTAAGGACTAATTTAAAAGAAAATCCAATAAACCTTTTTCCTAAAGAAAATGGTGATGGTGATGATGATGAAGGCACTAATACATTCGGTGGCTTCCTTAAAAATGCAAAACAAGGACTAGAAGAATTTTCTAAAGAATCAGTAGATTCTATGTTAAAAAATGCTTTCACAAATGCTTTTAAATCTGCTGAAGATGCTATGCTCGATTTTATTATGACTGGTAAATCATCATTTAAAGATTTAGTCAATTCAATAGTCTCAGATTTAGCAAGAATACAAATTAGAAAAGGTATCACAAGTTTATTTGGTGGTTTCTTAAATTCTTTTGATGGTGGTGGTTTTACAGGTATGGGTGCTAGAGTTGGTGGTATTGATGGTAAGGGTGGCTTCCCTGCTATATTACATCCAAACGAAACAGTCGTGGATCATACAAAAGGGCAAAGCATGGGATCAACAAACATAAACTTTACCATACAAGCCACAGACACAAGTGGTTTCGACCAACTACTAACCTCAAGAAAAAATCAAATAGTTGCTATGATCTCACAGGCAATGAATCAAAGAGGTAAAACAGGACTAATATAATGAGTGGTGCTTTTCCTACATCTAAAAAACCGAGAGTATTTAATTTTGCATCTAATAGACCAAACTCAACTGCATATACTCTTTCAGGCAAAAGATCAGTAAAGCAATTTGCTGCTCAATATTTTACTTTTAGTGTGCAAATGCCACCTATGAACCAATCTGATTTTATGGAATTTTATGCTTTCCTAATCAAGCAAAAGGGTTCTTTTGATACATTTACTTTTCAATACCCTTTAGAGAATCAAGGAGTAGATAAAGGACAAACAGACATTTTAGTTAATGGTGCTACAAGTGCAGGTGCTACTCAAGTTCCTATGGATGGCTTCACAGCATCAGGCACAACAAATAATGTTTTAAGATCAGGTGATCTTATTAAGTTTGCAAGTCACAATAAAATATACATGATTACAGATAATGAAAATGCCAACAGTTCAGGAGAAGTTGCAGCAGTAGATATTGAGCCACCACTTCAAGCAGATGTGGCAAATAATGAAGCAGTCACAGTCAATCAACCATCTTTTACAGTTGCCCTTGAGCAAGACGATATTCTGTATTCAACAGATGCAGCAGGATTTTTTACTTTGTCTTTTGATGTTCGTGAGGTCTTATAATGGCAAGGACTATAAGTTCAAACATAGAAACACAATCTCAACAAGAGGGTATAAGACTTGCACATTTACTTAAACTGAAAAATTTAGGAAACTCAAGTGGGGGGACAACAACTGTTAGTGTCACAAATCATGTTAAAAACATTACATACAATGATGGAACAGACAATCTGACCTATGAAGCAGGTGGTAATTTTTTAGATATAGGTGCTGTTGAAGAATCAGGCTCTTTAGAATACTCAAGCATAAATGTATCTTTGAATAATGTTACAACCACTATCAGAGATTTATTTAAAAATCAAGATTACATAAATAAAGAAGCAACCATATTTTTAGCTTTTCTTGATTCAACTGAACAGGTTATAGATGTTTATGAATATTTTAAAGGAACTGTTGCAGGATCAACATTATCAGTAGCAAATGGTAATTTTAGTTTATCTGTAGAACTGGCTTCACATTGGAAAAATTGGGATATAAAAAATGGAAGAAAGTTTACACAAACATCGCAAACTGATTTTTGCACAAGAAAATCACTTGGTACAGATTTAGGTCTAGCTTTTGCACATCTAACAAACTCGGATGTAAGGTGGAATAGATAATGGGACAGTTCTTCGCTACTGTCGGTTCTGCTATCGTCAATTTCTTTACTGGTGCTGCTTCGGCAGCAGTTTATGTTCAAGCTGCTTTATTTACTGCTCAAGGTGTAATGAGCCATAAAGCAAGGATGAAAGCAAAAAGACAAGGTGCTGAAATATTGCTACAAAAGTATGGTACAGGTGGGGGTATGCCAGTTGTTTATGGTAGAAGGCGAGTAGGCTCTACTGTTGTCTTTATGGAGACAGTAAACAACAAAGAACTATTTGTAGTGTATGCCATAGCAGGACATGAAATAGATAGTTTTGAACCACTAACAATTCAGCTAAATGGTAGATCAATAGATGATACAAGTGTTTTTAGGCAAGGTTATGCAATAGCAGATGGTGTCGAAAGGTTTGAAAGAAAGGATGCTTCTAATTTTACAAGAACAACAAACAGCAATTATTTTGGTACAGGATCAGGAACAGGATCAGTTGCCAATATTTTAAGTGGTGCTAATCCTTTTACAAAGCCTAGAATGGTTTTTAACTTACATAAAGGAGAACAATCACAAACTGCTGATCCGATGCTTACAGGGGTTTTTGATGGCTCAAATAGTAACACCAACTGGACTTCAAACCATAAACTTAACAATATTTGCTATATAGCTGCTAACTTCGAATATGACACTAAAGGTATGTTTCAGGGTGTCCCTAATCTAACAGTAGTTGTCAATGGTAAAAAAGTCTATGATCCTAGACTTGATAACACTTATGGTTCAGGTTCACAAGATTTCGGCACAACATCAGGACACACTTTCTCAAGTAATGCTGCTTTATGTCTTTTGGATTATTTAAAAAATGAAGATTATGGTAAAGGGTTAGCAGAATCAGATTTAGATTTACCAAGTTTTGTGTCAGCAGCTAATGATTGTGGTGATGATGCTGAGACAATATCACAATCTGCATTATGTGTATCTGCATCAGGCAATAATGACAAAATACTTTTAGCTTCAGGTGAAAGAAGTGTTTACAACAATCTTCAAGTAGGCAATAGCTTTACAGTGACAACAGCAGGTGGCACTACTATTGTGAATAACAAAGAATTAGTTGATAAAAGCTATGACATTATTGATATAAGTGGAAGCAATCCAATCTCATTGTTATTTTTACATTTTGAAAAAGATGCAATTATTTCAGAGTTTGCAACAAATACTACTTGCACTTTTTCACAAGGACAAAGGAGATTTCATTGTCATGGGGTTGTTGATACCAATGAATCTGTTTTAGAAAATACTAAAGAACTTGTAGCAAACATGAGGGGTATATTTACCTATACCAATGGCAAATACTCTATCAAGGTAGAGGGTTCAGAAACACCAGTTCAAACTCTTACAGAAGATATGATTCTTGATTCAGGCATACAATTATCATTAGAAAATAAAGAAGCTAAATTTAACAAAGTTGAGGTTGAATTTTTTAATGCACAAAAAAGATATGAAACAGACACCATAAGTAATACTGGTGAGTCAGGAGAAACTTTGTTAGCTGATGATGGTAATGAAGTTTTAGAAGCAAGAGTTCAGTTTCCCTACGTCACAAGTCACAGGATTGCGAATAATCATGCTAAAGGCATATTACAGAGATCAAGAAATCAAAAAACAATAACATTTGTAGCTACACCAAGAGTTTTGAAATCTAGAGTGGGTGAAGTTATTGCTATTACAAATTCTGATCTTGGTTTATCAGCAGAGCAATATCGAATAACCCACATGAATATAAATCCTGATCTAAACATAGAAGTCAGTGCTGTTGTTTATCAGGGCAACATTTATGGCTATACAGCACCACCAGTCGAAGATTTAGGAATACCAAATGATCCAGTAGAAATGAATAGAGTTTTAGCACCATCAAGTCTTGCTTTTACAGACAAAAATGCTTCAACAGGTGTTCCAGCAAGACTTACTTGGACAGATTCATCTAAATATCCTTCTTATAAGTTTAGAGTAGTTGTCAAAGATAGTGGCAGTAATGTCAGATTCGATGGTGAAACACAAAATGAATTTTTTGATTTAGATGGAATAGAGATAGCAACAGGATATTCAGGAGAAGTTTCAGCAGTCAATAGTTTGGGTGTAGAAAGTGCTGCTTCTAGTTTGTCATTTAATGTGACTGTAGCACCAATATCAAATCCTGATATTGGAGACGACCAAATTGATGCAGACCACATTTCAGTCACCAGTCTTGCTGCTATATCGGCAGACATGGGAACTATAACAGCAGGAACAATAGATGCTGATAATATTACTGTTAGCAACTTAGAAGCAGACAATATTAAAGCTAATGGTCTAAACAATGTGAATATTATTGCTGATGCTTTTCTAGGTGACTTTGGTGTTGAAGCAGGACAGTCAGGTAACACAACACTTACAACTTCTTTTCAAACTCTAGAAAGTTTTACGATACCTGCATCAAAAGAAGCAGGGACTATTGGTATTATTGCTGTTGGTGATATTGGAAATTTAGCAACATCAGGTTCGCAAGTAAGATTTGATATCTTTCATGGTGGCACTTCAGTAGCAAATTACACATCTTCAGTCGGTGTAGAAGCTGCTCTTGCACCTTTTGTTTTAGCAGCACAAGTGTCAGCAGATACAACACAAACAAAAACATTTGAACTTAAAGGCAAAAAAAATACATCAGTAAGTGATGATCTTGTTTCATTTAATTGTGCTATTTTTGCTATCAAAGTAAATTCATCAGGGTTCACAACATGATATTTAAAAAGGCATATCCAAATAACCCTCTTACAACACTTGAACATCTTAGGCAGGTTAGAAATCGTATGCTATCTGATTGTGACTGGACACAAAACAACGACAGTCCATTAACAGATCAGCAAAAAGAGTCTTGGAGAACATACAGACAACAGTTAAGAGATTTACCTTCAAGCTATACAAATGATGACAATATAGCTGATATTGTTTATCCAAACTTACCTGAATAGCTTTTTTTTATAACTTTATTAGATATAATCAAACTCATGTGGATTTTTGATTTAATATTTTGGTTAGTGTTTGCCAATGGCTGCTCTAACATTCTAATAAGCATATACCCTGAACCTAAAAAAGGATGGAATAAAAGGGCTTATGATATCGTAGATTACTTATCATTAAGGAAAAGGAGATAAAATGGCAAAAGAAAGTAAAACATCAAATGCTGCTAAAAATGAAAAAGATAAACCAACTTATGAACAGCTTGAGGAAACAATCAGGCAGTTATCAATGTTGGTAGAAGGATATAGAAATAAAGCAGATCAATTAGAAGTGCAAATGATGTTATCCAAACAGGGTAAATAATGGCTAGAAAGACTGCTCAAGACGTTCATTTAGAATTATGTGTCTTAGAAGCAGAGAATCAAGAAAGGTGGAAAACAGCTTTCAACAAGTTTGAAGAGCTTGATTGCGATGTCAAAGAGATCAGAACAAGACTAGAAAGTGGCACAAGAACAATCATAGGATTGCTTGTTGTCTTGCTTACCAGTTTCATTACATTAATGATGAGAAGTTTGTTATTTCCAGTTTAGGGCAGCCATATTCATAATCTCCTTAACCCATATTCCACTTTGGTTGCCCTTCCCTTATACTAAGAAAATGAAAAAAGAACTCAGAGAGGAAGTTTCTAATCATATTAAGGAGTTCGAGGGCTATTCAACCCTGCTGTACGAATGTCAAAGTGGATATATGAGCATAGCACATGGTAGAAATCTTGAACAAAGAGGAATCACAAAAGAAGAAGCCAACTATCTTTTACAAAATGATATTGATATATCTATTAAAGAACTCTCAGGAATAATTAAAAATTTTGAAAAGCTACCTGATAAAGCCAAACTTGTGCTAATAGATATGCACTACAATCTAGGCTTGTCTAAGCTATTAAGTTTTGAAAAAATGCTTGATGCTATAGACCAAAGAGATTTCGAGAAAGCTGCTGAAGAATTACTAGATTCTAGGTATGCACAACAAGTAAAGCGAAGGGCATTGGCTAATTCTTCTTTATTAAATGCGAGTGCTTAAAAAATCGCATAGGGTGTCTGTCACCTACTGAAGTATCACCAGACATTCCTTTATAAAATAAATCAAGCACTAAACAAAAATCTTCATTGCTGAGATTCCTTTTCCAAAAATTCAAAGCTACACATATAAGCTGAACATTCTGAAAAGAATATGGTTTAGCATTATCAATCCTATCTATTGAAATATTTTTGTAGTTGTTTATCAGATCACCTTTACCATCTTTGACATACGACATTGTGATATTTGAGATAGCACATTTACCCTTTTGCTTCTGATAAATCTTATAGACTTCATCAGGTGTGATGCTAAAAAACAATCCTGCTCTGCTTCTGTTCTTAGATTGATGAACTAAGTTCTTTATATATTCTTTTGGACTGCTTGAAATATGAACTCTTTTTCTTTTGGCACGACAAACTTTACAACTGGTCTCATACAAGTCTTTTTTTTTGTTGTAGTAAAAAGCTGTCAGTTCTTTTTGTTGGTTACAGTCTTTACATATCTTCATGGTAAAATGTGGTGGACAACAAGATTCACAGGATATGAAAAATAAGTTTGATGGGTACTGCACTTCATCTTGTTTTGGTCTATGACACCACCACTTGCCATTTAGGTTACCCCCATCATCCTTAATCTTCTAACTTTTTGACTCTGACAGTTTTGTTTCTGGTTGTGACTGGTTCATCTAAAGGCACACTTACCATCTTGGTTTTTCTTGTTGTTGTTTTCCAAGATGTTTCAAAACCATTCATGTTGCCAATCTCTGCATCTCCCATCATTTCTTGCAGTCTGATTTCAGCACCACTTATGACATCATTCAGACCTTTTATTTGCTCTTTAGCCGACACAATGCTCTTACATAGACCTATGGCTTCGTTATTGTTTAAATCAACCACCTTCGATGTCTCAGGACTTGGAAACATGATTTGAGTGTCTTTATGGGTGACTGGTGGATAGTAGTCAGCTTCTTTGATCCTTCTTTCAAAGTCCAAGATCACATCCTTAAGTTCTGACTCAAATTTTAAATCCCTTCTAAGCAGAAAAATTTTAAGCATTGTTGATCTATGCAAAGTTGAGACACAAGCCCAATCATAGCCAGTTATCGCCATCAATCCTTTTACTTGCAAGACACCACGAAACAAAGGTGGCTTTCCATCTTCTTCTGGATGGTTACCTGTAGCTTTAGCTTCTAGTATGCCTTGTCCATGCAATAAAATTTCTTGGTCATCTTCGGTATAGATAAGTTCATTATCAGGCTTTACTGAGTGATTAAGAGCATAAGCTATACCATCTATTGAACCACCTAAAGGATATTCTTCATGCAATACAGGAGTAGTTATATCTTTTTTTAAATTATGTAAACCTAATTTTTCTGCTGTGATTTCAAGAATAGGATTTTCCAAAATATTTCCCATTTCAGCGTGGATGCCTTTTTCTGATCTAACATTCTCACCCTTTCTTGCTCTTATCCTTGAATCTAAATATTCATTTCTAGTTTCATAACCACTAACCCCAAAAAGGGCAGCAAGTCCAGAACAACTAGCATGATTATCGCTTGTCAATTTTCCTTGTGCTTTTTCCATTTATATATTCTCCTTAAAGAAAGGGATGATTGTCATTGTCATCAAATGCTGCTATAAAAACCCATGATAACAATATTACTGCTATAACATTAAGCAGACTATCTAACACTTTCTCTTTCCCATAAATAGTTTTTGATTACCTTGTAGTATAAAGCTGTCAATCGTTCAAGAGCAAGTCGATCATTTGTTTTATACAACTTGCCCTTTCTGTCTATAACTTCTTCAAGACAATTTATTAAATCGTTTGTTTCTTGTTTACTCAGTTTCATTTAAAAACAAAGTCCTATTACAATACCTATCGTTAAAAAGATCAGATAGTTTCTATTTCTTTTTGGTCTTGTTCTATCCCAAAAAGCGATTTCCGAAAAAGTCCAATTATTATTTTTCATTCAATCTCCTCTAAAATGTGTAAGCATCATTGCCTACATATACAAAAGTAAACAAAAATAAATATTTTTCAATAAAAATAGCAAAAAAGTTGCTTTTTTTTTATTTGCCCTTATAGTTGTTAATTATGGAAGAAAGAAAACTGATTCCAATTAATCCAACTCTGCATAGACAGATCAAAGAGTATTGTGCTGAACAAGGTCTTATTATGTCTAAGTTTGTTGAAGGGTTAATATGCACAACTTTTAAAAAAAAGGTAGGTGAAGATGATGGGAGAGATATTCGATCCTGATTGTAAGTATTACAAAGAAAGGAATGGTAAAACTAAGGTTTGGGTAGAGGACAGATTAGCAGAAAAGTTAAATAAGTTTGCTGCTGATAATAAATCTTGTCCAAGCAAAATAGCAGAATATTTTATTTCTATGGGTATCAATACTCTCGAACATTTTCCGAATCAACCAGTAATTTTCGATAAGGAGATTTTGAAATGAGTAAATGTGCTGTTAATAGTGTTAAAAGTATTAATACTAATGAAGAAGATTTTTTGTATTGGGTAGGGCAGAAGTTGTTATGGGTAAATTATGAGAGATACCAATTATCTTGCAATGGTTTTCCACAAGAACAACTGACACTTGAAACATATCTAGCAGAAAATCATGTTGCTCTTTTGACTGAGTTTTTACAAAGTGAAAAGGGATGTGTGTAAAGTAAAAAAAGTGGATGGTGATAAGCCAATAAGGAGAAAAAATAATGTCTTTTTTACAATTAAACGAGAACGAAGGTTCTAGTATGTATATTCAATTTGTTTTCAAAGATGGAGTATGGAAGTCCAAAGATGAAATAATTGAAGCAAAGTATTTTATGATTCATCCTGATTTTAAGACTGGATTTTCTAAATATGAAAATGGTGTCTATAAAAATATGTGGGATGAAAAAGTAGGTGTAAGACCTGATAATCACAAAGAACTAATAGCTGATGGCTATCGTAGAAGTTTCTGGTGTAGGGTTCTTATAAAAGATAAGGGTGTTTTTGTTTGGTCAAGAAACAGTATATTTGAATGTAAAGCCTTTGACGAAGCTATTAGTTCAGCATGGTCTGATAAAGTTGATGGCAAAGCACCAGTATTTGAATATATGGGAAATGAGAGTGTTGTCGTCAGAAATGGCAAGGGCTTTCAAGCCCAACTCAAATACCTTGAATGGAAAGATATTCCTGAAGATTTTGATGAACCACTAGGAGACGATAGTTCAGATGACCAAGAATCGGAAGGAATCCCATTCTAATACAAGTCGTGACTCTAGTGATTTTGAGTCTCCCGCTTCATTAAGTATCGCTAGAGTTCACGAATCTAATACTAAGCTATGGGTATCTCCTTTAGGTAATATATTAGATAAAGAATATCCTATTCCTGAACCTGTCATTGATGGTCTATTGCATTTGGGAGATCAATGTATCTTGTTTGGTAAATCAGGTTCAGGGAAGTCTTATATTACTCAGCGATTGTGTTTATCTTTAGCTATGGGTTTAGACTTTTCTTATTACAAAATACCAAAAGCAAGAAAAATCCTTTATGTCGATGGTGAAATGACACCTTCCAGTTTGCAAAAAAGATATAGAAAAATGAAACCAAAGTTAGGCAACCCCGATGACTGGGTTAGAGGATTGAATAATCTACATTACATATCAAGATTCATTGTGCCTGAGTTTAAAGAGTTTGATATAGAAACAGGGCAACATCATTACAAACAAGAGCCTGAAATCATGCTCAGAACCTTAGAGGAAGAAAAGAATATGCAGCAGTTAATGAACACGATTGAGATAGGAAAATATGAAATTATAGTCTTAGACAATATATTTACTTTGTTCAACTTTCCTAATGGGTATAACAACCCTGAAGATTGGCTGACTTATGTGCAACCTTTTCTTAATTATTGTCGGCAAAGAAACAAGTGTGTATGGATTGTAGATCATGCAAACAAAAGTGGTGAGTTATTTGGGACTATGGGTAAACAAGTAACACTTGATCTGATGATAAAAGTTGAATCAGAGAAAAAAGAGATAGATCACTTTGAAGAAGATGATTCAGATATTGAGTTTGCTTTTACATGGGAGTTTAGGAAAGCAAGGCATCTTAATTCTCTGCAACAAGAAGATGTCGAGTTTCAACTTATTAATGGTGATATTGAGGTTGTAGAAAACCCCTACAAACAACAGTTGGCACTAGCTAAAAAATATTACGAAGAAGGTTTGCCCTTAAGAAAAATATCCGAACAGATCATGGAAGATATTTCATTCAATGTCAGTCATAGCAGAATACAGCGATGGGCTAAGAAAGAAGGGTGGGTAAGGGATGAATAAAGATATATCGTATCAATCTAATACTCTTATAGAGTATTTAGATTTGATACAAATAATATCTTGGCAAAATAAGCCTTTCAGCGATTGCTTGTATCAGGGTATGATACAAAGGTGTTACAAATGAGATTAGAAGAAAGACTAAGACAATGCAAAGTGCAAGGTGATAAAGCAGAACATAGGTTCAAAGAACTTATGGATGCCAAAGGTAGATTTTGTATGCCAAGTTATCCAAAGCAGAATATGGAAGATCACATAGACTTTTTTGTTGATGATATAGGTATAGATGTCAAAGGCAATCGTCATTTGAACTGTATATGGCTAGAACTAAACAATGTGCAAGGTAAGGATGGATGGCTTAAAGGTAAAGCAGACTTTATCGTGATGGATATAAAAGAACTTAAAGGGTTTTATTTCTTTTCAAGAACAGACTTACTTGATTATTGTTCAAACATAACAGAGACAGCCAAACATAAATTTGAATA
>TARA_R100000654_G_scaffold328_2_pt1 | contig 21813 bp, 43 predicted proteins | sample TARA_R100000654 | Tara Oceans TARA_R100000654 (sample SAMEA2622473) | marine metagenome | biome: marine biome (ENVO:00000447); feature: surface water layer (ENVO:00002042); material: "saline water (ENVO:00002010), including plankton (ENVO:xxxxxxxx)" | depth 5 m
ATAGATCAAAAAAAGACCCTTTAGCAGATAAACTTAAGGGTCATAAACAATATCTTGGGAGGTGGTTAAGATATTGTTTTAGTATAAACTTTTATAAAATATAGTAAAGCTGATTCCGTAAATTACTCTTGCAATTATTACATGTAGTAGTACAGGCCAAAAACCGCAATAGTTATATGCTAAGAAAAATATAGCAATAAATAAAAATAGATTTCTTAACAGTTTAAATAAATGCCATGCATCAGTTATTCCTACAAAGAAGGTAGTGCTTCCCCAAAACTTTGGACCTGCACCAGGTTCACCACCCTTATACTTATTCTTCCAAGATATTGATGGATCCCAAAATTCTGAATCAAACTTGCTAAATATACTACTTGAATAGTGAAATTGTATTGTGTCCATTACTGCTTCAGCAAGACCCGCAAGTGCCATAAATATAATATACATCATTTGTTACTTTTTTTCCAATGAAGGATTCCACCAATTAAAGCTCCTATAGATGCAATACCTACAACTATCTTTAAATACCAACTATCTAAATAATTTGTACATGTAATAAAATACACATACGCTATTGTCATACATAGTGCAAAAAGTATTTGTAAAATATCTAAAACTTTAAATGCTTTTGGTTTTTTATTATTTAAACTCATAATATTTAACTTTTAAAAATGTAATTATAAAGACCATATAAAATTAAAAGACAACCAAAATACCCTATATAACCCATTAACCTACCCTCTTTATCTACATGACGCTCCTGAGTAACAGGGTCAATAAAATCTTTTGTCAATGCCATAGATAGTATTGCTAAAATAAATGCAGCTACAATAGTAAATGTAGTTATTAGTACTTTAATCATAACGTTTCTATTCTTTTTTGTAAATACAATAATGCTTTTTGTAATTCCTTTTTTTGTTTGGCCTTATCTCCTCTTCTAGATTTTACCACATACTTAATTACATTACCTAAATAAAAATCCTTATCAAGATTCCAAGATTCTAATGCCTTAAATACTTCATAAGGATTATCTTTACTTACAGACATGCATTCAGTTTTAAAATTTATATTGTAATCTGTCAATGAAGGTTTTCTTATTTCATCGTTAATTATACCCTTACACATACTATCATATGGAGTTGTATTATGATGCATATTATTATACCAGTCATTTGATGATTCTTTTATTCCCATACCATTATAATATCATGAATTAACACCATCATCTTTAACTTACCGTCCATATCTATAATCTCAGCATTGTGAAGAGCACCAGTGCGGACATATACTTTATCCCCCTCCTTAAGATCATTAACTTCTGTTCCCACTGCAAAGACATTAAGATGAGTCCACTCTTTCATTAACTCCTTCTCTTGTTCTTTCTCCATGTCATCAGTAAGTATAAGATCTAACTTACCTTCTTCTTTCTTTTTCTCAGGCTTATCTAACATAACCCTGTTTCCTCTCAATATAAATTTATTCATTTCTTTGTTGGTTTTGAACAAATATAGTAAAATTAATTTAAAAGATTTATATGACCTATGATTTGCTTTTTATTACCCATTACATCACTATATACTACGACATATACATATGCTCCGCTTAAACTATTACCCGACCAGCCCTCTTCTAAGCTGTATGTTTCAAAAACTATATTGTTCCATCTATCATAAATAACCCAATGAAAATCTACTATTCCGTTTCCTATAGCTTTAATTACATCATTAGAGTTATCATCATTTGGTGTAAAAGCATTAGGTATGTACAGAGACACATCACATTCTATACCCATCTTAATATACCCACTATAAACTTTGTAAGGTACATTACCCCCGCATACACTAGATGAAAGAACAGACATGTCTAGATCTAACTCATCACAACTTTCTTTTGTAACAGCTTGTACACAAAATGAACGTATGCAAGATCCAGTAAAATCCCAATCACCAGGAAAGAAACTAAAATACCACCCATTATCTAACCAGACCCAGTCACCCTCTGTAGTAACAGAACAATTAGTAGGAGTATCTATAGGCATAATAGTATCCCATCCAGATCCTGGGATAACCACCATAGACTGAAGCATGCACTCATGACCCCCGAACCAATCAGCTATCTCATAACACAAAGTAACAGTATCCCCAGAGTAATAATACTCAGAATAAGGATCTACAGAACTACTCTCTGTTTGACCAAAGCAAGTTAAAGGCACAATAAGCAGTAAGAGTCTTAGCAACATACCTAAATATAAGAATTTTCCCCTTAAGGAAAAAATACCATGTTAGAGGTTGTAGTGGATCCTATGCTGCAACACCCCACCCCTCAACAGCTTTGGTGCACACCCCCTATGTTTTTAAAACAAAAAACATTTTTTACAAAAAAGAATTCTAATTTTTTTTGACTGCTGAATGTTTGCTATGCCTACTACCTATCCTAGCCTATAACTTGAATTGAATTAATAAATTAAAGTACTATGAAATATAATTGGAAGAAACATGTCAGAGATTCATCAAAGAAGAATTCTAACAAAAGATTGTGTAAGATGATTAATCAAAGATTAAGTCATTTAAGATGTTATGAGAATCAATTCTTAACTCAACAAAATGCTGAGTTGAAGGAATTGCTTAGTGATGTTGAACTAAAACTGAGGGAGTAAATCCCTCTTTTTTATTTCCCTAGCCTTTAACTTATATTGAATTATAAATAATTACAATATGAAAGTTATACCACATAATGCTTTATACTTTATTATAAATAAAAGAACTATAAAGCTATTATCTCTATGCCAAGTATCTTGGTTCTATGCTTACCGCAATTATGAAGAGTTTAAATATGGCTACAAACATATATGTGTTGTAGACCAACCCTTCATTAACACGTTTAACATTGTTAAACAGAAATATCTTAAAGAACAATAAAGAGGTTTACACCTCTTTTTTTTCTTCCTAGCCCTTAAATTATATTGAATTAAAAATTAAATATTATGAAAACAATTACATTACTTATTTTCAAACTCCTACTAGATGCAGGAGTTGTTGTCCCAATGAATCAAACAAATGATGGTAGAGAACTCTACACATTATTCCCAAATGCAAACTCAGTTGCCTTTGAAGGCATAGGGCTAACCATCATTGATGCCCAAGAAGAGGGCACATACAATGATGCTGATGAATCATTAGCCTTTCTATACCTTGATGAATCAATGCGTCTGCAAGAACTACCTACTGATGATACCAGTAGAGCAGTTATGTTTGACCATTGTTACAAGGGAGAAATACTAAACTGGATTCAAACACTAGAATTCTCATACAATGAGAAATTCCCTGATGAACCAGTAAAGGCTGAATAAGCCTTTTTTCTTTCCCTAGCCCAAATATTATAATGAATTTAAATTAATTAATTATGAAGCATCTACAACAATATGTGCAAGCACTAATTATTGCACATGGAAAGCCTGTTAGATTACCTAACAGACAATTGACCATTGGCCAAGCCAATTTGACTAAAGTCAAGAAGAAAAAGAAAAGGGATTAAACCCTTTTTTTTCTTTACCCTTCTTTGTCTTCGCAGCTAAAGCTGCTCAGACCTAGCCTTAATATTGTATTGCAATATTGCAATATAACCACTTAAATCTAAAATTGTGGAAAATCCAAATTTAACATTTTATGCTACGTTTTACAAAACTACCATAACAGGTAAGCATCTCTTCAAAGTTCACGGAACTGATGAAGAAATTAACTCTTATGTTGAACATCTCAAAAAGAGAGGTGCAACAAAGATTTCATATTTAACCCAAAGTGACCAAAAGACACTTGTGTTAAATGAGAATGGACAAAAAGTTCCTTTGCACTTTTCACAGGATAAACCTGTTTCAAAGTTGCTAAATGAACGTTACCCTATGGTTACCACCCAAACAGGTGTTAACAAGGGGTCCATTAATCCTGACCTTAGATTAATCAAATTCGTTAATGATGCCATTAAAGAATATGGACCATCTAACTTAGACTTCTGCATATCAGAAGCAAGAACAAGTCTTGCTCATGCTATTGCACAAGACTATCAGGATACTGAAGAGTCTTCTCCTTCCCAAGAAGAAGAATCTCCAGTTACTGAAGAATCTACTGTTGATACTAAAAGTATCATCAATAAGATTGCTTCAGGTACAAAGAAGAAGAGCAAGTCTTAATCTTTGTGAATCAACAAGGGATCATAGATCCTTTGTTGTTTCTTTTTTCTTTAAAACCCTCTTTTTGCTAGCCATCAACTTACGTTGATGTCATTTTGCAATACCAAAACCACAGCCAAAAGTGGATTGCAAATTTTATTTGGCTTGCTTTTTAACTAAAAGCAAAGACATCAGCACAAATAGTTGCAAAACTGAAAACTGAAAGATAGTTATCAATGTTTTGTAATTGTTTTGCGGAAATACTTGTGTGTTTTAATCTTTATAAGATAGTACAACATATACCTATATCATTGGTTGTAAGTATAAATTATTATTTCTCTATAGTATATAGTATATATAATATTTTATATAGCTAACTTTGTTGTAAAACAGATGTTAGTTTACCTTATACAGTATTAGTACTCTCTCTATATAGAGGAAGAGCATATGAGTTTCCCGATTTAATTAATAAGGTTAATCCATTAAGGGATTATTAAATGATATCCGTATGTGAAGATGCCTTATTATTATATTACTGCTTAAGTAGGCGTTGGTAGGTCTCGCAGGGTTGATCACCTAAATTCTACCACTAAAGACATAGGAAGTTCCTTTATACTATAACAGACAAAAGAATTACTTCCCGTCTTTATTACACCAAAAAATGGTATCCTAGGGAAAGACCTGGGTTGAGGTAGCGCCTCTGGATGGTGGATTAAAACCAAAGTGTCAGTTCCTGTTTTAAACCTAAAACAGAGAAGAGATGCTATTGTACAGAGTTTGAAAGTAAATCAGACAATTATACTGACCGTCTTACTGTGGTCTCTGTTGTGATAGTGTGTCGTGGGAGTTAAATGGCTGAAAATCCCGTTTTAGAGTAGGCCGAGAGTAGAGAAGATATAAAGTGTTCCTTTTACACAACTAAAAGATATTACACTTCATCTTCTTTACTCTTATTTTTTCACTTATTAATACTTATTGAATTATGGCAAATTTTGCTGAACTTCGTTTATTTGGTCAAGCACTGAGAAAGACCAATGCTTCTGACACAGTTAACTCTGTACTTGTTAGAACTTGTGCATCTAAAGGATATGTTATGCGTATTGGATGTGATCCTGAAAGAGTAATGTCTTATATGCAGTCGTTACCAAACAATTATAATTCTACTTTCTATAAATCATTTAATGATGTTATTAATAGAAGTGAAGAAGCATGGTGGGTAGACCAGTGTATGCATTATGCATCTACATATGGTACAGGTCATACAGATACACCTTATGTTCCTAATAATAATCCTAGTCTAATTAACTTTTCTGAATGTAAGGTTATTGATCCTATTACAATGGAAGAGCTTCATGATAAAATCCAAAATATGGCAGATTCAGGTATTGCTCTTAAGAATGATACTCTGAATGATATCTTCGAGTTAATTGAAGAGTTTGATATGTCATTTTGGACTGATAATATTAAGAACCGTGAGTTCTTGATTAGATATCATATTGCAAAAGGTATACCTTTTAAGAATGTAATTGAATCATTACAAGCTATTAACTTTATCATTACTGGTAGCACTTGTATTGTTAAAAGTCATGATGCAATGAATGCGTATAGTTGTTCTAGTTCTTGGGATAGGTTTTCTAATATCAAGGCATGTTTTTATTCACATTCTTTAGAAGAATGGGCAAGTATCTTCAATAGATATAAGCCCTTGTTTCTTGCTTTGAGAAATAGTGAGTTGAGACCTATGATTAACAAGATATCTAAGTTATCTAAGAAACATCACGTTCCTACTGTTATGCCTATGAGTACAAAGTTCTTGACTCCTGAATATGTTAACAATGATAAGTTAACTTTTCAGTCAAGACTTTGGTTACGTAAGTATGAGGATAGATCTTTATTTGAACTTGTAAAGTATTACAATGCTATACAAAAAAGAAGAACAGGAAAGTTTATTGATACAATTAATATCAGAAATGGTAAAAGTTGGGTTAAAAAGAGTTCTTGGGAGCTTAATGAAGATAACTTGGATAAACTTAACAGTCAGGTTAGACGTTCAATATCTCATAAGATGAGAGAGAAATTACAAGGTAAAACTTTAAATCTCCCTTCTGGCTTAGGCATTACTCTTCCTACATCAGAAAAGAATTTCATTGGTACATTACCTATTGGTTCTTATATTGATGTTATGCCTCAAGATAATCTCATTGTTGGGATTTATTGGAAAGGTGAGGATGGTGCAAGCGATCTTGACTTGTCATTTACTGATATAGATGGTAAAACTATCTCTTGGTGTAATTCATACACTGATGCGGGTAATAACATTGTCTATTCAGGTGATATGACATCTGCTGATCCTGAAGCTTCAGAGTATTTATTGTTCCGTAATGATATGCCTAATGGTATATTTATGTGTAACAATTATTCTGGTGCATCAGAAGCAAAGTATACATTTATTGTTGCTAGACTTCCTGAAGGTGAGAGTTTTAATACAAATCATATGGTACATCCAGATGATATTATATTTCAAACTCCTATGGTTATGAGAAGTAATCAAATGTCTATGGCTATCCATATTGGTAGTAGATTTATCTTTACTGATAGAGCTATTGGCAATGGTAGAGTTGCTAGAGCAGGTGTTACTACTCGTGACCTAATTCAGAGTCAAATTGAGATGGCAGATATGTCATTGACATTGAATGAATTTATAGATCATACTGAACTTGATGGTGAAGTAGTAGATCTAACTACTGATGACAAGTCAGCTTTAATTAGCTTATTGTCATAAGACTACTGAGCAGGATGTAAAAGTCCTGCTCTTTTAAACATAAACAATTTAAATTTTATTTAGATGCAAGAAACAACTGTATATTACATATACATTAAAAATGGAAAGGAGTACTTTACTCCAAATCAAGATGTTGCTCATAAAAGAGCAGATGAAGGCACAGAAATTAAATTAAAAACAATTAGAAATATTATTTAATACTAAAACGTTATGATTGAAAATATGATTGAAGAAATTCAAGATTTACACTTAGCTGTACATCAAGAAGAATTACAAAAAGAGCAAATAACTGAAAGATATAACTGCAGACTTACTGTACTAAATTTAAAAGCAATTAGAAATAGATTGGTTTTATTACATCAGAGAATGATGATTCCACAGTATGGTTTTGCTAATTTTGATGAGTTATGAAAAAGAGAAGTTTAAAAACAGACCTATTTGTAGTAGGATTAGGGTTTACTTATATACTATGTGTACTAATTTTTTTATTAGTCAGTAGTTGTAAATCCGCATCATCTTGTGAAGCATATGGTCAAAATAATATGAATCATGGGAACATATCAGAAAATAAAACAAGCTAAAGCAGATATTACAAGACTAGAAGAAGAACTTGATCAGTCCGCATATTGGGCTGATTATGCAGTAAGAAAAGATCAATTAGAAAGTGCTAGACGCAAATATAGAACTTTAAATAATGAACTTACTGTTCAAAATATTGTAATTGTATTAGCAATAATCATTGTAGCAGGCGTTGTTATAAGCTGCCTGCTTTAAGATTTTTTTAAGTGGATAAGAGTTAAGGTTGAAGGCATGGCGTCTTCAGCCTTATACTCGCAATACAAAAGACATGGATTTAAAAAAAGTAAGCATTGATCTTTCAGAGGCTGATGTAGCCATAATGGTTAAAGATCTTTGTAAAAAAGCACAATCTGATGAAACAATTGAAGATATATCAAAATTACTTACAGAACTTTTATTAAAAAGTACAGAAGGTTGTAATCAATTTGTTCAAATTATTCTTGGTAATGGTTTACCAAATGCATTTTATACAGGTGATGTAGTTAGATGTAATTGGGATAGACTTAAGATGGGTCTTTCTGGTGATGAAGAGATACATCAAAAACTTGTTGAAAATGATTTAATAGATAATGCTAATCAAGTTATCTGTAAAGTAAAATCATTTAGAGGTTACACAGAGTATTTTCCTTATACTATAGAGTTTAAATATGGAGAAGATCTATATGCATCTTGTAGTATGGGATTTGAAGATGTGCATCCTTAAAAATATTATATTTTAGTCGAATATATGCTGATAGCAGATAACAAGGGAGAAATTAAAAAATATTTTTCCCTTGTTAGCTATATAATGTGATTTTTTTATCATTAGATAGTTAACTTTTAAAAATTTATTACGTACTTAGTATATGAATTATCAGTTACCTAATGGAAAAGTCATCTATATCTCTATAGAAGAGTACTTATCTTTAACTGATGAAGACATCCAACATCTTATAGCTTTAGACTATGGTGATGTAGTCCAAAATCCCTTTAGTGGATCAGCAGTAGACACTAGAAAGAAACCAGAAGAGCCCAGAGAATTTTTAGATTTGAGCGAAGATGGTGAAGAATTTCCAGACATAAATCTATCAGATTTATCTTAATGTAAAATAGACTTAATAAAGTCAACTTACCTGTATTTTGAGCAAGTACAGGTATAGTATCGTGCTCACAAAATCAATTTATTTATTTATTAAAAATTAAATTATGAATTCAAAAGTAGTAGTATTAGCAAATGAAAAAACAAAAGCAGTTGTTAACGTTAATGAAAACAAACCAGATTATGGTTATATTATGGTTGCACAATCAAAGATTGTAACAGGGTCTAATGGCTGGCTTGATGTTAAAAGAGTCACTGCTGTAGTACCAGGTAATATGGAAAAATTAACAGGAGCAGGTTTCTATGAAGGACAAGAGCTTCCTGGTAAGATTCGTACACAAGAATCTTTAGAGCCATTTTCAGATGTAAATATTGAAAAGCAAATGAAGAGAGCAGGTGGTGAAAATGCACCAGTATGTACTCTTATGGGTAAGCCAATTTATCAGCAAAGAACTTGGACTGTAGATGCAAGTCTAGAGGATGAGTTAATTGCACATGATAATAAGGATGAAATCCGTGCATATAATGCAAGTAAAGCAGATGCTGTTACACAGCAGAATGAAGATTTTTCTATCGGAGGATAGTAAATTTTAAAGGTTACAGATAAAGGGTCAGCAATGGCCCTTTTTCTATTTATGAATTAGTTAAAAATGTAAAAGATGACTTCGACTAAAAAACACAAATTTGAATACTCTGGTAAATTAGAAGAGTATCAGCTGTATAAGAAAAATACTTATACAAAATATGAGACAGATAAATATTCTCAATATCAAAACTTTTTATATAAGAGAGCTTTGTATGGTCTCAGGTCTTTACCTATTGAAGAGGTAGAAAAGATGAGTAAACAAAAGAAAATCAGGATTAACAAAGTGCACAGAAGAGCACAACGTGTTATAAATGAAGCTAAACAAAGAAAAGTAATAAGAATTACTAATAAAATGTTTAGCAAATGGTTTCCGGATACAACATTTACAAAGTTTATGTTGAATAGTACTGAAACGGATTATAAATTTAAGAATACTTTAAATTTTAAAGATTTAAATATGAATAAAGATGAAATAATTCGTATATTTATGGAGGAAGGAATCTTAAGTTCAAACTTTTTAAGTTTAACTAGAGATCCTAATCAATTACCAAGACTAAAAAATGTATAAGAATCAAGAATTATCAAAAATTGACCAAGAGTTTTTTGATTTGACTAAAAACTTTGATCTAGAAGATTGGAGAACAGTTAGAACAGAAGATTATTGGTGGGTTAAAACCCCTATAGGTACTAAAAGACCTAGAACAAAATATGAAAAGTTAGATCTTCTTACACATTATGTCAATAAAGGTGTTCCAAAATGAAACCAAAGTTAAAAGAATGTGACAGTTGTGGTAAAATGACTGTCATATGGAAGAATCATGAGGGTAATAGATATTGTAAATATTGCTGGAGTTGCCACAAAAGCAGTACAAACAAGCCACAGAAACCAAACGTATCTATCCCTCGTGTTTCTGCCAAAAGAAAGAAGAAAGATGCTGAATATCTTAAATTAAGAGAAAGGTATCTTACTCACAATTCCTTATGTAAGGTTAAAGTTCATGGATGTAGCCAACAAGCTACTGATATCCATCATACATATGCAGGCAGTAACCGTGATACTTATTATTTAATACAAAGTACATGGATTCCTGTCTGTAGGAATTGTCATAACTGGATACATGATCATCCAGAAGAAGCAAGAATTATGAATTATTTAAACTAATTTTATGAGACAATTTAGAGCTGATAATAGAACTACTGTTTTTTTCAATTATACTAAATTATATAATTCTACAGCTGGTGCTCATTTTATTGAGGTAAGACCTGGTGTAAAATTTTGGATACCAAGAGCGTGGATAACTAAGTTTAATAGAAAGAAAAAAAGAATAGAGGTTAAAGGTTATTGGGCCGATGAACTAAAATTAAAATTAAAAGGTACAGTAAAATGATAGATAAAAATAAAAATTTAGATGAGCCTTCTTATGTATTAGTAAGAGCAAAAGGTGATATGTTGTATGATAATCATAGAGGATATTTTAAGTATAAAGATAAAAATGATGTTCATAACATAGTTAAGTTGGGTAGTAAAGAAGCTTTATCAGCTGCTGTTACTACAGCAAAAGCTCTTGCTCATGAAACAGCAAAGCCTTTATGGTATAGAGTTATGAATTATTTAGAAGATAAATATAGAATAAAATATGGATAGAGATAAAGTACAAGCTGAAGCTTTGAAAGCAACTTTAGGTAAAGATAGATGTGGTTTAGCTTTAGCTACAGGCGTTGGTAAGACACTTGTTGCATTAAATCACTTAGAGAATCATTATTCTCCTATGTTAGAAATCCTTGTAGTTGCACCAAAACTGTCAATTTTTGATAGTTGGAAAGCAGAAGCACAAAAATTTGACAAAGAAAAGTTATTAACAAAAGCAGTGTTTACAACTTACTTAAGCTTAAATAAACATAATCCAAAAGATTTTGACATAATATATTTAGATGAGTGTCATAGTCTATTAGATTCTCATAGAACGTTCTTAAATGAATATAAAGGTAAAATTTTAGGTCTTACAGGTACACCACCAAAGTATGCTAATTCTGAAAAGGGTAAGCTGGTAAGTCAATTTTGTCCTATGATATATGAATTTGTTACTGACAGTGCAGTAGAGAATAATATTCTTAATGACTATCAAATAATTGTACATGAGCTTGAATTAAGCACAAAAAATAATTATCTAGTAGAGATGAAGAATAAAAGTTTTAGAACTTCAGAGCAAAAAAATTATGCATATTGGTGCAATAGAATTGATACCACAACAGGTAACATGCATATTGTTAGAGTTATGAGAATGAAAGCTATGATGGAGTATCCTAGTAAGGAATTATATGCTAAATTATTATTCGCTAGCATAAAAGAAAAGTGTATTTTATTTGCTAATACACAGGATCAGGCGGATAGATTATGTGAGTATAGTTATCATAGCAATAATGTAGACTCAGAAGATAATCTAGAAATGTTTAAGGAAGGTTTAATTACTAAATTATCCTCTGTAATGCAGCTAAATGAAGGTGTAAATATTCCAGAGTTAAGGCAAGGAATTATTATGCATGCATATGGTAATGAAAGAAAAGCACAACAGAGGATAGGAAGGTTACTGAGACTTAATCCAGATGAAAAAGCTATAGTACATGTATTATGTTATAAACATACTGTAGATGAAAAATGGGTAAAATCAGCATTAGAAACCCTAGATCAGAGTAAAATTAAATGGGCAAACTACCAGGTAAATCTAGGTTAGAAGCCAAATTGTCGTTAAAAATTAGTATATTATTATATGAGTGAATCTAAAACACATAAGGTTACTTTGTATAATGATGATGAATTGAGTTATCAATATGTCATCGCATGCTTAATTGAAATATGTGGTCACACACCTATTCAAGCAGAGCAATGTGCGATTATAGCACACAATAGAGGAAATGTAGATGTTGCATCAGGCTCTTTTGATAGAATGTATGAAATTTTAGAAACATTAGATCACGTAAACATTGAAGCAAGTATTGAACAATATGAAAGCAATTTGTATAGATAACAGTAATAAACCAGAAGGTATTTCAGAAGAGGAATGGCTTGAAGAAGGTATGGTATATACTATTACTGAAGTAGTAGAAATGGCTTTGCAAGATGGAAACCTGGGTATAGCTCTTGAAGAAGTTAAGCTTACTAAAGCTTCTGCTCCTTATAAGTACTATGCAATTGAAAGGTTTCTTCTTGTACCTGAAGGTTCTCTTGTTAGTTTAAAAGCTACAGAAGAGGCTGTTAAAAAAGAAATAAAAAATATGGAGATTAATGCAGATGATGCAGATTTATCTTCTTTAGCTTAAAATCAAATTAATTATGGGAGAACAATTTTTAGAAGCAACTATGTGGTTGCTTGTATTATATTTTATGATATCACAAATCATGTTAATGTACTTTTGGTACACAATTGCGCAAGCACATGGTTTTTTGTATACAATATTTATTGGGCCTTTTGAAGCAATGTTTAAAGGACTTCTATGGCCTTTTTTTTACTAAATTAAAAATTAGAACAATGGGCAGAATGAAAGAAATATTTATGGACATCCGTAGGCATAACAATGGAGATTTACCTAAAGAAATGACTATAGCAGATGTTGCAAGAATGAAAGAATTAGAAATTTATAATTGGAGATTATATGAACAAGAACTTGAAAAGATTGAGAAAAAGAATAATCCTCTTCAAGCAGAGGAAAGGCAATTTATCATTCAAGATAAACCGAATTGTAATAAACCAGCAGACTGGAGCCCAAATTGCCCCTTCTAAATATATAAATAATGAGTGGGGTAATTAAGCGTCAAGTTACAAAGACCTTAGTTACAAAAGACAATAACAATAGTGCTAACTGTATAGCGCCAAATCTTATCTATGGATGTTTTGGTGGTTGTGTAGATACCTATTGTTATATGTCTAGGTATAATGGTAAGAGAGTTTTTGTAAATGAAAATGTAGATGATATCTTTAACTCTGTTGTAGAATGGGAAAAAGGTTTTACTAAGGTTCCTGATCAGCAGGATCCAGTATACACTATGGTAGATATTGCATGTAACACAGATTTAGTACTAATGCAGCGTTATTTACCTGAGCCATTGATAGATTATCTTAAAAGATATGATAATCATCCTACCTTAAATTCAACTATGGCAACTAAGTATCCTAGTTTGTTGAAACTTAATGTCAAAAAGTTCAACAAAAAACCAAGGGTAAGAGTTAGTCTTATGCCGCAAAGATTTGCAGATGTATTAGAACCTAAGATGCAAAAGGTTGCAAGAAGGATCCCTGAGATTAATAGACTTAAGGACCTTGGGTGGGAAGTGCATGTTAACTATAGCCCTCTTGTTTTCTACAAAAAATGGAAACAAGACTACAGTGAGTTGTTTAAGATGGTAAAAGATATAGCAGGAGTAAATAAATGTGAGGTAATTGCATTAACTAATCATGCTAATCAAATGAAAAGATCTTCTCATGAGGCTAGGGAATTAATGAGCCTTAGTTATGAAGTTAAAAATAAATCAGGTGTAATGAGGTATCCTCTTAAACATAAAACAAGATTACTAGAAGAGTTTAAAGATTTATATTCTGAATATTTTGATTTAGAAACAATTAGATATATATTTTAAAATGAAAAATTTCATTAAATTTACATTAATATGGATTAGTCAAAATTTAGCAATACCATTTTGGATAATAGGACATGTGCATCTATCAACTAACATATATAAAGATTTACATGAAATATTAGCATCAGTTGGTATGAATTTAATTGTACTAATCGGCTTTATTTTAGATTATAAAAATTTAAAAAAATGAAAAAAAGTGTATTATTTAGTTTACTACTAGTTAGTTGTAATGAAAATGTTAGTGTTAATACTAATGAAGCTAACATGGCTATTATAAAAAAACAAGATAGTACAATTTTATTATTAGAAGACGCATTAGATTTATGCGAGGAAGAAAATCAGATCTTAGGATCAGCATTAGCAGAAAAAAATGGCAACTAATATAGCTGACTGGATAAAATATTGGGATAACTTTGATAGGGATCTTTATATTCAATATCTTATAGAACTCCAAAGGAGAAGTTAATAACAATTTAAAACCAACAAAAATGTCAATAGATAATCAAATATTTCAACATTATAGAGATAAAATTAAAAAAGAAATCTTAGATAGATTAGTCTTTGTAGATTGGGATAGCAAAAACAAAGATGATGAAATTTGGAAAGATCCTTATACAGACAGAAAATATCATGTCAAAGTAGAGAAAAAAAGAGATTTTGACAATATGAAAGAAATAGAAGTTTGAAAAAACATTACTATAGAATAAAATTTGGTAAACATAAAGGAAAGTCTTTAGATGATATTCCTTTTGACTATTTAAGATGGTTAGCTAAACAGGATTGGTGTCCTAAAGCTGTTATAAACTATCTTAAAAAAAATAATAATATAATTTAATATTATGAAAAAAAAGATAAAGCCAGGATTAAATAAAAATAATTTAAATAAATTAAGACAAGTAAAAGGTGTAGATAGTAACACCAGTACAGGTATATATAGTATAGATAATCAGTTGATTGCTATGCCAAACATTACTGCCCTAATGGTGCATTTTGTAAAAAAGTATCCAAATGATGCTGATTTAGGTAAACATGTTAGAAATACAATTATGTCATGGAAAGAAGAATAGCAAACTTAGCAAAAAAGATTTGTCTAGAACATTTTGAAATGTCATCAAACTCTGGTACAAATTATTTATGGTTTATGTATATTGATGGAACAAAAAAAGGTACATTTAAACCTTTTATATTCCTAGCAGAATTACATTTACTATTATATCTTAATCTTATGGAGCAAGGTCAAGTTGATAATTGCATTAGCTTATTAAGATCTCCAGATAAAGAAAATTTATTTGTAGCATCACAAGTAATTAACTTTTTTAGAAAAGAAAGGATTAAAAACTTAGGAAAGTATAATGGCAAGGATCCAGGCATATATGCTGATGCAGTGCGTGATTATGATACTAAAATTGTAAACACATCTTTGTGGAATAATGTACAAAAACTAGAAACAAATGAGTGAAGAAGAAATACTTACATTAGGTTTTGAGAAAACTTATGTTAATGATAGCGAGAGTCAAAATGGTTATGACTATTATTATTACCAAATAGAATTAATGAAAGGTTTAGTATTATATACATCAGCAAGTGATGAAGTTGGTACAGATAAAGAATGGGCCGTATATATGTCAGAACCGGATTGTGAAATTTGGAGTTACAAACTAGTAAATCAATTAATAGATGTTTTCAGCAAAATTAAAAATGCAAAACGGAAAGCTGGTGTATCCAAAGAAAGAGGATAAGCTTGCTTTTAAATTATTTAATGAAAAACTTTCTGAAGGGCAAGAGGTAGATATATTTATGTCTATCTCTGAATCTACAGGGAGTGGTGCACAAATATCAAAAGTGCATAAATGTATACGTGAACTAGCCAAAGAAAGCGGCTATAGTTTTGATGCCATGAAAAGGCTAGTAAAAGATAGAGCAGGATTATTTATAGATAATAAGTATAAATCTTTTGCTGATTGTGATAAAGGTGAATTAAGTTTGGCTATTCAAGCTTGTATAGAGATAGGTGAATTTTATAATGTTAATCTTCACTAGAGTCTTCAGCATCTTGAACTTTTTTAAGTTCAGCTTTAAGTTTCTCAACATCAACCTCTTTTTCAATAAAAGCATCGTTTGCAATTGCTTGCTTTTCTATTTCACCTACTAATAAAGTTAAAGTATAAAAAGCTCTTTGCTTATCATCAAGCTCTCCGTATTCTTTATTTATAAGATCTTCTACAAATTTATCAGGATTACCATCTTCTTTTGTATAAATATCATTTAATAATGTAAACAGTGCAGCTTTAGACATCATGTAATAAGTTTTATTTACTTTTACATCAAGTATAGCATCTTCTTTTAATTCTTTAACTTTTTTATTTTTCATTATTAATTTTTTATAAATATAAACAAAATATGACAAAAACTATAGACATAGAAGAAATTAAACAAAAATTATTTAAAAAGCTTGAACCATCAGGTTGGGCTAAACCTCTTAAATCTTTTATATTTAGCAGTGATTTTGAAAACATTATTATGCAATTAGTAAGGTTATCAAAAGATGGTAAAAGATTTACTCCTAAACTTAGTCAACTGTTTAGAGCATTTGAAGAATGTCCTTATAATGAACTTAAAGTAATTATGGTAGGGCAAGATCCATATCCTAAATTAGGAGTAGCAGATGGTATTGCGTTTAGTTGTAAAAATACTATGGAACAACAACCAAGTTTAAGATTTATTTTAAATGAGGTTAACAGAACTGTATATGATGGTGTGGGTCAGTCACATGATCCGGATCTTACAAGATGGGCTAATCAAGGTATGTTAATGTTAAATACTGCACTTACAACTACTGTAGGTAAAGTAGGACAACATTATACAATATGGAAACCTTTTCTAGCCTATTTATTTGATCATTTGACATTTGCGCATACAGGGATGGTATTTGTATATATGGGTAAACAAGCTCATGAATGGAGCGATACTGTAAATGATATGAATTATAAATTTTTTGTGAGTCATCCTGCAAGTGCCGTATATAACAAAGGACAAACTTGGGATTGTAAAGATATATTTAATGAAATTAGTAAAATATTAAAGAATCATTATAATTTTTCAGTAACTTGGTAGCATGAATGAAATATTTAACAAGCTTATAAAAGAGAAGCTTACCCCTAATTCTTTGTATGTATTACATTGTATAAAAGAAAAAATATCTGTAAGTAAAATAGTATCTGATTCTTTAGAAATCAACAAGTTAAAAGCTGATGAATGGTTAACTGAAGACTTGTCTCTTACAAGAAAAAGTACTATCTTTATGGAAGAATTAAACTCTTATTTTAGAAAGAGTAAAAAGAAAACTTCTAGTGATTTGATGGGAGATGGTTTTGATAACAAAATAAAGTTATACAACTCTTTATTTCCCTCTAAAAAACTTGGAAGCGGCAAGTATGCAAGAACTAATGTTAAAACTTTAGAATCAAGTTTTAGATGGTTTTTTGATACTTTTGATTATGATTGGAAAACAATATTGCAAGCAACATATAAATATATAGAAGAATATAAATTGAAAAATTATGAATATATGAGAACATCTCAATACTTTATCAGAAAACAAAATACAGACAAATCATTTGAATCTGATTTAGCTACCTACTGCGACATGTTAAATGAAGGTGGTTCTGATGAAGAAAACATATTTAAAGAAAAAGTAGTATAATTTGGAACAGTTCAATGGTGCAAAGCCTTTAAAGGCTATTAGTAAAGTACGTGCTTATGAAAAAGCCCTCTTAGAAATGAGAGGAAGAATGGACGGTAGAATTAAAAGTCTTAAAACTGCTTGGCCAAAGTTTAATGATGCTACATTAAATGGTTTAGAGTGGAATACTCTAACCGTAGTTGGAGCTAGACCCGGTGTAGGTAAGACTTTGTTTATGGAGCAACTTGTTACAGAAGTTATTGCTCTTAATAAAGATCAAGACTTTCAAGTTTTACAATTTCAATTTGAGATGCCTGAGAAAACTCTTGGTATGAGAGCATTCTCTGCTATAACTCAAAAAGACTATGGTATCCTTCATAGTAAGTATGAACCTTTACAAGAAGATATTTATGATAAATGCAGACAATATACAAGTACACTTAATAAAAACAATAAAGTTTTTTCAGTTTATAGACCGTGTACTGTCAATGAATTCTGTGCTAGCATAGATTATCATTTTAGACAAAATGTAAAAGAAGTTAACGGAAATAAAATATATCCTAAACTTTTAGTTACTGTAGATCACTCAGCTTTATTTAAAAGAGATAAGCATGAGAAAGATAGGTTTGAAATGTTATATAATCTAGGCGAGGCACTAACTTTTATGAAAAGAAGTTATCCACTATCATTTGTTATTTTAAGTCAATTAAATAGAAACATAGATGATCCTAAACGTGCTATAGAAGGTACTTATGGTAATTATGTTTTAGATTCTGATCTATTTGGCGCTGATGCATTATTGCAACATGCTGATATAGTACTTGGTATTAATAAGCCAGCTGCTAGAAAGATTAGATATTACGGACCTGAAAGATTTCAGATTACTGATCCAGAAACTCTTGTATTTCATTTCTTAAAATGTAGAAATGGAGATACTAGAATGAGTTTCTTTAAGTTAGATAGAGATACTATAAGAATAGTAGAGATGAATACACCTAGTAATACACAATCAAATACAAACATTCAGATATGAGTACAAGACAAGAGAACACTAAAATTCTCATGGCAACACATTTGCCTACATTTAAAAAGTTGAAGATTACTGATCCGTATTTTATTGCTAAATCTGCATGGGCTCCTCCAGGAGAACCTTTAAAAATGCAATTCTTTCCTAATGAGTTAAAAATAGGTAAAGATATTTATACAGAGTTTAGTGATTTTCAAGGAGTATCAGAAGATCCAACACATACATTATATAAACTAAAGTTTAATCCTTTTTATGCAGAAGAATATCCTTTAGAAAAAAAGACTAGTAAGTCTGGTAATGATTATGAAGTGTACGTTATTCCAATTGAAGAATTAGTAGCTGTTACAAAAGATGGTACAGAAATACCTTATAATAAGTATCAAGAACAGCTAAAAAATCCACCTGTAGAAACTAAACCAGCTGATTTTCCAAATTTTGCTGAAGAGTATCTTGATGTGGGATTAAAGAAATCTGAAAAATCAATTAAAAATTTTCCAGATTGGCTAAACACTTTAGATAGAATAGCAACAGCATTAGAAAAAATAGAAAAAAAGATAAAATGAGTATAGTACTTCCAACAAAAAAAGTAAAGAAAGAAAGAGTTAATCCTAAAAGATTAATAATTTACAGTAAACCTAAAACAGGTAAAACTACAGCATTTGCAGGCTTAGAAAACAATTTAATATTGGACTTAGAGAATGGTAGCGGGTATGTAGAAGCTTTAAAAGTTAAAATTGAAAACTTACAAGATCTTCTTGATGCAGGTAAGGCCATAAAAGAAGCTGATAAACCCTATAAGTATGTCACAGTAGATACAGTAACTGCATTAGAATCTATGGTTATGCCTTTAGCAGTAAAGCTGTATAGAAAAACGCCTATGGGTAAAAATTATCAAGGAGATAATGTAATTACTCTTGCAAATGGTGCAGGATATTTATATATTCGTCAGGCATTTTTTCAAGTTTTAGATTTTATTGATACATTAGCACCTCATATAATTCTGTCTGGACACATCAAAGATAAAGTTGTTGATGATAAAGGAGAGATGGTTATGTCGGCTAATATTGATCTTACTGGTAAAATAAAATCTTTAATCTGCGCTAATGCAGATGCAATAGGATATATGTATAGAAAAGGTAACAAAACAGTCATCAACTTTAAAAATAATGATGGTGTAACATGTGGCGCTAGACCTAATCACTTAAGAAATGAAGAAATAGTAATTTCTGAAATGAATGAAAAAGGTGAGATAAAAACTCACTGGAATAAAATATATAAATCATAATTATTAACAACTAAAAAGAAAAATCAAATGGCTTTAAGTACAACAGATTTAACCACAGAAGGTGGTACCGGTAAAGGGATACCTAAAACAATTGGCCCAGGCAATCATGAATTAAAAATTAATAGTGTAAGGCTAGATTCATTTAGATTTATTGAAGGTGCATATCATTTAATATTAGATATGGAAACTAAACCAATTGATGGATTTGAAGGATTTCTCCGAGACAGAGATGATGAAAGTAAAGGTAAATATGAAGGCCAGATCGGAAGAGTAAAGGCAAGTCAATATGCATTTGCTGATGGTGAGACTAAATCAGGAATTAAAATTCAAAGAGATAGATCTATTCTAATGTTTTTAAAGAATCTATCTAATGCTCTTGAAATTACAGATTGGTTTACAGAACAAGATAATAAGCATGAAACAATTGAAGAGTTTGTAAAAGCATTCAATGATACTGCACCATATCAAGATAAATATTTACATACTTGTCTTGCAGGTAAAGAGTATGAAAACAAATCAGGTTATATAGCATATGACTGTTGGTTTGCTAAAGCAAAAAATAAAATGTATGGCTACACACCTAATCCAGAAGCTGTACAAGTTTATGATGAATCAAAACATTTAAGAAAGATAGAGAACAAGCCGGTAGAATCTTTTGGTAATGATGATGATTTATCAATTCCAATGAAGACTAGTGCAGATTTTAATCTAGACTAATTTTCATTTTTATTTTAAGTTCAAAAAGGGGAGGCATGTAGTGTTTTCCCTTTTTTATTATCAAAAACTATTTTATGATTTCAACAAAAAACTTAATTACGGATTTAGATGGTATACCTACAGGTTGGCCTTTTGAATATTACTTAGGGCTATCTGAAAAATTAGATGGTCAAGATGTAAAAATTAGATCAGTATTTAATACTAAAGATAAAATACCATCTATGTGTATATTTTTTGACCCTGTAGCAAAAAGATATAATTTTAAAGATTTTTCATCAGGCATTGGTGGTTGTTGTGTTGAATTAGTAAAAGTTTATTTTAACATAAAAACTCGTGGTGAAGCTGCTTTAAAAATTATAGGAGATTATAATGAATATATCTTAAATAATAACCATAACCCTATTCAGGAATATAAAAGTTATAGTAGATATAAAGTAACTGATTATGAAATAAGACATTGGACTACTGTTGATCAAAAATATTGGACTAAATTTGATATTGGCTCTAGATTATTAGAAAAGTATAACGTAGCTCCACTAGAATATTATGTAATGACCAAAGAAGATGATAATGGTAAAGAAAGTTCAATTACTATTAAGGGTCTTAGTATATATGGTTATTTTAAAGATGACGGCAGTTTATATAAAGTTTATCAACCTAAAGTTTCTCAAAAGAAATTTATTAAGGTTAAAAATTATATTCAAGGATCTGATCAATTAAAATATGATAAAAGATATCTTGTTATTACATCTTCATTAAAAGACTTAATGGCTTTTAACAGGCTTAAGTTAAAAGATGCAGAATCAATTGCACCTGACAGTGAGAATACTTTGATACCAGAGAGCATGCTCAAAAGTATAATACCAAAGTATGAAAAGATATTTGTTTTATTTGATAATGATGAAGCTGGTATCCGGTCTATGAAAAGGTATAAAGAAAAGTATAATTTTAATTATGTAATTCTAGATATGGAAAAAGATTTATCTGATTCTATTAAGATGTACGGTCTTGCTAAAACCAGAGAGGTTTTGTTACCTCTATTAAAACAGTTAACATGAATTTAAAAACTCGTATAAAAAAATCTATGGAAATATGGTGGATAAAATTTAATAGAGATTCAGAGCGTATACCTTTTGAAAATAAAGATATACCAGAAGGAGCTGTAGGTTTTATTTATAAAATGAGATTTACAAGAAATGGGCAAGAATACTTGTACATAGGTAAAAAGAACTTTTATTCAAATAGAAAAAAGAAATTTGGAAAAAAGGCTTTGGCTAAA
>TARA_R100000654_G_scaffold38825_3_pt1 | contig 21728 bp, 19 predicted proteins | sample TARA_R100000654 | Tara Oceans TARA_R100000654 (sample SAMEA2622473) | marine metagenome | biome: marine biome (ENVO:00000447); feature: surface water layer (ENVO:00002042); material: "saline water (ENVO:00002010), including plankton (ENVO:xxxxxxxx)" | depth 5 m
CCTCACTGCAAATCAAGGTGAGAAGATACATGAGGCCATCAAGAGCCGATGTCGTACCTATGTGTTTGACCGTGTTGTTCCGAGTGAGGGTGCAAAGCACCTGTCACGACTTGATTTCTTACCGAGCGAGTGGGTAAAGAATTACCCTGCGCTCGTTGAACGAATGGATGGTGACCTACGAAAGAGTGTCAATTACCTGTCCACCCTCAAGCGCACACCTGATGCGCTTGACCACATGGTGACACAGGAGAGTGAAGACAACTGGTGGGGCGAACTTGATGAGCACAAGTTCGACAACATCCGCAAGACCCTGCATCAACGATTGAGAGATGCAGGTAGTCGCACCCAATTCATGTACAGACTGCACAAGTACATCAGCAAACAGTTCGACAATACGCCTGAAACAGCGTTTGCCGTGACATATGTTTGGGGTGAGATGATGCAGATTGTACATGAATTTGTGGGTAGTGATGAGTCGTACGTAGACGTACTCACTGCTCGATTGAAGAAGGAGTTGAATCAATGACTTGGCAAGAAGAAGACGAATACATGGAGATTGAAAACATGAACGAAGAAACGAATGGGTTTGGACAAGTGCAAGAATCCACGAGTAAGGACTTACCCGAAGGTGTCCTTGTTCGTATGAATGCATTTGCTGAACGTACAGGAAAGAAGCCCAAAGAAGCACGACAAATGTACCTTGACTACATCAAGGAGCATTACGGTGTGGATGACTACACAGAAGAAACAGATGAAGACCTGCTCATTGATTGGGCTGAACAAGTGTTCACTGAAACTCGCAAGCAAAGCGGTGGAAGCAATGCGAATCTATCGACGTGGGTCGGTGAGTTCGTAGGTGTACAAGACCGTACACGAGATAGGCTTGCGAACATTCTTGCAAGTAACATCAAGTTGTACCAAGAAGACCCCAACGAAGCAATTGGTAGTGGTCGTCTTGGTGTGTTTGAGAAGACTGGTGCAAACTGGTCATTGCACACGAAAAACGGTGTCAAGAAACTTGAGGCATCGTCTGATGAGAATCCACCATTCGGTGTCAAGGTAGACCAAGATTGGGTGTGTCTTACATCGTACAACGACGACCCTGCACCGTACAAGAGGATGGGTCGCTACTACTACTTCCTCGGTAACGAAGAGGAGAAGTTTGTCAAGCAAGGTGAGGTCGCCTTGTGGCGTATCGACTTGAACAACGAGTTGTCAAACCTTGAAGTGGACATCGGACGACCATGTAAGATACAGGTCGTGCCTCCACGAGAGAAGGCGAGTGAGAACTTCAAGGATGTACTCGGTACATACCGTTCCTTTGAGATTGAATACACAGATGACTTCGTTGCTGACAACGTGAAGCCTCTTCTCAATGCATCCAAGTTTTGGACATCACGAGATTTGGGTCACGATTACTATGTACACATTGACGAACTTGAGGAGGCGTTTGAAACCCGCAAGGAGAGTGGCATGATTGGAGGCGAAAAGCGTTCATGGGGTCCACTCGTGTTCACACGAGGTATGGTATCAACACTCAACACAGAACCTCGTGAGAGCGAGTATGACCCCGAAGGTCACAACTACTCCATGACGCTTACCAGTAGCATTACAGGTGACATGACGTGTTGGATTTCAGGTGCAGTCGGTAAACTCACAACACCGTTCAAAGCGGGTTGGGGCGACGATGCGTTTGACATTGCAGAAAATTCCACAGTGCTCGTCTTTGGCCGTCTTGGTATGAAAGAGTACAACGGTGTTGTATCACCCAAGATGAGCGTCTTTGGTGTCTATGCTGACCCAAGACGTAGCCGACGACGTGCAACTGGTGGCAACACAGGAGTTGGTCAATTTGAATGATTATTGTAACTGTAGTGATGATGAAGACATTGGTTGGGTTTCATCACTTCATTACGTGATGCACCTCACTACTGATGGAGAAAAAGAGTTTCCCGCACCACTCTATGTTTGCGAGGGTTGTAATACAGAAGTTCCTATGGTTCGTGAAACTCACTTGAGGAATGACTTGGGTATAGTCTTGTCATACTTAGGAGAACTAATGATGGAATTTAAACCCGATATGCTAATTCAAAATGTCACATTGAGAGAGGAAGGACCAATTGAAATGAACATTGAGAAGGAGGAATAAATATGGCAGGGTTTGGACAACAGGTACAGGACATCAAAGAAGAAGTGAAAGAAGCACAGAAGAAAGCATCAGACCAAGCAACAGCACAAGCGGCTGTTGTGGCTGATAATCCCTTTGCGGCTTTCGAGAAAGAACAAGCACTACTGGTGAATGCGAAACAGAAGAAGTATCAGTTCATCGGTGTATGGGGCGAAGATGGAACGGGCAAGAGTGGTATCATTCTCGATGCGTTCCGCAACGACAAGAAGAAGGTGGAGGGTTCAGTCCTTCACTCGATTGATTTCGACATGGGTGTGGGTATGCTTTCATCGGCATTGCATCCCCAAGAGAACATCATCTCATGGAATCCGTGGGCGATGAGTCATAACGACCGTACAGCCTACAACTATCCTGACACACATCAGCGTGTCATGAACCTGATGAAGCACTTCTACAATCAAGTACAACAAGGCGTACCGATTTGGGGTGTCATCATCAGTGGTGTCGATTCATGGCTTGAGATATGCACCAACAACATGCGTATCGTGGACTTAGGATTGGCAAGTGATGCTATTCAAGCGGCTGACGGTGCTGGTACAGCGAAGGTCGATAAGCAATCGACATGGGCTATCCGCAACACTCGTTTCCACCAATTGACATCGCTCTCTCGTGACCTTGTTCGCATGGGCGTACGTGTCTTTTGGGAAACGCACGTCACAACAAGGGATTTCTATGGACCGAACAAGCGATATGTCGCTGACTGGGAGAAGAAGACCAACAACTACCTTCCTACCATCTTGAAGACCGAGAAAGAAGAAGTCTTTGATGCGGATGGTGAATTGATTGAAACGGTCTACTACGTAGTGTTCGACAAGTGTAAGACGAACCCGAACCTACAAGACCAGCGACGTAAGATATTCGTTACAAGACCTGATGGCGAGCCTGAATGGTATGGCCTTCCAGAATTGTATCAAGGAGAACTTTGATAGTCGTACACGGCTTGTTTGAAAGCGGCTGTGAGCGTGATGGGTTTGACAAGTAATTGGGGCATACCTTCCTTGGGCATCCCGCCTTCGTCGGGGGGTTCTTCCACTTTCCTCCCGCCCCTCCCCATCACATACAGATAAGGTGATTTTATGGTAAAAGTAACAGTGAACAGAAATGATTTTCAGTCGTTCCTTATGTCCTTTGCAAAGGACTTGGATGACTTGCGAATTGCTTGCAGTGGAGCGTTCTTGACGGTTGAGGTGGCCTATGCCAACCACTACCTACGCAAGAGGTTTCCAGTGGAAACAGGGGCTATTGAGGAAGAGGGCTTCATCCACATTGCACTGATGGACAAGTTCTTGAAGTTCATCAAGGCAAGCAAGCAAACCAACATCACACTGCGACAGACTGCACCAGTGAAACCACTCCACATCGACGCAGGTGGTAACCGATTACAGATACCAAGCACAGACGACATTGAATCGTTTGCGAAGGTCAATGCAATGGGTCGGGTCATCAGTGCATGTATCGACAGCAACTTCACTGTATTCTACAAATCACCATTGAGTGCTCACGGAAGCATATCTGATACGAAGGATTTGATTTCACTCGCAGGTATGCGTAAGGTCATCGCTGACAATGCACAGTTCAAGGTGCGTACACACTGTGGTGAGAACGAGTTCGGTATCGTTGCAGGTAAGGCGGCAAGTGGTCGCTTGTTTACCACACTGCCCATCACGGACACAGACGGACCTTCGGCTACTATTCAATCCAACTTTGGTGAGTGGTTGCCTGTTTGTCTGATGTACCTCGATGAAGGCACTGCACGCTTCCACATGGGTGACGGTACTCCGCTTATCTTTGACCAAACCAATACTTTACTGGTTGTAATAGATGAGGGAGATGAATGATAATCGACTGGTATTCCGAAAGTGCGTACGACGCACCAGTGCTGTACCTACGTACTCGTGGGTCTGATGGTATACTGCATGAGCGATACATACGTGCGGAGGATGAAGACTACGTGCGACCCTTCTGTTGGGTAGACCAAGCCGCACCCACACACGTATTGCGTAGGATGCAACGGCTCAATGCTACCATACACTACGATGAGGTGGCACAGGGATTGTACGGTAACAAGTTGTGGAAGGTATCAGTATCGCACCCCAACACACTATGGCAACTCAAAGACCGATGTGACCGTTGGACGCACGAGGCTGATGTATCGTATCAAGACCAAGTGCTGATGAAACTCTACCCTGATGAGATACCCGACTTTCAACCTCGCAAGTGGTACTATGACCTTGAGTGGAATCCAAACAATGATGATGACTTTACAACGGTTATGGCTATTGTGGATAGCGACCTCGACAAACCCGTTGTCTTTGCATGGGCTGATGAGGAAAGAACCAACTGTCCTCATCCGACACACATCGTAAGTGCAAGATACAGAACTGTGCGTGATGAAGAATACATACTTCATGTCTATCCTTCTGAAGTAGAGATGCACGATGGTTTCTTGAAATTCCTTGAGAAACGTGACCCTGATATTCTCATTGCACACGCAGGTCACTGGGCCGACTTACCTCATCTACACAAGAGGCTCGGTACTGAACGTGGGCGCATGTCACCACTCAATATCTTCGTTGCACCACCAAAGGATGGGTCGGGGTACAAGACAACACGGCAACCCATCAAAGGACGACTGGTGTACGACACAGCCGCACAGTGGACAGATGGCACAGGCTTTGAGGCTATATGGCAAAAGTCGGGTAACGGTCAAGCCGAGTCAAGGAAGTTGGATTGGTTCGCCAAGAAACTTGGTTTCGCAGGTAAACTAACTAATGATATTGAGGGTATGACTGTGTTCAACGGTTGGCATGAACATTGGGAAGACTTTGTAGATTATTGTCTTCTTGATACAACACTCTTACGTGACTGTGATGAGAAGTTGCATTGCACTGACTTCCACGTTGCACTACAGAAGGTTTGTGGTGTACAGTTCGCAAGCACCCACAAGGTGACTCGTTACTTCCGTGGTCTGATAGGACGACGTACGGAACTCAAAGCACCCTCCTTATTCGTAGAAGAACGACCCGAACTTGAAGCGGCATGGGTTATGCAACCTGTAGCGGGTCGCCATGAGAACGTGGCTCTCATGGACTTCGCTTCGCTGTACCCCAACATCATTCTCTCCGCAAACCTGTGTTGGACAACACAGGTGGATGAGAGTGGTGAGGGTATACTCACACTCAACATACCACCAAAGCGTGACAAGGATGGTACGTTCATTCAAGGCACTGGTGGTACATTCCACTTTGACCAGTCGAAGGAAGGATTGTTCCCGAAGGTTGTTAAAGAACTACTTGCTCTACGTAAGGAGTACAAGACTCGCATGAAAGATGCGACCGACCCTGATGAGAAACTGGGGTACAACATGCTACAAATGGCCGTCAAGGTCGCAGTCAATGCACTGTACGGCATGACAGGTACACGTAAGATTTCAGGCCAATGGAGCAACTATGCGATTGCACAGTCCATCACCTATCTTGGTCGCAAGTCCATCATCATGCTTGTTGATGAATGCGAGAAGCGTGGTCACAAGGCACTGGCGGGTCACACAGACTCGGTGTACGTGCAAGTGCCATTCGATGAGGCGCATGACCTATGCGATGAATTAACTGCTATTGCACAGGACGATATGAACTTAGCGTACCTTGACGTTGAGTTTGAGGCATTCTTCCCGTATTGGTTCACAGCCAACACCAAAAACCGCAACTTCGGTATCAAGTCCTTCCCTCCCGAAGACGAGGGTAAGATGAAAGTCACTGGTTATTCACTCAAGGCATCGAATGCACCTGCTATTACAAAGGAGATTCTTTCGACAGCGTTCACGCTGATTGGTACTGGGGCTGATGAGGATGAGGTTTTCGCTCAAGTGCGACCTCTCATCAAGCAGTTGTACAAGGGCGAGCGTGATGTGCAAGAGATTGCCTCAAGTGGGCGTATCTCCAAGCATCTACATGAGTACGACAAGGTTGTACCCAACACTGCAAAGGCGGCACGCTACTCCAACCTCCACCTTCAAACCGACTTCAACAAGGGCGATAGCATACGATGGGTATTTATCGACGGTGTTCCCGAAGGACAACCCATGTGCAACGTCGTGGCGTTTGAAGAACCTCACCAGTTGGAGGGCTACAGTATCGACTGGACGACCACTGTTGAGAAATGGATTCGGTCGAAAATTAAATCAGTATACGAAACTCTCTATTGGAACTTGGATGCCCTAACGGACTTGCGAGTACCGAAGAGGTATGGATGGTGATAACATGAGTAAATGGAAATTTTGGAAAAAAGTGACCGAAGCGAAAACTGTAGAATCAAAGGTAAAGTATTGCTGTAACTGCGGTGGTAAGATTATGCGACAGACTACATTGGATGAGTTCTTTGACATGACTCCTCCATCACAGAAGCGATTGACGGATTACGAGATGACTGAAAGCGTGGGCTTTGGTAACACCCCACGTAGATACAGGGGGATGATTTGATGCCTCGCCCTTGCGCCAAGCGTGGGTGTGGCTTACCTGCACATCGTGGCTTCCGCTTCTGTGCAGGTCCAAGATGTTCTGAACTTTACAAGAGAAAAAAAGGGGAAGAGGAATGAGTACAATAGAAGACAAAGTATGTGAGAAGATTCAAGGTCGAGCCGAAGTCGGTTTGAAGAAGTATGGCGTGAGCATGGCTGATGAAGTTCTGTCGCTACGTGAGTGGCTCATTCACCTTCAAGAAGAATTGATGGATGCGGCTGTGTACGTTGAAAAATTGATAGGAGAGGTGACCGATGAGATGGAATCCAACAGGTGATGACTCACGTCAAACCATTGAGGAGTACGGTGCTGAAACAGGGCATAGAGAAGAAATGCTGTGGCATCAAAACAGTACGTACGCATGGAATCCAAACCTGCAAGACGGTAGTATCTTGAGAGTCACGAAGTCAAGCATGGGTACATTCAGTTGGTGTCGCCAACAATACTACCTTGAGAAGTTCAAGGGACTGCGAGGCGAAAGCCGATATTATCATACTCGTGGACTGAACGTACACGATATGATGGAGTGGTTTTGGGAAAACATATCAAAGGAGCAAGAGCGAAAGGTCTTGAGGCTCGCTGAATCAGACAGCGAAGCAGGGCGTACGCTACTCCACAGTTACATTCCACAACCTCCCGAACCGTATGAGTACGGTGAGGAAGAACAGATTCGACAATGGGTTGATTGGCAATACAATCGACTCATCATTACACAGGGTAAGAAGTGGCGACCTGCGGGTGTTGAGGCAAACGTACACGCTAACCGCTACGTGGTTGTAGATGATACACCTGTGAAAGTACACCTATCAGGATTTATTGACACACTCTTTCCAAGTGAGTCTGATGGCTACGCTCTCATGGAGTTGAAGAGTGGTAAGTACAACAAGAATAAACCCACGAACATGCGTAAGGAGATGGCTTTCTACAAAATGATGCTCGACCATAGCCCACATCATGAGTTTCTTCCTATTACCCATTGGGGATGGGAGTTTCCGGGTGGTGGCATTGAGGGCGGTACTGGTCCAGCCATTCACTATGAATTAGCAACAAACATAACAGGAAGCAACGCAGTCAAGAGCGTCGAGCGTACACTGGAGAAGATGGTGCGAGCGCACATTGCTATGGAGTTCCCACCTGACCCATACTTGGGTAGGCTCAAAAAAGGTGTACCCCTTGAAGAACAGAAACTCAAATGTAACTGGTGCGACTACAAAGACCACTGTGAGTTTTGGTCGGTAACAGATGAATACTTGGATAAAATAATGGAGGAAGCATAATGAAAGAAGCAGCAATAGCAATAGAAAAATACCTATCGGAGAAAGTAGATGAAGAACACGTTGTACACATCGTTGTACAGAAGACAGGCAACTTGCCAAACCGAGTTCCTTTCACATGTAATGTATACAGGCAGACAACACTTGACAAGTTCATGGATGAAGAAACAGGCTACCCTGATTACGTCGGTCCGTATCACGTACACTTTACTGTTCATGCTCGATATATGCAAGCGGAAAAAATCATTGACACAATGAATATGTTGGCTGAACACCTTGAAGGTCTGATGTATCTCAAGCGGTGATTGTATGCCCTTTGTACCGATAGACTTCCCTCGTGAGGTCTTAGAACTCCCCGCCAATGGTATGAAGGGTTGGCGACGTATTGTACGCAACGCTGATGAGTTGCAACAGTACTGGAAAGGGAAGAACGGTTCGGGCAATGTATACTTCACAGCGTATGGCTACAGCGAAACACAAGCACCGAAGCATCACCGAGTCGATTACAATACTCCGAAGATACATCACTTCGTCATGGACTTTGATTGCAAGGACTTCAAGAATCGTGGTGCGGAAGTACACTTTGAAGTACCTCAAGAAGAGGTACGTCGCCTTCACCAATACTTGCAAGGTAAGAACATTGAACACTTTGTGTGGTTCAGTGGTGGTGGTTTCCATGTATGGGTTCCATTTACTAAATCAATAAATCCGACAAGCGGTTCTGAACTTTCAAGGGTAAAGTATTCAGGTGCAATGCTATTGAACCAGTGGGAGAAGGACATCGGTGGACTGCGGTGCAATGACCCAACAGTAGCATTTGATACCAGTGGTATGATACGCATTCCCAACTCATACAATGCAAGACGAGATTGTTGGTCGATACCACTATCGAGCGAAGACCTGATGACCCTCTCGTACGATGACCTACAAGACAAGGCAATGGATGCACACGAAGGTTACATCAGTATGGGTGGTGAGCCATTGGAGTTCAAGATAGTTGAGAACCAACTGATGACAATGAACGACATCAAGGCTGTTGATTTACCAACCATATCCTATGATGACATACACATTCTCCCTTGCTTGGCACAGGCGGCTATGGGTGGGGGCAACCCTACCGACCGAGCGAGATACCACTTTGTATCGTATCTTGCTGACCGTTTCCGTATGTTCTTCCCTGCGTGGAAGGTCAAAGAAGAGGACAGGATGAAACACGTTGAACCAATTGTAAGCATATGCTCACAACAAAACTGGGTAGACTTTGACCGTGATTATACGACAATGCGTGTGTCTCATATCGTCAAAGCGGGTCACACTCATGCTACCTGCGCTTCGCTGTACAACGAAGGATTATGCGTCGGTAAGTGTAATTACTATGATGGGACGGGTGGTTTGTGATGCCGTCTTTACCTTGCTGTGTTTGCGGCGGTAACAGGGGTACTGTACCACCAAGTCGATATTTTGAAGGTTATGTAAGAATTTGTTCATCATGTAAAGGTAAGCCTGAAGTACAGAAAGAATACTACTGCAAATCTTTAACAGCGAGAGGAAAACGATGTAGACAATTCCGTATACAGCATAGTATCTTTTGTAGGAATCACATCAAAAACCCCGTACTAATGGAGGAAGAATAATGGCTAAACCTGATTTAATTATTGATAGCAATGAACGAGGAACACTATGCGAGTCCGTAGAACGGCGTGCTGAAAAAGCAGGTATGACTGTTGCACGTCAAGTGTTGGTGGTTGGTGACTACCAATTAGGCGGGGCGTGTGTTGAAGCCAAGAGCATCAGCGACTTGTTTCAGTCATCGCACAACGGTCACCTATGGCGACAACTGGATAACATGGATGCCAATTACGAAAGATTCTTCCTTCTCGTACACGGTTCTATAGAAAAGCACGTAAGCATAATGAAGAACAAAGGAAGTAAGAATGTTACATACTCACGAGTCCAAAGCGAATTGATTGGCACTATCGCACGCATTATGTCTGATTTCAACTGCCAAGTATTTTACACTCCACACGTTAGCGAAGCGGCTATGTTTGTCGTTAAACTACACGACAAGTTGCACAAACCCGCAAGTAAGCATGGTGCTCAAGCAGTGCGTCGTGTAGCGTCCAATGACATACGCATGGACGTGCTGATGGCTATACCCTCCGTAGGACGAGAGATTGCTGAACGCTTGCTTGACAAGTGCGGTAGTATCGAGGAGATGGCTTTCCCTGAATCATTGAAGCAGGTGAAAGGACTTGGCGAAGCACGACGTAAATTACTGATGAAAGTACTAACGAGTGAAGCAGAAGTAAGACAAGAGCGTAAAGTCCGTCGCTGATTTATAAACTGGCAAAGAGAAAGGAAGTGTGAAAATATGACAGAAGCAAGCAATTACAAAGCAGTACAAAAGTTTCCGATTCTTGATGCATACTTGCATCACTTTTCAAGGACATCAATGAACAACGAGATACCGGGGCTACTGTCCTTTTTCTATATACAAGGACAACTGGCACTACCGTACATTCGTATACCGACAGGTGACACGCACCTTGACCCTCGTGTACACGTCTTTTGGATTCAACCATCAAGAACGGGTAAGTCGATTGCATGGAACTTTATTGGTGACATCATGGAGAATGTTGAGTTGCCAACTGAATTGTTTGCTTCGGGTACAGACGCAGGTCTGATAGGCTCAACGAATGTCGTTATGGATGAGAACGGCAAACCAACAAGCGAGGTTGAAACGGTCGAAGGACTTCTTGCAGGGCGTAAGGGTATCAACTTCGATGAGGGTTCTATTCTTCTTACTCCAAACAAGCACAGTCAAGAAACTGTTCTGTATCTTCAAACTGCTTGTAATCCTGTAGGTAGCGGAAACAACGTACTCGTGAAGCACATGAAGGGCAACAAGATTGAGTGTCCTTCACTGGTGTCATTATGGATTACAACGTACCCACCAAAGGGTGTTAAGGAGTATGTCTTGACGAAGGGTATCTTTCAGCGTGTATTGCTGTACTGGGCGCACTGGGACATGGATATGCGTCAAGAGGTGAGTAACACTCGACTGGGTACATTCTTCCGTAAGCCGAAGCAGGTCGAATATACAAAGGACGACATCTACGATTACTTTACAACGACCGAGAAGCGCATACGTGACCGTCTTCTCAACATGGGTGAGATTACATTTACACAATGGGACGAGATGACGAATGATGAGAAAGAAGACCTCGTTCAAGAAAAGATGTGGGACATGTTCACTGCTTCAAGTGATTATGAAACTGCACTGTATCAAGCGTCTGATGAGATATATGACCTCCTACGCAACATGGATGCGGCAATGTCTGAAATCGTAGCATCCTTTACACCTGCGGTTGAGAACTATCTTGGTATCTTTTCAGTCCACATGGCTTTGCTTGACAACAAGTGGGAAGTCACGCCTGAACACGTAGACATGGCGCACGAGATTCTTTTCGACCTATTCCAAAACCTCATTGCATGGCTTGAGGATTCTGTTGAAATTGGTGGCAATAAGGCAAAGGAAGCCAAGTTGCAAGATGATATGCTTAAGGCATATGGTGAATGTGCGGGATATGAGTTGGATGGTCATGGCGATGGTTGGCGAATGCAATCAAGCGTATGGAATCAGTATATGTCACACACAGGAGTGAGTAAGAGTACTGTTCAACGTCACTTCAAAGACTACGGACCAAAACTATTCAATCGCAAAAAGAGCAACGGGCGAATGTACTATCGACGTAAAGGTGATAATGGTGAGCGATAACGTAATGGCACTTGATATTGAAACTGGCAACTTCTCTTGGGAGATAGGTGGTTGGGATAAGACGGCTTCGTTTGAGCCTACAGTCGTGGCTACATGGAATGGTGATACTGGTAATGTATACTGCAACAAGTCTCTTTCAATTGATGCTACGGTCAAAGCCCTACACCCACGTACACTCGGTGATGATTTATCCGACCACGTAGAGAAAGGTGGCTCAATTATCGGTCATAACATCAAGTCCTTTGACCTCCCAGTGCTACGAGATGCACTGGACTGTTGGACAGCAGGTGACATGCTCAAGAGCGATAGTGTCATCGACACAAAGAATCTCGTGAACAAGGCATCCCTGTCGCAACAGAAGGTGATGACCGACCTAAATTCCCTTGTCAAACACACGTTGGGTGACAGTAAGTTAATGAACAGCGAAGATGCGCCTACGGCTTGGAGGAACGGACGATACGACGAGGTGGCGAAGTACTGCTTGAGCGATGCTCGGCTTACTTACGACCTCTACAGTTTCGGCAAGAGCGAAGGCTATGTACGTTCTCGTGCTGTTGATACGGGACAAATAATTGAAGTTGAGGTGAACTGGAATTGAAGAAAGATACAGAACAAACAAGAACAAATGCACAGGCGATGAACATACGGGCGGCAAGGACGATTGCTGAAACCGTCAAGTCTACGCTTGGACCGATGGGTATGGACAAGATGTTGGTCGATGGACACGGCAACGTCATCGTAACGAATGACGGGGCTACCATCCTCCGTGAAGTCGATGTGTCACATCCGGGCGGTAAGATGATTGCCGAAGTAGCAAAGACACAAGAGAACCTATGCTACGATGGAACAACAAGTACAGTCGTACTTTCAGGAGCATTGCTTGGACACACCGAGTCTTTGTTTGCTAAGGGCTTGCACCCGAATGTGATTTGTCGTGGGTATCACGAGGCTTCACAAATGGCAACCAAGTACTTGCAAGATGAAATTACAATGCTTGCCGAAGGACGTGATGAAACACTGTCTGTTGCTAAGACAGCAATTACTGGTAAGACCCTTGAGCACTCGCTTGACCAAGTAGCCGAACTATGCGTATCGGCTGTTGAGCAAGCGGGTGATGCAAAGTCTGTACGTGTGGTATCGTTTCCGGGTGGCTCGGTCAATGACTCATCCTTGTTCAACGGTGTCATCGTGAGCAAAGACCTCGTGATTGAAAACGAGTCTGATGCAAGCGAGTACTACCAAATGATGCTCATCAATACTGGCCTTGACGTTGAAAAGAACGAAGAGAACGTGCAAGTGCAACTCGATGCACAGTCATACAGCACGTACAAGTCGGCGGGTAAGGCTGATTTGATTTCAAGAGCCAAAGAGATTGTTGATGCTTTCAAAGGTAAAGTAGGTATTGTATTCGTGCGTGATGGGGTCAATGACCACGTTTGTGCGTACCTCAAGAAGAACGGTATCTATGTCGTACGTCGTACACCTGAGTCCGCTATGCGTGCCATGAAGCGTGCAACAAACAGCACCATCTACCAAACCGTCGATGACATCGAAGACATGACCATGACAAAAATCATACGTGAAATGCACAACGACATATGGTATTTGTTTGTACATTCAAACTACAAGGAGAGCAAAGAGGCTACGCTTGTCTTGCGTGGTGCGACTACGCACACACTGGAAGAAGTCGAGCGTGGGTTTGATGATGCTCTTGGTGTCGTATCAATGGTGATTGGTGATGAGAAGGTCGTCGTGGGTGGAGGCAATGCCTACGCTCGCATGGCCGTCTATCTACGCCAACATGCGGCACAGGTAGGGGGTAGAGCACAGATGGCTATTGAGGCGTTTGCTGATGCCTTAGAAACCATCCCTGCGACCATTGCCGAGAATGCAGGTCATGACCCACTCGATACCATTCTTGAACTACGTCACCGTCTGATGGAGGGTGAACTCACGGTTGGACCTGATGTTGAGAACGGAGGTGTGTGCGACATGCTCAAGTTGGGCGTGCTTGAACCTGCTGAACTCGTACGTCAAGCAGTGCTTAGTGCGGCTGAAGTCACGAATGCTATCCTACGTATTGATGACATCATTGCACGACGAGGCGTTGAGTGATGGGGCGGTTGCTTGACCGCTTGAAGGTCAAGTGCCGAAGATGCACACACTGGCACATACCGAGAAGGCTCACTGCTCGCTACATAGATGGCGACAAGAAGCGACTGCACATGTTGCAGTGCAAAGAATGCGGTCACTTTTGGATTGACAGTGCGTTCAATCGTCAATAGTGCCAAGCCATGTTAGGACAAACCCTGCGATAAAAGATATAATAGAAAGTAAAATAACTTCTATTATATTCGTGTCAATCAGTTCGCTGATTCAAACCAACCCTATGTTGCTTAAGGAAGCGATAAGTGCGTCCAGTTTGGCTTGAAGGGCTGTTATCGCCGCTTGTGTAGAAGCAAGTTCGGCGGCACTTGGATTACCACCACCTGCGTCGGGATTGACAACCTGAGCACCGAGTGCGGTAACCGCAGTTTTATCACCAAAGATTAGGTCATGCCCTGCTGCGATTGTTACATCAGCGTTAATATCAACACCACCACCATCTTTGAATTTCATGATTTCATTACCATCAGGGCTTCCGTCTTCGTCACGAATACTCAGGTCAGTTCCGCTACTGGTCATTTGAATACGCCATTGCAAGGATGGCGTGGTAGCCATATCATCATAAAACAATAGAGCAGCATCTTTAGTGTTGTTCGCTCTGCCTATACGCATGTTAGCGTGAGAGCCTGTGCTTGCTACTCTTGCGATTGTTGTTATCGCTTGTTTTACATCTAACGACATGTCAGGTGTAGTTGTCCCTATCCCAACTCTATTATTTGTTGAATCAACATGTAATGTGTCTGTATCAACAGTTAAATCTTTACCTGCTGCAATTGTTACATCACCTGTCAAAGCAAGTGTAGCCTCGCCTTCAACTGCGGCAATGGCTTCCGAGTCTGTGTATGACGAACCACCCGAAGCCGCCGCCCATTTGACACCCGATGCTTCCGCACTATCAGCCGTCAAGACGTGACCGTTTGTTCCGACACTCAATATGGTCGGGTCACCTGAACCATCGCCTACAATGATTTGTCCTTTTGTAGCAACATCGCTATTCATTATTGCACCTGCGGCATTGACATTTGTTGCATCAGTAACATCTGCGTTTGCTTCTATGCCATCCAATTTTGTTTTGTCACCGTTAGCAAATGCTCCTTCTGATGGCTTGACTTGCAACGTTGAAATGGTGACTCCCTTTACACCTGCGAGGTCAGTCAATTCTGAATCCATTAAAGCACCTGCGGCGGTGACATTCGTAGCATCCGTCACATCGGCATTCGCTTCTATTCCATCCAACTTTGTCTTGTCGGCACTCGACATTGAACCTGCCGCACTGGTTGTAGCCGCACTGATACCGATTGTACCAGATGAAGTTATTGTTCCACCAGTGATTGGTGCAGTGGTCGCAATAGAAGTTACCGTACCTGTACCAAGCACTTCTATACTGTTCCAAGACGTATTGGTTCTATCGTAAACGTATTGTTTTACTGTTTGACCAAACGCACCTAATGAGTTAAAATTGACAGTGTTGCTCCCATGTAAATTCTTTATGGTAATAACGTGACCATCAGGGAATGTACCGCTTGGAGTTACTGTACACGTCCCACTGGGTGTGAGCATGAGCACGTTCTCATCAGCCGACGTGATAGTTATACTGGTGGCCGTAGAAGACAAGACCGAGTTGAAAATACGACGTGTGAACCGATTACCACCCGAATCCTTACCTGAATAGAACATGACTTGGTTGCCTTCACTATCGTACGATTGCCACATAGCACCCATACGGCTACTTGCTAATGCACCTACTTCTTCTCCCCCTCCATGAAGGTTATCGAGGTCTGTATGTGAATCAACAGCAGTTGTTGCGGCGACTGCTCCACTTGTTACTGGTGTAAAATAAATTGGACTTGGTTTGATGAATACACGCTTATCGTTAATTTCCGTTACTTTAAGATTTAAATCACCTGAACCATTCTCAAACACACAACGCAAAACTGCAAGTACAACAGATTGTTTTACATCTTGGGATGCGCCTTTTTGTGTGGGTGCATTAAGGAACGAATGAGGGGCTAATGGATAACCACTGGTTACTGGTGTACCCATCTCCCAATATATCCGCTTGTTTGCATTTGTTGAGTCATTAACAGATGATACGTAGACTACAACTAACGCTTCTTGCCCAGTGGTAAGTGCTGATACTGTACCACTAATGGATTTGTAATTACTTGCGTTTTGAATGTCCACATCGACAGTAGTACCGCCGCCAAATTCATACACTACACCGTCAATTACAGCATAGCCACCTCTTACAACGATTTCATAATGATTGGACGATGCCTTACCGTTTACATTACCCGCTAAATTAAGTGGGTTGTTACGGTCACTGTCACCTGATGCTGTGTCTTCTTCAAGAAGAATACCGTTACCATGCACCCCTTCGTATAGGTTTGTTAGTGTGGGACTAATGATGTGCTCACCATCGAACAACCCATCTTCCGCAGTAGGCGTAGCCAAACTGGTGTGGGTCGTAAGCGTCATGTTTCCTTTCGTGTGTCCTGATAATGGGTTTCCTGTCATTATGCCACCTCAATTGTAATTTCGATTTTAACTTCGTTGCTCGTCGTTTTCGATATTGGTTTAACTGTGAATCTACCTACAGGTGTGAAGTCATTAGTGTTTCGTAGTTGTAGATATACTTCCTTTATTGACTCGGTAAATGATTGTGTTTGAGGCACAATAGCCTCTACCAGTAGGCTTGCGTCGTCTACAATAGTGATGGTTGGTGTGAGAGTCATTGCGGGGCGACCAGTGCCACCATCGTCGCTGGTAGCAGGTGTACCGTCAAATCCTATGATGACTTCATTGATGTTGTCACGAATTGTCTCAAGCAACAATCTTCGTAGGTGATTACTTACTGGGATTCGTACACCTCCTTTGTTTGTGCTAAGTGTTGGCTTTTGTTACCACCGAGTGGTTCATTACCACCACCAATTTTACCCCTCGTGTTGCCACCAATCAAGATTGCGGTCGAATAGACAGCATTTTCGATAACTTTGGTTTCAAACCGCAACTCCACCTTACCGAACAGTGCCAAGTTTGTATCAACCACTTGCATGTATGTAGCGGGATTTGTTTCATTAGCATCTATTGTAGAGCCTTCGTTGATACCTTGCAGTATTCCTTCAAGACCGACTTCGACATTCATAAGAGCAAAATCGCTACGGTTCTGAAGAGGATAGTGTCGCACTTCGGTGATGAGTTTGTTTCGACCTTCATGCTCTACAGTCATACCGGGACGCACATTAAGTGAATCGTAGTTATTGTTGATGGTTTGCGAGCCTTTCATTAGTGATTGACCACGCAGTATCTTACGTGCAACTCTACGTGCGCTCATCTTGCTTCGCACCGTGTGGTCTACGATAGGAGCAGGTGCTTCACGTACATCTGTGACTTGTGATTCAGTATCGTCCACTGTAACGATTACAAGGTCATTAAGAGCCATTGGTAATCCTTGTACTGTTACACGATTGAATGTGTTATCAACAGGGTTTGATTCTGTAGTGTTTGATAATTTGTTGGTAATGTTGATTGCGCTTTCGGAGAATGTAAGCGGAATGTACAGTAGATTACCAAAAGCATCGAGCAATACCATACGCCCATCATGACGAGCAAGATAACGCAGTGATGTCATAAGGTTTGTATTTTGGAAGTCCTTAGCAATGAAGCGTGTGCTGTGATGACGGTGTGTTGCGACTGTGCTTTCAGGTCGTGCGATATTGACGCTCGTTACACCACTGTCCACCGACTCACCCAACTTGATAGCCAAGTCAGTTGTACGTAGTCCTACGTCCACTGGCTGTCCGAGTTTTACAATGTTATTGCTAAACCCAATGTCTTGCAGTGTGCGACCTTTCATATTACGTAGGTTACCGAACACACCAATGGTGCTGTTCTCGACATCGCTCAATACGATGCGCTCGGATGGGTTGTCGGCATTGTAGAGGAGAATAGGTATGTTACTCGAAGACAAAGTTTCCCCGTTAAAGTATGGAACACCAGTATATTCGTGACCTGATTTCTGTACGTGTGTGAGTTGTACGCCACCCTCGCTCTCTACAATCTGATAGCGGGTCTGAGGCATGACTTGCAGGTTACGGGTGTTGTTCTTCTCGACCGTAATCTTTGCTTTGTTTGACGTTTGCACGCTTATGCGACCATGATGAATAGCGTTATCGACAAAGACTGGCTTACGTACATGGTCCATGACCTCGTTGGCATCGGTATCATAACGCCCAGTGCTGGTGTTTGTAATGAGTGTCATATTCAAGCCCACCCTAATTGTTGATTAGCCCATTCCTCTTCATCTTCTTCAGTCATACCAGTAGTCACACTATTCGATGGTTGAGAAAACACAATGTTCTCCCAATCAATAGGTTCATCATGACTAATTAACGCTTCTGAAAGAAGTCGTTCATTTGTTGGATTCCAACCTCGTCTACGTTGTACTCTACCATAATTCTTCATAGGTCCACGAAGACCAAGTACTGTTGGAGTTCCTTCTACATCACCAAAATTTGCGTTAGCAAAAAACGATGCAGTTGCATGTGGCTCAACGGTTTTCTTATCAGCCCACCACGTACCTTTTCCGCTTAGGTCAATTAAAGAATCGGGTTTTTGTGACCAATTTTCTTGACTTTGGGGAGCCGTGGACATTAGTGGTACACCTCTATAGCCACTTACAGGCTCCATACCGGGATAGTCCTCTATGAAATTGTACAACTTCATTTGCCGAAAAGCCTTGAGGAAACGCCATGCTTTCTCAAACACTTCTCCACCTCAACAGTTCCATCGCTTGAGAGCCGCACCCTTCGGAGTCAATTTGCCTTTCTTCGATGTTGGTCCTTTCATACCGCCCATTCTTGCACAGAATGATTTACGACGCTTGGCTTTCTTGCTACCGGGTTTGAGTTTGCTCGGCTTTGTTGTCACAGGTGGTTTGAGGTTTGCGCCAGTTTCACGCTTTGCTTTGGCACGTCCTTTAGCGTTTAAACCACCCTTTCTGTGATGTCGATTTGGATTGTAACCGTGAAACGGCTTACTCTTTTTCTTTGCTTTCATTAATGCTAATGTATTTTCCATTGGTGTACAACAATCGCAAAAGTCGTAATCAATCATGCGCCATCACCTGTGTGGTCCGATGTGTTGTAGGTTACATCACCTTTATGTCCTTTTGGATGAAGTGCCTGTGAGAATCGTGGCACTACGGAGAAGTCCATGCGTTTTGTTGTTTCATCACTGTCAATGCGAGAACGACGACGTGCTGCATCAGCACGATAGTGTTGTAGCGTGTTTTCACTGATGACGATACGGGTGACCGCATTGTTGAGTTTTGTACTATCGAATGACGTTTCGCCTATACCGGACAACTTCGGACCTTTACTCACTGGTACAGATTCGTTGGCACTGATGTCCATAACGTACAACGGTGCGTAAGGTGGATTGGTATCAGGGTTGGTGCTACGGATGTAGTAACCTGAACTTGCACGACCGTTTTCTACCTCATACATGTAAATACCATACTTACCACCAGCAGTAGCCGAGAAGTAATTTGCCCCATATTGTGGGGATGATGAGTGTAGGTTGTTGTTTGGTCGGAACATCTCAACGTGTTGCTTGTCAAGTAATCGCACTGGTCTAAGCATGAAAGTAACCTTTTTGTCAATCAAGTTTGTTTGCTTATTGCTTACGTGTACGTTTGTTTCGTACGGGTTTGATGACTTGTTTGACCCACTTATACCGCCCCAATCTTTGTCACTGATAGGTGCAAGGAAGTTGCGGGTTTCAGCGAGGTATGTACCGCCCATTGGATTGAAGTTGGAGGTGTGGGTCAAGCGCATTGCACCACCCTGTGGCTGTGCAGCAAAGGTCAAACCAGTAAGGTCGTAATCGGCAAGCGTTTGTGAACCTGCGGTCAAGCCACCCTCCATAACCACTCGCTGTCCTACGTTGCGGTCTGTGTGAAGGCTGTGTGCTTCTGTGTTGATAGCAATGAGGTTGTCATCTACGCCCTCGATGTTCTCGCTGTCAATACCAATACGTGGGCTTGACCGACTGATAGCATCCTTGTGAGGTGTGTCGCCAGTGAAGTCTTCTACACGGTCGCTTGCCACGGCTTCGGGTTTAAGCAGTCCGTCTTCATCGACACCCAATCGAGCACTGATACCACGCAGTACTTCGTTGGGTTGCAGTACATCGTTACGTGGGCGCACGTACCCGTCTGATGTGTTAGGTTCAGCAGTATGGTGCGATAGAACGACCCCCGTAGCGTGATACGGCTCATCAAGGTCTGTGAGTACATCTTCGTTAAACATGGTCGGATAGCGTACACCTCGACCGTTACCCATGTCACCAACACGGTGCGGGTTAGTCGGGAAGAAGACATCGACTGGGTTTGCTGAATCGTTGTTGTTCACGTTGTTGATTCGTCCCGCCATACGTGGGAAGTTTACATCCGTACCAGTTAAGTTTGAATTGGTAAAATCAACAAGTGTTTTGAGATTAACCAACGGGTTACCACCATTCCATAGACGTGCATAAGGTGCGAGGTCATTAGTGCGGTCATACTCATAAACATCACTACAATCCCAAGCAGGGCGTATACCAAAACCACGCACAGGATAACGTCGTACATCTTCACCACGAGTGTTGCCCCACCAGTCTACAAGATAGTACTTTACTGCTTCATCTACCTTTGATATATTCTTACCAAGCGGGTCACCCCACCAGTCACGTATGACAGTGTTTGCGTTACGTAACACACGCACTGGGCAACCAAACGCTCGTGTCATACGCATACCGTTACTGTATCGTACTTGCCATTCAGGTTTGTCTACACCAAGCATAGCGGAGAAGTTGGTTTGACGCTCCATAATTCCAACATACGTGTTTGGATAGGTTTCGTTTGCAAGGCTTGAACCACCAGCGTACGTCCATGTTTGTGTTTCTTGTTGTACAAGCGGCCCATGTTGATACCCTGCAATGGTATTTGATGCGGTGATAGCGGCTTCTCGATAGGCACGAGCACCGTACATGGCCCACTGTGGTTTGTTGTAAGGCTGTCGTAAACCAAAGCGATAACCAAACGGTCGAGGCCGTGTATTTACAGGAGTGAATGTGAGTGTAGTATTTGTGTTACTCGCTGTTGCATTTGCACTTAATTCAAATGTAGTAGCATTTGTAATTGATAACACAGTAGCACCTGATGGTATACCTGTACCACTTACTCCCATACCCTTAGCCAGTTTTTCAGTTGAATCCATCGTTACTGTTGCATCTGTGTTGGTAGTGTCACAAGTAGCGTCGGTGAATGCATCATAAGTAGATTTAGACAAACCAGTTGCCACCACGTATGAACCGTCATCATCATGGTCTACCCACACAGGACCGTCTGATGTATACTCTTGTGGATAATCCCACGCAGTGCTTACATATCCATATCCATCGAGGCGACTTGAAAGTGGTCCACCACGACTGCCACACGGCCAATAGTGATTGAGCATGACACCTGTACCACCTTGAGCAGTGTAGGCACTGTTAAGGGAACCTGCCGCCACAGTTGTACCATCTCCACCAATGAAAATTTTACTTCCGTTTGTAAGGTGTACAGTTGTTTTATTGACGTTAATTACAGTCCCATTGTCACCATGAGGCCCAGTAACAACAAATATCTCATCTTCAATTTGTATTGATTGACCTATACCAAGTGGTACTCTTACTGTAGTGGTACTGATAGTGGTTGTACCTGTTGAACCTACAACTACATCATTGCCGCCTAAGTCGGTATACACTTCAATTGGTTTAGGTGT
>TARA_R100000654_G_scaffold73115_2_pt1 | contig 21719 bp, 28 predicted proteins | sample TARA_R100000654 | Tara Oceans TARA_R100000654 (sample SAMEA2622473) | marine metagenome | biome: marine biome (ENVO:00000447); feature: surface water layer (ENVO:00002042); material: "saline water (ENVO:00002010), including plankton (ENVO:xxxxxxxx)" | depth 5 m
CATATGATATCCATTGCATCTCACCATTTTCCATTCGTATACCAATACTATAAGGAGGAATGTTTTCTGATTTCCAAGAATTTTTAACTGCTTGGTCATATGGTAAACCACCTGTAATAACAACATCATCATCCATTGTACCAGAAGCCATAGCTGTAAATGTTGCAACTAAACCTGTACCAAAAACCATTTTACCCATTGCTTTATCACCTCTAGCACCACCAGCTAATATATCAGCACGGACACTTGGTTGTAATAATCCTGTCGGTAAACGTTTATTAACTTCCAACATAATGTTGGTTGGTGTTTTATAAAAAGGTATCCATATCTTAGCCACAGGATGTGACATTGTTCCTTGTATCTTTCCTAAAAATCCATCTAGGTCTTGTTGGAATGTAGCAACTTGTGCAGACTTTGTTGCTTGTTGTGTTACTTCATTAGAAGGATTAATTAATATTTGTCTGTAGGCATCTTCTGCTAATTCTTTGCTACCTGTTTTTTCAAATGTTTGCATAGCATGAGCATACGCAATTCTATGCATTTCACCACGGTAAGCTATTGTTTTAAAAAACTCATCTTCTGCTACAAGAAATCTTCCAGGGCCACGGTAAATCATTCCAATAACATCTATCATTTTCCCTATAGAAGAATTTTCATCTAATCCAAAATTTTCTTTAGTAATAGCTTTTTGAACACGCTGATCCATTTTAGACGTAAAGTCTGTTGGCATTTCTGTTTTAAAAGCAGTATACATATTTTGTAAGGCTTCAAACATGGCAGTTTTATATCCATAATTTATAGCCATCATTTCACCTATGTAAGCACGATCACCTTCACCTTTACCCATAAATCTAAAATCACCAAAACCAATTCCTTTTTCTGGTATAACACCCATTTTAATTAACTTAGTACGAACAGCACCAATAGTACCTTCCACACCAGCTTCGGGTATTTTGTACATCATAAAAGAAGTGTTACCAAAAATATTAACCATGTGTGTAACAGGGGAGGATAGTAAAGAATTAATCCATACTTCTGAAAATATATCACCACCTTTATTCATCCAATTTTGATCTTTTAAAAACATTGTTTGTTTATGCTTATCTGTAAACAACATAAAATTATTGGCGTGTTTAACAATGTTCTCAAGACTTAAATCCATGTCTTGACTCATTTCATCTAAGCCTTTAACATTTTCTGGTGAGTCTAATCCCTTTGTATTAGTATGTTTTTTAATATTACCTAATACCATTAGTGATCTTGCTACTTCAGCATTATTACCACCAACATGAGCCAATATAACTTTAAAAAATCCAGCTTGTTTTGCATACTCAATAGCTGTTTCTTCTACTGTCTTACCTGGTAAAGCACCACCAGAACGAACTAAATCAGCTAAATTTCTTGTTTGATGTAATTGTTGTATCATTACAAGATTTGCTCTTAATACTTCTGGTGCATTTTTAAGCATTTCTCTTGGTTTTAAATTTATAATTTTAGATAGTATTTCATCATTACCAATTGCTGATGCTTCTTTAATTAATTGATCCATGTCTACTTTACCAGCTTTGGCTTGTTCAACAAAAGGAGCAAAGGCTTTAGTTACAGCTTCCGCATACATTTTAACATCATCTGGTCCAGCAATTTGATCGAGGTTAATTAAAACTTGATTATATTTACCAGTAATCTTTCCTTCTAAGACACCAGACTTTTGAAATGTTTCTTCTAATAAAGTAATCATTTCTGGTTCAGCGTCTTTGATATAAATTTTACCATCAACAACAGTAACTAGATCATCACTTAATACAGGTTCACCTCTTGGTTTAAGATCACCTGGATCAACTTTAGGAATTTTAAATGGACCAGCTACATCAACAGCTTGATCATCTAAAAATATATTTTCTTGTTCGGGTATAACATTTTCTGGAACAGCATTTTCTACTTGGTCTATAGGAATATTATCTGTTGGAACTAATTCTGGATTGTTATTAATTGACTCAACAATTTGATCTGGCTCTGGTGTATTAATAGACTCTGCAATCTTTTCTACACTATCTGGTTGTACATCTAATATATCTTCTCTCATTATGCCATCCTCGTTGATTGTTGATTAACTTTTTTCTTTTTAACTTTTGCAATAGGTACACCTTTTTCGTAAATATCCATTTTCATCTCTGGTGTAATTTCTAGGAATGGTGCATTTATTAAATCAATATTTTCAGTATCCCACAATTGATCTGGATTAAGACCATAATCATCTTCTAAAAATTCATTTATATATCCTTTAATTTCATCTTGATTTGCATTTTTAATTAAGCTGTCTGGATCAAGTTCATTAAGTTCATCTCTTAAATACAACATAAATTCTTTGTTTAAATAATCATCATTAATAACTAAATCATGCATTTCATTTAGATTTTTTGCATCTTTTAATTTTGTATTTCTATAATTGTATTTTCCACCTTCAAAAACTGGAACATCTGTAAGTTTAGCATTTGTTAATTTAGTTTTATATTTTTTAACAAACTTGTTTATAAAAGAAGGAAGCATCTTATCATAAAAACCAATCATGCCTTCACCACCAACTTTTAAGTCTAGTCCAGTTAATCTTTTACCAATTATATTTTCTGCCCCTATCTGTGTTGCTTTTTCGACAGGTGCATTTATTAATCTTTCAGCAATTTCTTTTCCAACATAATCAGCTAAATTATCTTTTGTTACATCTTGTTGAAATAAAACTGTCTCACCATTTTTATATCCATGAATTGATCCAGTTTTTTCATTATAAAATAATTGATCAATATGTTTACTTAGATCATATCGTTCTATTTGAACACTACTAGGAGTAAAAGAGATAGCTTCAAAGTCATTATCAATTGCATATTTTATTATGCGTTTCATTGCCAACTCATGCCAGTTTTTTTTGAATGGTGCGTTAGGTACTTTTTTTACAGTATTTCTATTTTCTATATCTAATGATTTTGCTACTTCTTGAAATTCATCATATAATTTCATATATTCTGTATTTGTCGGACTTTTATTAACATCATCAAATTTATCCATTTTTTCAATAAGTTCTTGATGTTTTTTTTGTAAATCTGTTTGACCTCCTACATAACCTTCTTTCCTACCAGCCTGGTGTAAGTCTGATTGTAGTTCTTCTATAAATAAAGTTTTCTTACCATTAATAGTTCTAGTGTTAAATCGTACATGAGCCAATAAGTTTTCACCACTAGGAATTGAACCAGTTTTGCTAAAGTGTTTATCACCTCTATAAACTTGAGCAGTACCATTAGATGAGATTAATAATTCTGTGTAATCCTTACCACCAGGTAAAGTATGTTTACCAAAAAATGTTTTTGATGTTGGATTAAATGTATTTATGTTATATTCTACTCTTAAAAATTCTCTTATTAATGAGTCAGTTTCTACTTCAGATAACTCATCATTATTTCTTCTTGTAATAAAATCTTGTTCAAAAGTATCATCTACCCAATCATTAAATCTGGTAAATAAACCTTCATCATTATCAAGAATTATTTTTGCATCATCTATATCTTCTAAACCTTTTAATGGTTCTGGAATATCCATTTGATCATCTGGGTAAGCTAATCTATTATTTTCATCTGTTTTTTCACCAAGTATTTTTGTATTAACTTTATTAGTTAAGGCTTTCTTTTCTACAAACTCATCTATCTGTGTTTTTGTTACTATAGGATTTTCTGCTAAGAATGTTTCTAATCCCATGTCATCTATTTCTGATTGTTTAACACCAGGTTGATTTTTAATTGTATTTAATAATTGTTCTGAGTTTATTCCTTTTTCTGGAATATCTATTTTTTGAATAGCATTAACTACATTAGAATAAAATGCTTGTTCTGATTTGTTTAATTTGTCTAAAGGTACTTTATTAATATTATCGGGAACAACAACACTAGCACCACCAGATTTAAAATTTTGTACTACATATTCTTCCCCTAAACTTTCAACAAGACTGTTAGCTAAATCTTCTCTGTCAAAGGAAGCTATAACATCACCTTCTTTATTGGTAACTTTAAAGACTCCGTCTAATCCATCATCTTTAGTAACTGTTAATCCAATGCTTTCAGCAAATTCTTGTCTACCTTTTTTATCATGTTTTAATGCTTTGGACATACGAAAGAAACCCATTAGTCCTTCCATTGCAAAACTAACTGGAATACCTATAGTAATTGCATTAGCAATAGCATTTTTTGCTTTTCTTTCAAAAACTTCATCATCATCATTTGCTTTTAAACTTTCAACAAAAACTACTCTAAGAGCATTGCTTGTTTCTTCATTATATCCAAAAGAACCAATAAGATTAGCAAGGTTTACATCTTCTTCTCTTGTTGTCGAAGCAACAAATTCCATACCCAGTTCAGCTAATATTATTTTACCCCATGTTGCTAATTGTGGTATTTTACCAAGTTGTGTATACATTCCAACTCCAAGTGTTCCGTATTGAACAAGCGGTGCAGTCATAAAAGGTAATCCTTCTACATCTCTTCTATTATCTAAAGTATAATCAAGATTAGATATTGGATCGAATTGTTTTGTTTCTTTATTGTATTTAAAACTTTCGCCTTCTTGTCCAAATTTATCTCTACCTGTGTATTGTTGAATAAAGTTTTGCCAATTATCCATTCCACCACCTGTAATAAGGTTAAGTGTCTGCCAAGCCCCTTCAGTCATCATTGCCATACCAGCACCTATTTCTTGCCAGTAATCGGCTGGTGGTTGTTTTAATTTATCAAAGGTCCATGCCCCAGCATTAAGAATATCTTCTGACATCTGTGCTGTAGATTTAGATTTATTCATTTGGGCTTTACCCATCATTTCTAAAAAATTATAAGATTGGTTGCCTGGTTCTTTTATGCCAAAACCATTTTCATCATATCCATAAGTAACGGTTTCACCTTGAATAGTTTTTACAGTAAATTCATGCTCATACATTTTGTCTAAGTCATAATTATTGACATCAGACATAAAACTAAAAAGTTTATCTACTATATTAAATTGTTTTTCTGTTTTTTCTTCCATATTATAATTGTGCTAGTTGTGCCTTTAAAGTTTTTAAATTATTTATAGTAATTCTTACTTTTGCTTTTTGAATAGACCATCCAGTATAACCATTATCTTCTGTTATAAGAACACGGGTATTATCTTTTCTCTGATCAAGATCATGTTGTAATACTGTTATCCATTGATCTATTTGTGCTGGTTGTATATCTTTTGTTATAGGCTGTAAGTTGTAAACAGTATCACCAATACTAAGATCAAATTCTTTATTAGCAAAAACAGGGAAGCTAGTAGTTATTGAGGTAACAGTATTATTTATTCCTGTTTTAGATAATGCATCTAATTCATTTGTAATTATATTATTAACAAATTCTGTAGCGTTAAATGGATTGTCCATTTCTTCAAGTGTTTGAGTTATATCTTCATATTTCATTTGTTCTTCTAGTAATGCAATATTAACTCTTTCATACAATTGCATTGCTATTTTATTTTCTTGTGACCAGGTATCAGAGTTAGCAATATCTTGTGGCATATTTTTAATTTTACCTTTTACAATTTTCATTGCTTTTGTTACATTTGCTGAGTTCTGTGCTTTAGCTTCTTTTATTAATGTATTAATTGTTTCAAGTTTTAATGTGCCAGAACCAAAGAAACCGTTATCATTGTTTTCTATTAATTGATAAATGTCATACACATTAACACTACCAGTTAATATTTGAGTTCTAACTTTATCTTCTAGGTTTGGTGTATTAAATCCAATAGAGTCACTTGATTGTAATACTTTTAACAAAGCGTCTACTTGATCAGCATAAACAGGATTAGTAGCTAGAAATTCTACAGCAGTTCTTGCACTTTCTAAATTACCGTTAGCCATAGCAATAGTAAATTCTAATGTTTTTTTGTTTAATAAATCTGCTTCTGCTTTATCTATTTGACTATTTAAAATACCCATTCTTGTTTGATGCTGATTAACTTGATTCATAGCATTGGTATAAATAGCTTCTTTATCTTCTAATGAGTTAAAAATACTTTCTGCTTGTATTAATTTTTCTTTAGCTGGACCATCTTCTAATTCATTTATTCCTTCCCATTGATACACATTATCTGGATCATTAAATGCATTTTGCATTAAATAAATAAAATCCATTCCATTTTCATCGGGATATAAATCACGCTGTATTTCTTGTAAGAAATTTTTCTTTCCTTCTATAACAGCAGTATTCCAAGTGTTTTGAAAAGTTTGTACTTGTGACTCACTAAAATTATTTGCAATCATATTATTAGTAATACTTAATTTTCTTGCTTCTAATTGCGTATCAATATCAAAACTAACACCTTCTATTTCTAATGCACCAGAACGAATAATTTCTGGAATATCATTTATTTCTGCATGACTATCTTGAACTATTAAAGATTGAGTTTGTACTAAACCGTCATTTAATAATTTAGTTGCATAATTACGATGGTAAGTATTTGCTTTAATACCAAGTTGAGATTTTATTTTTAAACCAGCTTCGGGGCTTACACCTACAATAGATTGATAGTAACCATCAATAGCCCCGTTTAATTTATTTTCTAATTCTTCTAAAGATAATTTATTTACAACAGCGTTATCATATATTTCCCCTATATGACTATTCGCTTCTATAATAACATTTGTAGATAATACTTCTAGTAAAGTTGCTTTAATAGCCCTACCTTTTACTGTTGAGTCATTACCACCTTTTGCTTCTATTTGTTTTGCTATTTCTGTTGGGTTAGCATCATAATATTGTTGTAATGTAATAGGATTACCAACAGCATACTCTTGACCTTCCAATTGCATTTCAGCAGATACTTGATCATTAGCGTAATTAACAAGAGAACCAATCTTTTGATTAAGACTATTGAACATATTAGCTTGTTCTTTCAAACCAGCAAAACTTGTACCTGGTACTGAAAAACCTTGTATGCCTAATTTTCTATATGCGGGTATCTGTACCATTAATCAAACATCCCTTGTTGTTTCATAGTAGTTCCTTGCATAGCCATCGTAGCAAAAGCATTTATGTATCCAGTTTTCTTCGCTACTTTTCCAGCTTGTCTAAGTTGCGATGCTTCAAAGACAGTCATGCCTTTAATAAATTTTTCATTCAGTTGTGTTAGTTTTAATTCTTCCCCACCAGCCCTACGCATTGCTGTTGTTAATGTCGTTAAGTATCCTTCAAACCCAGCACCACCAGAACCAGCCCTTGCGACTGCTGTTGCTAAAGTTGCATTAAGATTAGCTAATGCTACATTGCCTTGTTCTTTTGCTTTTGTTCCTTCTACTTTACCTTCAAATTCTTTCATCATCGCTTGTGCATCGTAATACGCTTTCATGGCTTCACCTTGATAAATTTGACCATAGGCTTGTACTGCTGTTCCCGCTACTGCTACTACTGTCCAAAAACTCATTGTCCTGTACTCACTTTGTATTCCAAACCAAGCAACGTAAAAAATAATGGTGCTGATTGTGAAATGGTTATTTGCCCTTGGTTATCATAACCCATTAAAGGCATAATTCTTTTCTTCCCTGTAAAAATATTATTACTACCAAGAGTAACAGGAAATGTTTCTACAGATACATCACTACCGTTAAGGGTAATGTTTTCTGTTAAGTATAAAATTAATGTTGCTTCTAGTATTCTTTTTTTCATGCCAATAATTGTGCCACTTGGTAATTGTGTTTCAACAGGCATGGTTGTAATTGTTGGTGTGTAATCTAATCCTACTTCAATGTAAATAGCTGGAGTTTCATCAGACGTTATAGCACCAGAGGATACAGTTTCATCCGCTAGTGTTCTTCCGTTATTAATTACTTTAACTGACTTCGCTTCTAAATGTGTTAATCCCGATATTGATGTACTACCAGGTAAGTTTCCCGCCACCGTAGAATATTGAACAGCACTATCTAAAGTAAAATCATCATTCCATTTTTCTACATTGTAAACAGTTGAACCATTAATAGATCGTTTGATAACAAAGTATGTTGTATCTACATCAACACCTACATTAATAAAATCACCATCGGTTGTTTGAGAAGAGGGGGCTACTACTTGTTGTCCTTTAAGAATAGAATATGTTGTTAGGTTTCCATCTGTTCCATTGACAATCAATAGTAAATCCCCTTCGTCTGTCGATGTTGCTCTTCGTAAAGCCATATCGCTGGGTGCTTTAAGTAAATGTGATGATAGTAAAGAAATATTATTTGAGATGTATGATAACTCTACATCAGAAAAGTTAAATTCTCGTAATGACTTACCAGACCGTTGAATAAATAATGTACCACTCTCTGCTATAACAGGGCGTATACCATCTTTACTTCCTCTTCTTGTTGATGGCCTTACAACAACATTAGAAGGTGTAATAGGATTTAGGTCTGATTGCGGTAAATAAAATTCACCACCCTTTGTAAATAATTGTAAATCTCTTCCACTAACAATACCGTTAATGGCGTTCATTTGATCTGTGTCTATACTAAAAAATATTCCATCATCATCTAAACCCTCACCAGGATTAAAATCAAAAAAATCATTTACCCTAGAAGCCCACACACCTGTTGGTAATGTTTTACTACCACCAAAATATAATCTTCCTTCATGGAATACACAAGACCGTGGATACCCGTAAGTAGCAGACCAAGCATCAACGTAATCAGTTTCTAAAACCCAATCACCATTTGCTAAAGCATCCGTAGAAAAAAATGGTACTTCAACAATTGCTTTAACAGATGTTGCTGAAGCAAAATCAATTATTCTTGCTCTACCTATTCCGTCTTTTGCTTCGACATAATCATTAATATTACCACTTGCAAAAACACTAGCGGAAGCTGTTAGTGTAACATTACCATCAACAGCGGAAGGTGTTAGTGTTCCCGAAGGTTCAGAAGTTGATAAAGTAAAAGCATACTTAGGCGTAAAGTCAAAACTAATATCACTAATAGTCCAGGTGCTATGTGATCCACCTCTAACTATTTTTTTAGGAGCCATGTCCTCTTGCACAATAATTAATGTGTCAGCCGACTGTGTCCAATTCATTGTACCAATATTTGCTGAACCAATGCTTGTTGTTAAATAATCATTGCCACCACCATTAATACCTGTTTGTAGTACACCGCCTTTATAAACATACATTCTATTATTAACAAATAACAACATATACGATTGTGTTGTTGAAAATTCAAAAGGTACTAAACGACATCCACTTTGCGGATTAGAAGCAGAAGGTATGGTTCCTATATACTGAAGTCCTGGCCTTCTTGTAACACCACCTTGAGGTTGTACTAAAACATTTGTAGCGGAAGATAATCCGTTATAATATTGTTTAATATCGGTTCTACTTCTTAATAGGGGATCAATCTCACCTGTTGTAAAGTTAGACTGAAAGCTCGTAACTCTACTCATTATTTTCTAATTTCTACTAATGGAAAATCTACTATTGCTTGAGGAGGATTTCCTCTGCCATCTATATTCATTGCTTGTCTAAAATAACCACCACGATTATTTTCTGAAGGACCACCTAATGCAATATTACGCCAGTAGTTTCCCTTTTCTGTTTGATCAGTAATTGGTTCTGCTAAATGCCACGCCATCATGTATTTCATTAATTGAACAAAATATGTTGGCATTAAATCTTCTGGAACTCGGTAAACGTAATCTATGTAAATAGTTGTTTCATTCGTAAACAATTCATTACCGTATATTTCAAATGATTGTATGGGATGAGTAAAGGTATTTGATGTATTAAAAACAGCAATAGGGTTTCCCGCTATAGCATCTGCTGGAAGAGGGTAAGCATACTTCCATTCATTAATTGGTGTTGTTGTTGATTGTGCTAAAACAACTTTCTTTGTACCCCATGACCATTTATACATAGTCAATGTTGAGTCTCTAATGTCTGGATATAAAGCCTGGCATAATCCACTAGCTTCAGTTCCATCAGTAAAGGAGGTGATAACATTAGCCCCAAGCATCCTTAGAGCATCAGCACATATTCCCACATCTGTATCACCACTAGCCATAATATCCTTTTGTAAAAGGGGGCCGAAGCCCCCTCGTTAATTAAGTTTAGTCTGAGTCAGTAACAGCAATAGTTGTACCGTCACTCACATCTACAACGCCACTTGCGTTAGATAAGACAATAGAAATTACCATTGTTGGTGCATCGCTATCATATAAAAACATGATATCGCCCACTTTCAATAGATCACTTGCAGTATTGAAATATCCAGAAGTATTCATATCCGCTGTACTATCTGTAGTAGTATAGGTCCACATCGCTGGTGCAGTACCAGCTCGGCTATTACCACCAATCGGATTTAATCCGTCAATTGAAAAGGCCATATTAAGACTCCCTACAAGTTATTTCAACAATACCGTCAGCATCAATGCCAACAGCACCAGCAGAGAACATAGAATTCACTAAGAATGATGCCTTTTCTGGTATGTAGTTGATTTCAGTTTTTTGTGCCATATTTTCGGCTAAACCTACACTAGATTTATGCCATGCTAATACAGTTCTGTCAGAAGAACCATCAACAGTCAGACCGCCTTCATCTCTATCACCAATAGTAATAAATTTGAAACCAAGGAATGAATCAATGGACCCTGTTGCAAGAACACGCACAGTATTTGTGTCAATAGACTTTACATCAGCTTCATCTAATAGACCTTGCATACTCTTAGCGTGACATAGAATAAATCTATCTTCCGCTGGTACGTTTTTAGTATCCATTAGTTGCTTCGCTTTTAAAAGTTTATCAACGTTTAAATTAGTGTTAGCACCACCAATTGAATTAGCTACAGTTAAAGAAGTTCCCGCACCATCAATCGCATCAATGATCATTTGATCAAGTCTACGTCCAATAGCTTTTGAAACTACTTCTACTAATTCTCTTCTTTCGTCAAAGTTTACCTTTGATTGCATAAAAATATCACTATATTCACCAGCAGAGAAATCTGTCATAGATACAGATACTTGACTGTGAGCAACACCCAATGGAGTAATGTCCGCTTGAGGTACTCTTAATGTAGCACTACCTTTACCAATCTTAGGAAACTTATAAGTATTGCCCTCTACTCCCGATCTTAATCGAACAGTATCACGAAGCACACTTGATGCTTGGTAAGCCTGTTTAACTTCAGAATCAAAAAGAGTAACATAAGCAGTAGATAATGTTAAAGACATAATATCTTTTCCTTTTAATTAATAAGTTTGATTTCAGTTGTTCGATTAACTCGGCTGAATATATAAATGTTCGGCCATAAAAAATATGGTTGTCGATCTTAGAAATCTATTTCATATTATAAAAAATTTGTGAAGGTAAACAATTATGCAACAGGTACTTTCACCGATCCACCGTAGGCTTTCTCAAATGCTTTTTCTACTCTACTTCTATACGCTGGGTCCGTTAAATATCGTGGATCAGCAATCATAGAATTAAGTTCATCACCAGAAGGTTGTCCTTCTATATCAACAGATTGAGTAGGAATAGTTTGTTCCCCGTAATATCGTCTAATTTTATTTAAGACTTTTATACCATCAGCAGTTCCCGCCATTGCTTGAAACTCATTCATGTCATCCGCACCCAATACACCTTTGCGTACTAAGCCTTTAGCAAAATCACGAATACCAGAAACTAATTGATCAGCATTAGGTCCTAATTTTTTTAACTCTTGTTCTCTTGCAAACTTTGTATCTTCTGTATTAGCTTCTGTAATAGATAACACGCTCTGGGCTAATTCATCATACGCACCTTGGGTAATACCGTGTTTTAAAGACCAATCATGGAATGTTTTTACAGTAGGATCATCCATTGAAAGATTTTTATCAGAAAATACTTCAGTATTATATTCTTTAGGAGCTTTGTGTTTACCTTGTTTAAATTGTGTTTCTAATTCCGTATACGACTTAGCCAACTTTTCTAACTCTGGTCCATCATCACCCCAAAATTTTTCTGGTATAAAATCTGGTCTTTCGTATTCTACATCATCTGGTTCTTGACCATCTTCTGCAATAGTAGCTGGTTCATTTGATTTATCTATGTGTGATAATTCTTCATTTTCTTTAGGTGCATTATCTTCTACTACCTCATTAGCTAATCCATCTAGTAATCCTGTTTCTTGTTGTGTTTCTTGTACTGCTTCTTCAGCCATTTTTAACCCTTTCTATTCTTGATTTTATTTCTCTGACTATTGAGTTCTGTCCTTCTCTTGCATAACCAAATGAAGGTTCAGCCCCAGGTATCCACGCTGGTTGATCAATAGTTTTACTTTGTAAATGCTTGAGTAATTTTTCACCATCTTTCGTAGTAAAAACTCGTAAGTATAAACGATCTAATTCATCTTGATCTTGGTGTTGATTTTTTGTTAGCTTGACAGCATTAGCATTAACACCTTGCCATCCAGGATCATTTATTGATTGTATATGTTCTGATTGTGTATTTCGTTTCATGTTTTTTTATTTTTGTTTGCAAAGTTACGGGCGGCCGCTACACTTGAAAAACCCCATTTCTTTAATGCTAAATTTTTTCTAGTTGGCGAACCATCTGGTTTTTTCATAGGTCCTTTCATACCAGCAAATCTTGCGGCAAAAGAAACTCTTCGTGGATTTGTACCAGATGAAACTGGTTTTTTTACACCGTAGTGTTTTCTTCCAGCATCATTTAATCCGCCTGTAGGGTTTTGGTATTTCTTTTTCGTCAAGCACCCACCTCATTTGCTACTGCCGATGCGGGTTCTTCCAAAGGAGGGGAACCAGGAGGACCACCTTGTCCACCTTGCATTTGCATAGCTTGAGCTTGGGCCATTTGCATTGCTTGTTGTTGTATCATTTCTCTTTCTTCGTTTGTTGTACGAAGAGTTGAGCTGACACCTAATTTGTCTGCGATGAAATCTGCAATCGCATCTGGCTTAATTGTTGCAATACCACCAGGTCCTAATGCTTGACACATTTGGAATAATTGCATGGCTTCATTTACTTCTTCCATGTTCTGTGCTTTGGCTAATGGGGATACAGGAATAACTTTTACTTCTAAACCATTAACTTTTAAAGGCATTTCAATTAAACCTTTTTCATCCATAATCATTAATGTTCTTTTAATAATCGGAACCATTGTTTCTGTAATTAATCTACCAAAAGACGCACCAAGATTTTGTGCTAGTTCTTTCATTCTTTCTACAACTTCGGTAGCTGATCTTGCACTCATGTTGTCGGGAGGAAGGCTTTCATCCATGAGCATCTTTTTAATACTTATAACTAAATCATTAATAACTAATTGCGTAACATTAAAATCACCAGCACGGGGAAGAGGGGCTAATGAAGCACCTTGTGGTCCACCGTTTCTTGCAACAGGAATAACTGCTCCAGGTACAATTTTAATTGTTTGCGGATTTAACACACCATCATCACTTGCTGTATAGACACCAGAGATAGCAATGGATGCGTTCTTTAATAATAATTCTTTTGTTTTATTTAATGTTTTAATATCGGGTAATGCAGATACAAGAGGACCTCTACCGTACACTTCACCAGCCACTTTAGTAAAACGACTAACAATCCACGGGCTGTTATCCATATCTCTGTACACTAATTCTGATTTTGATTTTTCATGGATGACATGATAGCAGTATGTACCCATTTCCATATCGTAAATAGTTGCTTCTAATAACTCTACATCTTCCCCTGGTTTATTTTTCATTAACTCTAAAACAGGATCGGGTATACTTGCGTCTGGCCATTGACGAAGAATAGCTTCACCTCTTACTTTCATTCTACGATAAACATTATCAATAGAACCGTAAGGACCTTCTTCTAAGGCAACAAGATACTGAGGAACGGGAGTAAAAACAATAGGATTAACGTCATCACCAGGTTGTACTAACATTACAGCAGTACCAACAGCTAGGTCTAAAATAAATTCACCCATTGCTAAATCAAAGTTTGATTGTCGTAAAACAGAAAATAATTTATCTAAGTACATATCCAATGCCATCTGTACTTCTTGTTTGTTTGCTTCTGGTATTTCGTTTCCTGGTTCTAGTCTGCACCATTTTTTATATGGTGGAAATAATCCCGATTGTATTTTATTTGCAAAGCGTTGCGTTGAGTCTATGGCTGTAGAGTCAAAGACTACATTCATTTTGTTTTGACCAGGAACACCGCCTTCATAAAAACCATCGTATAAATTACGTTGTGGTAAAGCATAACGATAGCAATCTTCATAAATAGATCGCCAATTATCTTTACGGGATAGGGCTTTTTGATGCCTACCAATAATGTCTTTAATAGATAATGGCATTAATTAAAATAAACCAACAATAATAATAACAACTATAACTGAACCAGCTACAACTGTAATTTGACTTTTTTTATTTAATGAGACAAACCAATCTTTAATATTTTTTAGCTTTTCCATATTTCCTTTTCATATCACCTTTAGGTGTATTTTTAATTTTACCGCCAGTAGAAGAAGCAAACGCTTTTGCACTAGCCATACCTTTCTTTGAATAACTAAAATTTTTAGTCTTTCCGTCTTTAGTCACCACTTTCGGCATCTTCGTTCTCCTTTATTTTTTCAGCAATCTTCTCTTGATTAGAAGGCTCATCCTTAAATCGTGGATTGCGTATGTAAATTTCTTCAGCCAAGTTTTGATCCTGTGTCACCTAATAATATTTTTCTTCTATTTCTAACCGAAGCTACTTCCGTCATTTGATCGCTTGTATCTAAATTTTTTTTTCTAGTAGAGCGAACCATTTTTGTTCTTGATACTGTTGTTTTATCTGGTGCAGTCTTTTTAACTTTAACAGCTTTCTTTTCAACTTCTGGCCTTCTTTCCGTAGCACGGGATGTTGGCTTAATAGTTTCAACTATTGGCTTTGTTACTTTTCGTATAACCTTTGTAATTGGTTTTACTATTGGACTACCACCCATTAGACCCTCCTTATTGTTTCATACGGATCTCTTACCGATACGGTGTCCGTAAGTGTTGGGCCTACGCCTGTAGGGTCGTTATCTGGGTTTAGTAACATTCGTCTATTTGAACGAAGTGATCTTGTACGGGAAGCAACTTTTTTTAATTCCGTTTTTCTTTTGGCATCCGCCATTGCATCTCTTTCTGCCTGGGCATCCGTCACCGATTGTGGCATCTCTGGTGCTTTTGGCATCTTCATTAAACTTCCCATTAATATATCCTTGCGTACATTTCCCAGTCTGATTGATCAGTACCAAACTTTCGCAATACGCCTTCGCTGGTAAAATACATTGCTTTGATCCATTTGTGAGCCACAACATTTGACGAACAAACTGTGCATTGCAAACGGTGTAATTTTAATTGACTAGCAACTAAATCAAAAAATTTTAATGAGCCTTTATGAAATTTCATTTTATGTTTTGTTAAATCTTTATCGGGTATCATCCAAAATTCTACAACATGGTTCCAGTAGGGAAGTATGCCCCAACAATTTATTGGCTGTTCCTTATCAAAAAAAGTATAAGCAGTTCCCACATCATTGGCTTGATCAATATACGAAAAGTAATCTTCGTGATGACTCATCACACTTAAATCAACATCCTTAAGTTCCATTAATTTTAAATGATCCGCTTTAAATGGTTCTATGCGTAACTCATGTCCATCTAAACCGAACAAAGTATTCATGTCATCGTAATCGTAAATATCAAGCATTAGGCAAATACATCAAAGTCTGAGTTAGCTGTGGCCATACCCTTCAGCATATTCTTATTGCGTGTTAAGGCACGGTGTTCACCACCACCAAGTAAGCAATACATAAATGCATCACCAATATGGGAATGTTCATTTTTATTCGGTGAATCTTTGTACCGTTCTTCCCCCGATATTTGGACACGCTTAAAGTGATAGCCACCACTTAATGCTTTGCGTAGTCTGTTACATTTTTTATTCACCAGTATACCTGGCTTTCCTAGTATCATTCTATTCATTGGGGATGCACCAGCTTCCCGTCTAATTTTAAAATCATTGGATACGGTAGGTCTAGCATTGTAGCCTAGGGTTTTTAAATGATCAAAGGCTGTCGTTTCGTATATAGCATCTCTCTGCATACCAGCGGGATCACCCCATATTAATATTTCATTCTTCGGAAAATGAATGTTTAATTCTGTTTGTAAAATATGACCAAAGCGTTCTAAACCCATATCAAAAGTAACGATCTCATGTAGTATACGCCATTGACCCTGTAATGTTTTCTGGGCAAAGATTGCCGCTGGAGTTAAACCAAAGTCAATTCCAATATGAACAGAGAGTGAAGGATCAGTTTCTAAATCAGCGGACATTAAATGATCATCGTACTCGGGAATAACAGGCTTTCCTTCTTGGACATAAGTGTACTTACCTTCAGCGTAACATTGTATCCAATCTAAATTTTTTCCTAGCAACAATTGTTCATAGTATCCATCGGGTAAATTTTTTGTATTCTCCGCCTTGGCGTTTTCTTTCCACCATCTACCAGCGGAAAAAACATATCCATTGGCTTCGGGGTTTTCTGGTAAGTCATCACCCGATACTTGATTGACTGCTGGTGTCTGCTTATAAAACTTCCAAGCAAACTTCCCTGTCATCTTTTCCTTCTCGGCTAGTGTAAACCACCAATGATCATCATCCATCGGGTTCGTATCCATCCAGACACCACGCCATGTCGGACCACCATCACCTTTAGTTGGGTATCTTCCTACCCTATGTGTTAATCCATCTATAACTGCCTTGGGTAGCTCCCTAGCTTCATTCACCCATGCACCAGTCAGTTCCATTGATAATAATTTTCGTACATCCTTTGGCTGGTCCAGGGCTAAGAATATAACTTCACAATCAATACCATGAGCATTATCTCTACTCGGTAGTTTAATGTGATGTGTAATAGGCGGTGACCATCTCATATTGCCCCAAGTATGTTCGGGAAATAATTCTAGCCATGTCTTAATCGTAGTGGTGCGTAGTTCTGGGTAAGAGTTTCTAACAATAACAAACCTAGAATATCTAATACCATCCTTCGGACTAGGCTTTTGCCTTACAGCTTTCAGCATAATCTCTGACGCACAGGCATACGACTTACCCGATCCTACAGGCCCCATTAATCCTCTAACAAAACTTTTATCTTGTAGAAACTTCCAGACAATAGGGGAGGTTGAATAGTCTAGTTTTAAATTTGTTATGGCATCACTCATCGTCAGCATCTATGACTTCTGGGCCATGCATTGTAATACCGACAACACTTGGTGTATTCACATTGTTCTCTGATTCTAATAATCCTTGAGCCTTCGCCAGTAGTCTTAAAATGGCCACCTTGTCATGCATCTCTACTTCCAAGCTGTCACCATTCTTACTAGGAACAACTTTAATTCTTTTAATGGCCTTAATAGCAAATTCATCAATATCCTTTGAGTCTTTAACTTTGACATTCCCGTTATTATCCCACTCCATAATGTGGCCAATGTTGGCACGGGCAATATCTACTATCTCTTGGGCTACCGCATCCTTGCTATGATCTAGGACATCTGATTTATTAATCCTCCTCTCAACAACTCGGACACCGCCAAATCTATTAAGGGGAGGTTTTGTAATAACTTTCTTTTTAGCCATTAAGACTTAGCTATTTTCTTTGACCTTGGCGATAAATCTTTAAAATGAACTAACACCTTGCTATTTTTTGTATGGTTCTTACCACTATGTAATGTACCATTTTTCATTTTGTGCGTTGATCCTTTAAATTCTTTACCGTCTTTTGTGTAATGTTTTACATTTTTCATATTACGACTCCTATGTCTTAGCAGTTTTCTTTGATGCCTTTAAGGCCTTATCGGTAACTGTACCCTTGCCAGGTCTACTCGTACCAGCTTTCTTTCTTTGGTTCATGTTGTAGTATAATCCCTTCTTGGCAGTTCCACCGCTCTTTGTTTTATGATAACCTTTTTTCATTGTATCCTCCTATAGTGGTATATCGTCTAGTTCTTCGTTATTAGATGGGGCAGTAGGCTTAAACTGGTCCTTAATCGTTATCTGCATCATCTTTGTATTCCCATCTTTGGAGGTCTGCTCCCAGATAGAAACATCATAGGTTCCTGGAGGTAGAGCTTCTTTTAACTCACACTTCCCGTTCTTCCATAATGGGCCATTCCCATCGTTCTTGAAGGTATTTAAGTAGATTGGTTTTTCCATGATTTCCTTTCAAAAAAAAATTCCCAAAAATTGGAAAATAGTTTTGTGGTCCACCCCCTATATCGCAGTAGGGGGCGGGGGGGATAAGGTCCTTTTTTTCCAGACCCCCCGTATTAAATACAAACCATATACGTTGGTTTGCAGTTTGTAAACAATAGTCATGGCCTGGTACTCCGTGCCACAGCTTTTACAAATCTCTCTAGTTCATCATCACTATTATTCTTAGGTTTATTCATCATCATTCTATTGAAATACTTAATACTCCTAGGCATTTCCTGTCTTGGGAAGAACTTATCTTTGTACCATTGCAGTAATCTATGTAGCTTCCTAACTATCTGTTCGTACTCCATACCAGATTGTAACCAAGAGATAGCAATATTGATGTGATTATCATTGAATGTGAAATACTGGCCAGAGAGTTCCTCAGTCTTACGTTGCCATTGTATTAGTACCTCTTTACCCTTAATATATATATCATTGTTAATTGAGGTGTTATGTATTCCTTCTGAGTGCATACTATGTATTCCTTCTGAGGGAATATCTGCATGATTACTACCTCTACGATTATTCCTTGAGGGAATACTTTTCTTCTTCTTATCAACAGGCTTATCGGTCATCTTAGGACCTTCTGGGAACTCTAATGGTTCTTCATCAGACCTCTCACTTGCAGTCGCTATGGCCTTGGCATCCTCTTCACTAATCGCATTATCAAACACCATGAAGTACTTATTGCCCTTGAGTCCAGGATGCTTCTTGGCGTACTTTAGATACCCAAACTCCATGAGTTTCTTGATGTGCTTACTCACGGATGGTTGACCTATGCCCATGATCTTACCAATGGTAATCTGATTGGGCCAACAGACACCTTGACGATTGGTATAATTACCCAGCATCGCTAAGACTCTGAACGTCTGAGGGAACCTTTTAAATCTCTGATCTACGACAGCAGACTGTGCCAACACACAGAAGTACCCAGGAGTCTTTCCCTTACCGTAGTCCTTCTTTTCATTTGACATCAACTTCAATCATCATTGTCTTTGGTGTATCTTTGTAAATTGTTTCAATCTCATTATAAAAATCAGACTTAGGTAAAGATAAAAGATTGATAGCACTAGAATGAGAACCTAGCTTTGTTCTTCCTAAAAATATTCCAATGTGTTTTTTCATTACATGAATATAATTGTAAGCAATTTTAGCAAAGTCAGCTCTAGCTTTAACTAAATGTTGTTTACGATTATAAGAAAAGAAATCCTTTTCATGTATCATATGACAATGACAAACTATTCTTGATAAAAACTTCATACGATTGTGTTTTTCTGTTTTATTTAAACCCATCACTTTATTTTTTCGTACATGAGGTCTGTTAATTAAATCTAACAATTGACGAAGGCGTTTAATTTCATTTGGAGTCAAATCGTAAGGTGAATTATTAATATGATTTGTATTATTAAAACTACTCACTTCTCACCGTGCCTGTCAGTCATTAACCGCATTAATCTCTCTGTAAACCAATGAGCCTTACTTACTGCTACGGAACCTGGTTCACCGTCTTTAACACCCATCCTTGATAGATATTTCATGGCTGATCCTTTGAGATAGCCTACAGCTTCGGGATATGTCATTTGTGATAGTATGGCTTCTATAGTCTCAATTCTCTGGCCATTTCCTTGTCTTTTGTAGTGATTTGGGTTGATTTGATCAGTCATATTACCTCTTTGTTAATATATTTTGTAAAATGTGAATAATATACATTGCAATTACTGTTTTGATGTTTATATGTATATAGAACATAACAAGAAAAGGAATAGAACAGATGAAAATAAAATTTACTAAATTTAAAATTGTTTATGAAACTGAAAATGGAAGTACATTAACTTATACAAATGATGATTATGGTTGGACAATGAGATGTTTACCAGAAATTTATCATGCTTGTAATGATGAAATGGAATTATTAAATAAAAATGCAAGTTATGAAACTTTAAAAAAGAGTAGTCATGGATTTTCAGAATTTGTAGATAAGGAGTAGAACATGAACCAATCGTTTATACAGAACAACAATGCTGGTAAGCCACACTACGGAAACTTTGTGGCTTACTACCGTGTATCGACACAACGACAAGGTGATACTGGTTATGGTTTAGATGCTCAGAAAAGAAAAGTACAAGAGCATTTAGATGGTGGTAAATGGCAATTACTACAAGAGTTTACTGAAATAGAAAGTGGTCGTAACAACAGAAGAGTTCAATTCAAGGAAGCATTAAAACTATGTAAGAAAACAGGTGCTAAACTTGTTGTTGCAAAGCTAGATCGTTTGTCCAGGAATTTATTATTCCTTGCTACATTGATGGAGTCTGGCGTTGAATTTGAATGTTGTGATATGCCCGATGCTAATAAATTAACTCTTCATGTATTAGGTGCTGTTGCTGAGAATGAAAGCACTAGAGTAAGAGAGAGAACAAGATTAGCATTAGCAGAAGCAAAGATTAGAGGTGTTAAACTAGGCAATCCTCATACTGACAGCAGATTAAAAGCTGGTAGAAAAGGTAATAAAGTCCAGCGTAGTGAAGCCAATGATTTTGCACAAGAAATACTACCTTTAATTGATGGTATCAAAGCATCGGGATTAGCATCACTAAAAGATATTGCTCAAGCACTTAATGCTAGAGGAGTTACTACACAAAGAGGGGGCGTGTGGCATCCTTCTACAGTTTCTAACATTTTAAAAAGGAGAAAATAATGTGGTTATATTCAATATACGATTTAAAACAAATGATTAAACTTAATTGTATTGTTAATGGTCATAATACAAAATATTGGAAAGACCATTTAAAATACAGACTAAAATTATTGAAAGGAGAAAATAAAGGCTGATATACATAATTGACGCTTAATTAATATTGAATATTAACAGAACAATATAAATACTTGATATTAAACAAAAGAACATTTAATTAACATTTAAACAATATATATACACCAAAGCATATTTGGAAATTGTGAGGAACTATGACTGGCGGAAAACTACCCTTTAAACTTTTGAATATTATAAGATACGATAATTACAGTTATCCAAGAATTTTATTGACTGTAAAAATCATACAAGCACTATACCGTTTTACGGTAACATTAATAACTTTTATTTTAACTATGAGTCTTGGGATTATGATCCCGATATTTTTATTTGTCCTTCTTAACATAGGAGGTCAATGATGCCTAAACTTACGATAACGGGAAAAGAATTAGGCTGTTCGGAATTACCTAGTATTGTTGAAACCCATGATGGTTTTACTGGGTATAATAGCAGAAACGATGTCTTAAAAAGGCATATTGATGCTAGAGTTAGTGGTCATGTCGATAATCGCTTGGGTGATGTGAACGCTAAAGTTAGGGCTGGAAATTATATGGAAGGCACTATAGGGCAGATGGTCCTAGATAAACTGAACCAAATAGGAAAAGTCACTACTTCATTAC
>TARA_R100000654_G_scaffold3711_3_pt1 | contig 21497 bp, 23 predicted proteins | sample TARA_R100000654 | Tara Oceans TARA_R100000654 (sample SAMEA2622473) | marine metagenome | biome: marine biome (ENVO:00000447); feature: surface water layer (ENVO:00002042); material: "saline water (ENVO:00002010), including plankton (ENVO:xxxxxxxx)" | depth 5 m
ATAATAAGTGATAAGAGTGTGCTGTTTGCGGCACAAGAGCCTACGCTACATTATATTAAAGTAGCACCCGAAATAGAAGAATATCTGAAAGTATGGGTAAAAGAACCTACTTGGATAGAAGTTGATAGAGCAGTTAATACTTTGATGAAGATTGATGCTCGAACTCAAAATATGGATATTGACCTTAATGGTATGTTCAAATATATGGTTGAGAACTTTATTGTTAAGACTGAACCTAAACTTTCGGCAATTGATATTCTAAAATTAACTCCTTATATTGGCGACCAAATTAAAGAAATTTTGCCAAATCCTTTATCCGATAGTGGTGATGAAGAAAAAAACGAATGATGAGGAAGGCAGTTAGAACAGGAGAATGCCCTCCTCACTTTGCACCGAAGTTAGTAGTATATACTTTAGCGACGGCTTTTTCTATAAGTCCTTTAGAAGTGTATAGAATGCCAGTAAGTCTAGTTAAGGAAATGTTATTTATACATCAAACGGTTAAGGAACTTGAAGCAGAAGAGATAGAGAAGGCTCAAAAGAAAATGAAGGTATAGGTGGTGTGATTAAGTTATGGGCGTAAAGGCTATGAAGGCCGCACAAGCAAAGGCTAATTTAAATAAATTAGGTTTAGCGGGTTTGCCCGAACTAATAGAAAATATTAGTGGAACTATGGCTACTTTACAAGACCACTTGAAAAATACTGAAAAAGCATTCGATAAAACATTTAAAAAACTAGATAAGCGAATTGAAAAATTTGATAATAACCTTAAAGAGAACAATAAAACTGTTGAGGAAAGCAGTAAAAAGACAAATGAATTTGGCCATGAAGTAACTCAACTTGGGGTGGCGATTACTAGGGCTAATAAAAGAACTACTATATTTAATAATACTCTAAAGGCGTTGAGTAATAGGGCTAAACCTAAAAAATTTGAATTATTTAGTAGTAAATCATTACTAGAGTATAAGAAACAGGGCGGGAGCGTTCTTGAATACTTCGCAGAATTTTTAACTTCTAGTAGAGAAGAAATTAGAATCGCTACCTTTGAAGCGGCTAAAATAAGAAGGGCTGTTTTTGGATTTATTCCGGGTGGTTTTAGGGCTATAAGTAAAATAGGGTTCTCTCTACAATTAGTAGGTAGCACTCTTAGAATGATTAGAGAGAATCTTCAACAAACCGGAAACCAAGCAGAAAAAACTGAAAGTAAAACTCAAAAAGCAATAAAAGCAACATTAGGATTGTATAAATTCCAATTTAAGGGTCAAAAAAGAATACTGGGATTTTTTACTGAAAATATAAAGTTAATTTCTAAAAAACATAGACTACAAAAAAATCTTCATAAGTCTACTATGAAAAGCCTGAAAAAAGAAGGAGAATTACAGAAGAAAAGCAGTTTTATAACAAGTGCTGGATTTATGCTAGGAAGGCAGAACATAGGAAGTGACACTACTCCGGAAGATTTCAAAGAAAAACTAGAGGGAAAAACAGGAACTGTTTCTCTTCAATCAATAAAGAAATTTATTCCAAAAATGTTTATGGGAATAAAATCTAATATGAGTTATTTATCTAGCCTTGCTGAAAATATGGATTCGGAGATTCTTAATAATAAGTTACTATACTACGATAAATTAAGAGAACTAGGAAAAACTCAAGCAGAATATGAAGTAGAATTAAATGAACAAATAGAGGCTAAAAAACTAAAGAACAGAATTAAATCTTTTTACGAGGTTCAAGTTACTGAAAGACTAAATAAAATGGGAGAAAGAAAAGACCATAAGAAACTCATAAAGGAGCAAACTAAGAACTTAAAAACCGCCATGAAGGATAGAATGGATGCTGAAAAGAAGGTAGCGCAATTACAACTAGACAGAGATAAAAAACTAAACTCGATGCCAGCCGGAAAAAAGAAACTTAAAGAGATGTTAAAAGTAGAAAAAAAGATAAAAGAAGCACAAAAAGAACTTGCATTATCAGAAAATAAAATAGGAAAAATAACAAGAGAAGGAACTAGAAAAGGAATATCTGCCGATGAAATGTTTAATATAAAAGCAAAGGCAGACCCGATAAAAAGGTCATTTCCGGCTATGGTAAAAGGATTAACAAGAGGCCAAAATGAAGCAATTGTGACACAGTTAAAGTTAATTAATGAGGCTACAGATAAACAGGGCGAACCATTAAGTTTTCTAGCAAAAGAAAGAAAGAAAATGGAGTTGAGATTTAAAACCTATAAACCATTAAAGATGATAAAGTCTATTGGTTTTAGTATTTATACTGGTGTTAGATTTGTAAGTAAGTTGTTCTTTGGTTTCTTAGCCTTTATTGCGATTTTATTCATAACCTTGAAACTAATCGGCCCAACTATAATGAAAGCCTTTGAAGCCGCTAAAACGGTGTTCTTGTTCGGTCTTAGTATGATATTACCTGCTGTTCTTACTATTTGGGAAGGACTACAAGGACTTTGGAATGTGGTTTTCGGAGATGGTAGCATTACTGATTTTGTTAATAGTTTAGTTACCCTAACATGGGGACTATTACAATTAGCGGCTGGATTGTTAATTACTTTTGGTGGAACAATAATTACTTTTGCTTTAGGAATAATAGGCGGATTGGTTGTTACTTTGGGGGAAAAATTCAAAGCCCTATCAACAAAAGGAAAACTAGCAGTAGCGGCAGGGGCTATTGTAATGGTGGTTGCTTTCATATTGGGAATAAAAGTTTGGTTAGTGGCTTTATTAGGATTTGTAGTGTATAAATTCCTTAAAGATATAGTTAGGGATGGTGTTAAGGAAACCGTTGAGAAACTTAAAGACGCTGTATTGCAGGTTAAGATTCTAAAAGGAATAAAAGATAAGGTTAGTGGTGGGTTAAGTAAAGTAGGGGAATTCTTAGGTATAAAAGAAAAAGCAAGAGGAGGAATAGTGGGACTAGGAGAAACAACTCTTGTTGGAGAAAGAGGGCCGGAATTAGTTAAATTACCTGCGGGTTCTAGGGTTTATACTAATAATCAATCTAGGCAGATGATGGGTTCTACTGTAAATAATTTCAATATAACCATCAATGCTAAAGATACTTCTAAGGAAGAAATGAGAAGAATGGCTGATGAGATAGGTAGAATGGTTAGTCTTAAAATAAATAGGCGTTCTTCTTTTAGAAATTCGATATTATGAGGTGAGTAGATGACAGATTATGTATATTTGAAATTACGGAAATTTAGTGGTAGTGATTTAACAGTAGACACTATTCCTCTAAAAGTTACCTCTGCCGCTTTTAGTGTAGATAAAAATATACCTAACTTTACCATTCCTTTTGCGGGAATCGGTTTTGGTCAGGCTAGAACAGTTGCTCTTGATACTGGTAAAGCAGAAAGAAGATTACAATTGACTGGTTATATAGTAGATTCTGTTCTTAAAAGAAGCCACACTAGAGTAGACCCTAATAACGAAGATTCTGCCATAAAAAGTTTAAATTTCACTGCCCAAGAAATAGCACAGTTAATCGCTTCGGGTGTAGATGCCACAGGAATAAATGAGTATCAAGCCTTTCAAGAGATAACTATCTTAATGGATTCTAAGGTCGATAAGAACTATAATCAAAGAACAGATACGGTTCAAATACCCTTCACTTTCAAGGCTAGGGGAGATGGGGGAGGAAGCACAGCACAAGAAAAATTAGACAACGATGGTGCTTTTTTGGCTAATAATACCTTTCCTAGTTCAGTAACAAGCACAGGATTGAAGGGGTTTGTTTCTAGTTTTGGTTTTACCCTTGCGGCTGAAACAGTAGAAATTGAATTTAACATGGAATTTACCATAGCAGATGTATTGCCTTGAGGTGAATAAATGTATAATATATTTGTAGGAAAACAAAGAAGTCTAGTATTTCCCGTAATGTGTAATGGTTTTGCTACTATTGACTATGCCGAGAATATACCCGATGCTGGAACTTCTAGTGATACTACAGATGATATTACTTATGGCATATGGGCGCATATTGGTTCGTTTACAATAGAAGCAGTAGTCACACCATATGATATAATGGGGGCAGGAACTAGTGTTAGTGGTCAAGCGGCTGTTCCTAATAGATTAACCTCAAAGAAAATATTTCCAGCCCATTTAGTTACAGAAACTAATGATGCGGTTCTACAAGGAGAAACATATTTAGATAAAACTGAAAGAGATACACATGAAATGGCTATTTTTCACAGCACTAATTTTTCTTTGTTTCTAGTAAACGAAGCGTTAAATTCAGAAGTTACCGGAACACACCCTAACACCATGACAGGTAGAACTAGAAACAATCCTGCTAGATACAAAATTATGGCTAAGATAAAAATAGGAAGTAATGCAGTTAGGACATTTACTAGCCCTGTTGTTATAGAACCAAATCGTTCTTCTTTTGTTAAATATTCTAGTGATGACGATTTAACTGGGTTAGTAAATGGAAGAACTGAATTTATTAAAATTGGTGATGCTACTTCTATTGCGGCTAGTGGAATAAATGACCCCGCTTTAGGTTTTGGTGGAACAGAACAGGTAAACTTTTCTTCATTAGATAATACAGAAGTTTCTCTTGCTAGTGACGGCAAGACAGATATATTCATAAGGCAAAATTCACAATACATAAACATAGGATTTGTTGTTGCTAAAGGCACTACTAGGTTGAACTTTCCTAACAATAGTATTTCTTCGGAGAACGAAGCGATAATAAATGCGGGTTGCGAAGTCTTTGTTCGAGGAAGGGCTGACCCTGCTTATGTAAATAACTCATTTCATATAGCCTGTTCATTTGATAATACTAGTAGAGAAGTTTCTATTTACTTAAACGGTTCTAGAATACTGAAAGAAACTCATCAAGATAGTGGAGATTTTATATTTGCTAGAGAGGATTTATTCTTAGGGGCTAATGGTCAAGGAAATACAGGAGCAGGTTCAGCAAGCACAAATAAACAATTTATGGGAGAGTTTCATGAGTTGTCGATAGTAAATAAAAGAAAAGATGTGTTTTCTACTTTAACTAATCTTACTCCAACTTATAGTGACGCTTTAGTGTATCTTAGATTTGAGGAGGTTGATGAATAGTGCCATTCAATATAGAACCTTCAGCCCCTAACCAAGTAAGTGCAGGAAAATCCGAAGATACTCCTACTAATACTAAATTTAAAAATACAAGTAGTGTAACAGATGGGCATTTTATTTCTGTTATTGTTATGGCTGATGATAGTCTTAGCACTAGTATGACAATAGGTTCGGAACTACTTAGCGGGGCTACAACAAAGGGCTTTAGAATAAAAAGTGGATTGACTTTAACATTTAATAATTTTGATACAGTAGATTATTTTGTATTAATTCATTCCGATGATGATAAGAAACACCACTTTGCTAAAATAACTAACCTAATTGTAGAAGATGACGGTAATGGAACTAGCACCTGCGATGCTTTTGAATTTGAACCAAAATTAGGAAATGAAATACCAAAGGGAACAAAATATAGAATCATTACAGGAATAAATGATACTAACAATAAAATTGTTGCTTTATCGGTTGGGTTAAAACAAGATGCCGCTAGTGCCGATTTAAAAAACGGATTAGTCTGCGCTAGACCGTTATTTTATTTCTTTAATGATAGGTTAGATAAAAAGAATCAATTAGACCACAATACCAAATATTATGCTTTAGGTAAGATGGGGAGTTCCACCACAGTAACTATTGCTCAACATGCTTCGGATGGCATAACTTTTAGAACAGTTTCGGACTTTGGCAAAAGAATAGTAGATTACAGTAAATATTCTTTAGTTGTTAAAATGACAGATAAACTTAGAGATTTAGATGAAAGTAGTGGTGGTAGCAATACTTCTAATGAAGGCGGCACAGTTACTATTGACTATAATGTGTATAAAGATGCCTACATAAACGCTAGAAGAAGTAGTGATAATTCTATTACTACAAGAGATACTTTAGGACAAACTAGATATTTACATTATAGTCACTCTCCGGAAAAATGTAATCTTATAACGGCTGTTATAGATAATGAAACTAGAGATTCAATAAATCAAGGAAGTTTTTCAGAAAGTAGAATAGTAGATAATGGAAGAATAATGAATAAAAAGATAAATGTCTTTGACCCATACAAGGTTAGAAATCTATTACATAGGGCTAATTTAGATGCCTTTGTAAACCTAAACGCCTCTTTTGTTTCCGAAGCATCAGCAAATACTTTTAACATTAGAACAGAATATGATTTAGGAACAGTTCTTAATGTAGGAGATGAAGTAAAAATACAAGATAAGATAATGTTAGTGTCTAGCATAGGTTCTTTTACTAATCCGGCAACTCTACAAACTTTAACAGTTAGGGCAGAAAAGAGAACAGAAACAGGAAATTTATTTTCTTCATTAAGTTTTACTCCTACTGATGGAGATGTTCTTTCAAGGAGAGCATATAATCCAACAGATAATACAATTATAACCACCATGAATTTAATTAATAGAACAGATAATTTAGAAATATTATTTAATTCGACAAATGAGAATAGATTGCTGGCTACGGTTTCAACAGTAGATAAGAATAAATCTATGATAACTATTTCTTATGCAGGGGACAGTTACTACGCTAATCCTTTAGAATTTATTAGAGGAGAATATATAGTATATTCACTTAAGTTTGAGGGAGAAGTAGAACAAATAAATACTGTTAAAGAAGAATCTCAGACCTTCTTAGATATAAAAGGAAGAAACAAACTAAATAAGTTGCTATCCCCTATTATTAACAAAGACACTACATTTAGTGAGGATATTATTTATTCTACTAATAGCCCTACTAATACTTTAACAAAAGTCATTACAGGAAATAGTGGCAGTAGTGTTCCTGCGGCAAGTGCAGTTGGAACAACTAGCATTGATACAGGTATAATATCAGCAGGTTTCAATACTACTTTGGTTGCAGGAGAAAAAATATTTACTGAGAGGGGTTTTTTAGGAACAGTTACTTCAATAACTAATTATTCGGGAGGAGGCAGTAGTTCATTACAAAGGATTAATATTTCTACAGGCCTACTTTCCTCGGTATTTGTAGGAGATGATATATTCAAAGAAAATGAAAAGAACTATATGTTTAATAAATCGCTAGGCTCATCAAATTTTGCTAGTTCTTCTCCTACTTCTTTAACGGGTTCAGCAGGGAAAGGGCTAATTTTTACTGCGGGTAACACAATAGATTCTACTGGGGCTGAGGTTTCTGCATTACCTAATACAAGTTCTAATTCTCACGAAAAAGCAGTCGGTTATGAGATAAACTCACCTAAAAATATTAAGGCGGATAGTGCGTTTGAATGTGTATTAAAGGATGAAATTGGTGCAGGAACTAAATCTACCTTCGATACTGTTAATACTTTAATAGACTTTGAAATCGTTTCTACTTCTAAAAAAGATAATATTACTCAAATAGAATTAGCACCTTATGTTCCAATTACACTGGGTAGGGCTGTTGATTTTCAAGGTATAGATGCCAATAGAATACATCAAGATATGATTTTGGCTTTTACAGTTACAAGTAATTCTACAGCAAAAGACCCCTTCATAACTACTACAAACACAGCATTGGGATTTAGTAAAGTGAAGATAGGTGAACCGTTGTTCGCAAATAATTTTGCAGGCGGTTCTACGGAGACCTTTGGTTTCATAGGATATGTATTAGATATTCTAACAATAGAACAAAAGCAAGACCATATCAGTTCAGGCAACCCTGCTAGTAATACTACTACTCACCTTATATTATTAGATAGAACAGCCACCTCCGGTAATAATGTAGTAGACTTTGATATAAATGATGAAATATTTATTAGCCAAAGAAGTAGAAATCATATTAATTTAATAAATAACAACCACTTATGGGGAGGAAAAATAATCTCAATACCTCATCATAAGCACACTGCTACTGGGCTTGTTCCTTTCAATGCCCATAGAAGTGCTACTGCTGATTTTACTTCGGAGTTTGGTAATCCTTATTATAAAATAATAAATTCAGATTCTTTTAGATTAGGAACAGAACCGACTACTTTTGAAGATACATTTCTTAGCCTTGATTTCTCCTTTGCAGGAAAGTATAGTGGGAGAAAAACTATATCTAGTTTTAATAAAACTGCTTATAAATTTAAACCTAGAGCAGATAGCACTATTCCCATAACTGAATTCTCACAAAGAGGCTCAAGTGAAGAAATTCCTTATGATAAAAGAGGGCATCATGGAATATATGGTTCTAAAATGACTTCACAGAGAAGAATGTTTAGGGACAATATAAATTCGTCGGATAGGGCAAACCAGAGAATATCGTCAATCATGGCCGCACAACACCATCTATTTCAAAGTGTAGACGATTCATTTCCGAGATTATTTTTCTATGTTACTTCCGACCTTCTTCCATATTCCTCTCTTAGAACAGATAGCATCTTTCATGTAAATAGTGGTAGTGCGACAAAGACATTAAGCGAATATAAATTACTATTGTTAGAAGATAAAAGAGTAACTGATGTAAATAATAATTTAATATTAAAAGACGATAATTTTCAAAGTTTATCTTTTACTACTGATGATGATATCACTCAATTGAAAAGATTTGGATTGATGAGATTAACGGAATGTGTTTTTGATGAATACTTTAACTTAATCAATCCCGAAAAAGATGTTAATGAAATATACTTTGATAGTCCCAGTGAATTTGGTGGCAGTGTCTTTAGAAGAACCACAACTGATGAATCGGGGGTTTCTTTAGTAATTGATAGTATTGGTGTAGATAGTTTGGGTAATCCGGCAAATGTAATCAAATTTACTTCTAGTGTGAACTTGATTGCCGGAGATGAGATATTCACACTTGACAATAAATATATAGGTATAATATCTGGAGGTGGCAATTTACAGTTTCATACTACAGTTGGAACTACTAATACACCGGATATGGATAGCACCACCAATAGAAACGCATTTAGAATAACTGACATTTATGTTACTACAATAGGCGGTAGAAAGAATAGAGATAGTTTATTCGGAGAGACTGCTTCAACAGATTACCATCCACTAAAGGGGGCAATAGTGCCAAAAAGTAGTAATTATGACTATGGCGAAGACTCCTCCGATACTGCTAGAGTAGATAATGGTGGGACGGCTTTGAGCCTATTAAATAATAGTGAAGTAATTTTACCTAGCGTTTTTGGTTCTTCAAATGCACACCGATTGCTAACGGACGCTAGTTATGGTTCTCAGGATGGAGCAACTAGTCATGTAATAGAAAAATTAGCCGTAGTTGGAATTGCTAGACAGAATCCACACGGAGGAACAATAGGTGTGATATTAGACACATACCCAATAGAAGGAGGCTCAAACCTATTATCGACAGGAAATAATACTGATATCTTGGGTAGTAGTGGAACTTTTAGAGGCGGGTTAAATCTAAGCCCAACAGGTTCATTGTCTGATAGAGAAATAATATCCTTAACTTCGGTAAATCATTATAAAAAATTCTTAACCTATGTTAAAGGAGAAGCAACCACTTTACACGATTATAGTAGTGATAGTGATAGAGCCAGTCCTGCTGATGGAGCATTTATAGGTTTTAAACTAAGGCTTTTTTCTTCATCTTGGAGTAAAACGGATATAAGTTCTTCTAATGGAACTCTATATGAGTATACTATTAGTTTAGATGGAATTGGTGTTTTAAGTCTGAATAGTTGGCTAGAATTAGTAGATTTAACTGGGTGCTATTTAGTAGCAGAAAAGGACAGTGGCACTCTCTCTCCAACTACCATAGGAGATGCTAACTTAGGCTTAGGAAGAACAGCAGACCCAATTTATATTTATTCTCATGAAGCCAATTCTATTTATAGTAATGTGAAAATAATAACAAGTGCTACTTTAACAAATAATATGGCTTATAGAGTGATGCAACCTAACTCTATTTGTTTATATGATTTTCATCCCGATGAAATACATCTAAATACACTAAGACCTGAATATACAAAGATAGCAAACGAAGATAAAGTATATGGGAAAATAAAAAATAACTACTTCTACCATGAAGGGGATGGCGCATTATCTTCCAGTGAAGCAGTTTTATCTATGTTTGTTGCTGTTGATTTAGATAATAATAGCGGGGGAGGAAACATTATTACTACTAAAGCAACAACTACTACATTGTTGCCGGTAGGTAATTATGAAATGAACATAAGCGACGGAGAAAATTCTGTTAAAACAGCCCTATCGTCTCTAGTAACAGTAGATGGAAAACATGCAATAGTTCTTGATAAAAAGAAAACTATTAACGGGATAGCCTCTTTTTCAGAAACATTCATAGTTAATTCATTAGAAGAACTAAAAATAGAGCCAACTAGGGCTTGTATTGGTTCTACTGTAACAATAGCAGATGAATCTGAGGCTCTAATAAATGAACTTTTTGAAGAAGAAGGCTTGACTTTTGATAACACTTCTCCAACATTTCCGTTGTTTATCGCTCCTAAATTTAGAGGGACTTCTTTGTTTTCTGCAATCAATTATATATTAGAAAGAAAAGACTTGTCCTTAATAATTAATGAAAATTCATTTAGTGTTAAACCTAGAGATGATACTATCTTTAGAACTAATATCTTAGTAAATGATGATAAAATGGTGGACTATGAAACTATTGATAGTGGTTTTGATTTCTATAATCAAGTTATCGTCTATGGTGCTTCTCATAAAGCAGATAGAAAAAACCTATCTAGTATTCAAAAAATTGGTAGAAAGACACTTGAGGAAGTTGATTCTACTTTAATTACACAACAAGATGTAGACGATAGAGCAAGCCAGTTACTAAGAATACACGAAAATCTTGATAAAAAAGTAAAAGTCAGAGTTATACCAACTGGTCATGAACAACTAAGAGCAGGAGATATAATACAGTTTGAATCTAGACAAGAAAATGTAAATCTAGATAACTATATTGTTTTAGATGTAACTCATCCCATTAATGGATTTGTAACTATAGAGATGGGTAAATATTCTAAAAAGTTAGAAGATGTATTAGCAGAATTACTATTACAGTCACAGTCTAATTCTAATGCTCTAAGGACTTTAACTCATAACGAGAAAAGTTCCTCAATAGACTTCTTAGAAAAAGTTAAGTTGAAGGAAATTTCTCTACTAATTAGGACTAGGACAGCATCGGGGGCTTTCCAATTAGGCTTTGCGGCAACACTAAATACAAACGCCAACACATTTGGATTTGCAGGTGGAACTATCACGCTCACTAATTTATTAGAGGAAGATTTGTTATGATAACAGAAAAATTACAGGAAGAAGTAGCCGCACATATTAGAACTTTAATGCTAAAAGCCGATGTTGGGCAGGGAGGAAATTCCACTAACCCAATAAGCGACACATTGGATGTTCCTCTAGGATTTAATATTACGCCTACTACAAGTGGTTCTACTAGTAATGTAATAGAGGCTAAAATTTCTATTGCTGGAACTTCTTTGAACGGCAATATAATAAGAGAAGTTGGTTTATTTAATCATGCTTCGGGAAATCAAAACATGATTCAAAGAATTAACTTTGATGCTGTTGGCCCGATTGCTAATAATGCTACATTAGAAATTTTTATTATTATGGAGGTAGAGTAGAATGGTAACAAATCCTAATGCGTTTAGCCAACAAGGAACAGGAAATACTTTGAATCAAATCGTAGATGGTGCTGATTTTCCACATACAGGTTTAATAAAATCTTTATCTCAAGGAATACAAGGAAATTATGTTATTAGTGGATTTGATATTACTATGGGTAGCAATACTGCGGGAACGGTTGCTGATGGGGTAATTATGTTTGAAGGACAAAGAAAGGCTATAACTTTAGGAGGAAGTAATAGTTTTACTTTAACTACTTCTAGCGGTGTTAATTTATATCACTTATTGGTTATTACTGATAGTGGCGCTTTAGCACTTAGAAATCAACAAGCAGGGGCTACCATTACTGCTGATAAGGTAGCAGATGTGACATCGGGAGATACAATAATTGCAGTGATTTCTTCTCAAAATGGAGGAAGTAGTGCCGCACAGGTTCAATATTTAACTACAAATAAAAAATCTAACAGTTTGAGTATTGCTAGAAAGAATGGAACAACTTATACAGAAGGATTAACAATACAATCTAATGCAGGAGATATAGAAATAGAAGCGAAGGAATCCGATAAAGATATTATTTTCAAAGTAAATGATAGTGATGGTGGAGGTGCAGGACAAGAAATAATAAGAATTGATGGAGCAGATAAAAGAGTAGGTATAGGAACTAATAGTCCCGATGCGCCTCTTCATGTTGAAACAAGTGGTTCGGGAGATTCTATTATAATAGAATCAACTGATGCGGGGGCTACTGATGCGCCCGATTTAGTATTGTATAGAAACTCTGCCAGCCCTGCGGTAAGTGATGAAATAGGCTCGATTAGATTTAGAGGAAAAGATAACGCTGCGGGAGATAAAGATTACAATAGAATTACTTCCGTAATTAGAGATATACAATCAGCAAGTGCTGATGCTGATTTAATTTTCCAATCTCTTTCTAACAGTGTTGAAATAGAAATGATGAAAATAAGCAGAATAGATGGCATTGTAATAAACGAGATAGGGGCTAATTTTATTGATACAAGAATAGAAAGCGATAATAGAACTCATATGTTCTTTGTAGATTCTGGTGGAAATAAAATAGGAATTGGTAATTCTAGTCCCGATGCTACATTAGATGTAGAAGATGGAGGAACATTTAGAAGCACTAGATTGCTTACTGTTTCTATAAGCACCGCCACTACTTTAACAGAAGCCTCCCACGCAGGGAGATATTTACTTTGTTCGGCAAATATAACTTTACCTGCTACTTCAACAGAAGGAGAGCATTATACTATTTTAAATACAACAGGTGGTAATATTACTGTTGGAAGAAATGGTAATAATATTAATGGCGCAGGTTCGGATGCTACGGTTGCTACCTTTAATGGTGTAACTTGTATTGCTATTGGCGGTAATGATTGGATTGCATTAGGAGTGTGATTATCATTTATCTCGCTATTGCAGGTTCTTGTGCTGAAAGAGAGGCTAATGCCGGTGGAGGTGTAACTCCTGCTATTACAATAGCAACTGCGGCTACAGGTAATTTCAATAACGCTGTTAAGTTTGGAGTCTATAATGAAAATACTCTTGCCTTTGATGGAACTTCAACGGGTATTTTCGATGGCTCAACTTCGACATTTGGAACTGCATCTTCTCCAACAAGAACAACTCAAAATCAAAATATTTCGGCTACCGATTTAGAGGCTAATGCTTATTTTAACGGGACTAGTTCTTTACAAAGCACTGAGGCTCGTTTTGCTATCGGATGTGTTATTAGACATAATGGCTCTAGCATCAGTAATCCTGAAGTTAGAGTTAATGCTTCTAGTGGTTCAGTTAATAAAGGCTTAGTTTCATCATCAGTAAGCAATTCTATAGTCATCATGGTTCAAAATGTGATTACTAATGCTAACCAAGTAGACTCGACGACATTTAATACAGGACTTAGTGCAACTGTTCATGGAATGTTTAATTTTAGGGCTATCGGTGGAACTGCTAATCATTATATTCCTAAATTAGAACTAGTAGGTAAAAGTGGTAATACTCCACAAGCGGGAGATACTTTTACTATTAGAATAGATGCAAGCGCAACAGTTGATGGGGTGGCTTGCACAGCAACACATGATTTAACAATTACACTCACATGATTTTAAATTATATTTTGTGCCAACTTTTTGTGTTTTTTCTAGTTGGTTTTATTTTAGGCTTTGTTATTATTTACTTAACTTACGATAAAAAAGAAGATATAGGATTTATTATACTAGATGAAAAAGATTAATTTTGCAGGCTCACTTTTTGTTAATCTAAAAATTGGTGATTTTTAAAAAACCAAAAAAAAAGGCGGTAGAGAAGATTTTTATTTCTTCTCTACCGCCTAGTCTTATCAGACCAAACAACAAAACAATGCCTACATTCCCATAAATTAACTTGCTCATCCGAGCCTAAATAGAATCCTCTGATTCTTCTAGGTATTGTTAATTCGTCACAGTATCTACAAACTTCTTTTAATGCCATCACTTAACGCCTTTATCTTCTCGCATCAAACGCCTCATGTAATCTTCTACGCTTTGGTCAGTGATATTAGAACCACCAAAAGCGGCGAAGAACAGAAGCATAAGAACGATTAGAAAGGCAATAAGGCCGAACCAATCCCAACCATCCATTACCAATTCACCTCCAGTTCTTTGTGTTCTCCTTTATCTATTGAGAATGCTTTTACTTTTCCTTGACTCTTACCTATCTGCCATAGGTCGTAAACTAATTGAGTATCCTTCATACAATACTCTACTACTTCATCGTATTGACCCATTTTCCATAACTTAGGCGCATCTGCACTATCCATCAATTTAAAATCGTTCATTGTGCATTTAACTAAATTCTTTAGTTGGAATCTTTCTTTATGTTGCTTTAATAAAATCTTAGAAGTATCTATGTATTGATTATTCTTAATAAATTTATTAATACAGTAAATATCCATAGAATCTCTAAGAATGGGTAAATCAAAGGCCGCAATATTATGTCCTAGTAATTTGACTCCCTTTTCAAAACTGTCATCTAAATCATATTTTAACTCTCTAAGAGATTTAATAATGTGGCCTGACTTAGCGAAAGAATCAACTTTTTCATCAACATAAACAGTTCCAGTATTTCCATCCCAAGTGGCAACAGTAGATACTTGAAACATATGGGTGTTTGAGAATCCCCCTATTTCATAAGACATATTTTTTGTTTCTATGTCAAGTGCTAAGACTGACATCCTATCACTTACCATCAGCAGACCAAAGTTTAGCAATCTTTTGTTCTTCCTTATTTTCTTTAGGTTCTTCATCTCCGACTTTTCTTTTTAGAAAAGCGACTATCTGATTACCTGCAACAAGAAGCATTGAACACAATTCCCAACCCTCTTTACCATAATTATCCAGAGATTCAATTATAACTTTCGGCCCTTTACTAACTTCAAACACTAAAAATGTATTTTCCCACATCATTCTTCATCACCTGTTTTCTTTATTCTTATATAGAAACTTCTTCCTTCTTTAATTTCTTCAAAATAACCTTTGCCGTATTTGTTGTAAACTTCATATGTTTGTGACCTTGATAATTTTAATTTATTTCTAGCCTCTAACATATACATTTTCTTGTTTACATAGCCTTTATCATCTTTCTTCATGCCCTCATATGCTTCTGTAAACATTGTTTTGTAGTTCTCTCCTGCTTTTGCTGATACCGGCTTCTTACTTCTTAGGCTTCGTTCCAACCACTCTAACAATGTCTTATAACATTGTCGCACAATTAGACCTGCTGAACGAACATTATCTCCAGTAACCTTGAACCTATCTTCTTCTTTTCTCTCTAATGTTTCTGCTATGCAACATAGCGTAGACACTTTCATCAAAGTTACCATTATTCTAGATAAGAAAGTAGATGCTAACTTAGTCACTTTCTCTGGAACTCCACGCATTTCGCCTAGCAACTGTCTATATGCTTCCATCAAACTAGAACGATATTCATCAGTGTATTCAATTGTCAAAAGGGGATTGCCGCCGTTCTGATAGTATTTCTTTCTAAGTTCCTTGTAAATCTCGAACATTTCATCAGAAAAAGTTTCTACGGGAGTATCTACATCTTCAATTGTTCCGGACTTTGCATACTGCTTAAGTCGCATTTCATGTTGTTTGTATGCAGGAACTTCCCAAATATACAGAAGCATTCTTTGAAGAACCCCCTTTTCTGCCATGACTTGATTTATATTATTAGGAGGATAAGTAGTAGCAAAGACTGACCTCATAGCATAGCAGTTCATTATTCTGCCTTCTTGTGAATCTAAGGCTTTACTGATTATCCAGCCCTTGCCTGCTAGTGAATTCATGAGAGTATTTAGATACACAATCGAATTTTCTTTGTGCTGACTTTGTTTGAAGATACCAGAATATTCAAACTCATCCCAATGCGCTAATCCCATTCCTTCCAATACTCCGGCTCTACGCTTAAACTGCTTCTCTCCTTCTTCTGTCATGTGTTGGTCGAACTTACCAATCAAAGAAGAATCAGTATAATCTATCACGCTAAAGGTATTAAACTTAATAGGAAAGCCATCATTATCCATTAGAGGCAATCCATTAGGATTATCTTCACTAAATCTTTTACCTCCTATTTTAGTATCGGGGTCTATAAAGGGAGGGTGTGTTCCTTCTTGATTTATCTTATTAAAAACAGAATCCGATACTCCCTCTACAAAATTCCATAATGTAGTTTTACCAGTCCCCGAAGTTTGAACCCAACAAAAGTGAACTCTAACATCTTCATGGTTTCTACCGTTTGGGATATGCACAAAGTCTTTGCATATATTTCCTAATATAGTAAAATAACTTATGCTTGCGGGTATAGCATTGTAGTGAGAAACTTCTTCTGCTGATTTAACATAGTCTAACACTACTTTAGGCAGAGATTCTTTGTAGGCTTTCTCGCTTTCTACAAGCGCATTATCATACTCTTTGAAGTCGTCTATGTCCTCATATAATTCTTGATATCCTTGTATTTCATATTCTTCATTTTCATTCATATTTTCACCTTATCTTCGGAGTTTAAAGTGGAGAGTATTCTTTTGGAAAGGGTATCTCCAAACCCTTCTAATTTGCATAGTTCTCTTACTGAACATTCACCTATTTCCATTATTGAACCGAAGTTTTTAATCAATAGTTTTGCTTTTTTAATCGACACCCCTTTAATGCTAGTTAGTAAATCTAGTCGTAGGTCGTCGGTTGATAATCTTTTATGGACTTGTGGTTGTATCGTATCTCTTGATACAGGCTTTATCTTGCTAACAGAAGTAATAATGAGGGCGGCTTCTTCTTCGGACTTTACCCAAATAGGTTTAACATCTGTATCTAATATAATTCTAGATAGGCCTCCTAGAAATTTATTGTGAAATAGTTTTATTCTTCCTTGTATTGGTAATTTGCTTTTGCTATTTTCTATTACTTTCATTATAGCCTTATCTAAGTCACCATAGATTAGTAGTATGTTATTTTTATAACACCTATCCATATTATCTAACTGAGTCCACATTCTTTTACTAAGAACTGAACCTAGAAAATCTACTGCTGATTTAGCCTCGAAACAAACATCATCGTAAACATAATCACCTACTTCTATCCACTTAACATCTGTTTTAATATTAAGTGACTTAGCCTTCTTCTTAACTAAGTCTGCAAGTAGAGATTTTTCTCTAGAGTCAATTACTAGCACTAGAATACCTCCAACACTTTCCTATACACAATCCTTCGTTAATTAACTTATCACAATGGGGGGTGTTATAGTTTCCATAAACGGTGAACTTGGCGTGATTTTTAGTTGTAATTTTATCCCAATCTAACCATACATCTTGGGAAGAAGCAAATACTCTTTCCAGTTCATCCACTATTAAATTCAAGGTATCTTCTTTGTCTTGCATAGTTTTCAAATCTTGATAGCCTGAGATTAAGTCTCGATACCAAGACACTAGATATGCCCTAGATAGATGAGATGGGTTTTCTGTCATTATTGCATTATACAAGCAAGGCAATATAGGCATTGAGCCTATTGTTTTAGGAACATTTACCTCACCTTCAATTTCCCTCAATGGAGGGGATATGGGAAATATTATTCTTCTGCTTCCATTTATCTTTTTAGTAGGGCTTCTAGGTTTAGTAGCAAGGACTAGTAGTTCTTCAATAGTTAAGTCTAAGTCATCTTCACATAAGGGAATACAGAATAACATTTCTCCTTTGTTGTTAGTTGCCGACATATTAACAGTATTTGGCATTCTTCTTAGTCTAGTGGTCTGCCCTACTCTATCATCGAGCGTGGTATTTTTACCTCTAATGCTTTCTAGATAGTTCTTAGCCTTTCTAAAGTAGAACTGAATATTTCTTATAGTATCAGTAGGTTCACCATGCACGAATAAATGAAAGCCTCTACCGGAGAAGAATAAGTTGTAGTTTGCATCTTCAAGAAAAGTAATCATACATTTAGTATCTTCCCACGCTTCAGCCAGTTCATCTTCATGTGCATCGAAATCAAAGAATATTCTATTTAATATTACAGACGAATCAACCTTAGCAGTTTCACTAAACTCCTCAAAGTCATAGACTGTAGTATAGACATTGGCTTTGCCATTATGTGAAGCAACGAATCTTTGAAATTGATTCTTATTCCTCACTATTATTCTTTTCATCTGTGGTGCGTTTTTTATGTGACTTCCCGCCCACATCTCTCTCGGAAACTTCATTTTTATTACCTCCAAAATTTACTGTTGCTTTATTAAGCATTATTCTTATTTTTTCCGCCACTTCTACTTTTACACTAACTAGGACTAACTCTGATATTACTTGTTCTATAGGCATACCTACATGATTATCCTTTATCCGTAACTCTTTGATAAGGTCAAATCTCTCTTGTAGAGATATCTCACTTACCACTTCATTTGACAAGGAATCAATAGTTCCGTGAAGTTGTGCAATTTCTTGAAAAGTCCAATCTTTAGAAAGGACTTTGTTTATAATTAATTCATCCATCAATCATCACCTTCTTGAATACAACCATATAAGGTTCTTTATGCTTCATAAGTAGCACAGTATGTTCACAATCTTCGCCATCAATCTTTTGAGTTTTTACCCAATCACTAACCTCAGAAAATAAATTATCTATTTTTTTATTATCTGTGCTTAGTTTAACTCTAGCAAATTTATCTCCGCTAGGAGAAATATCATATTCGATATTAGCGATACCGTTATCAAATTGTAACTTCATGCTATCCAACTCTCCATATTACCATCACAAATACCAAAGTAACTGCAATGAGCGCAAGTCTTGTAAAAATACTTTGTAGAAAAATGGTCTTGTTCATAGGCATGAATCAGCCTAGCAAGGTTGTTTTTTACCGATGTCATACTTCTTTTTTTAATTGGTTCAACTTGAACATGATTAGATACCGGATAATACCAGCCCCAATGAGTAACCTCCATATCTCTACTTAATCCATATTTCTCTAATACAACATCACTAGCACTTTCTAATAGTAATTGATAGAAGGCCATTTCTTTACGCATGCTAGTTGCTTTGTAGTCTTTCCATCCACCTGTCTTATATTCAAAGAGTATAATCTTATTATCTTCTACAAATATTCTATCAATAATGCCTTGAATATGTATAATATAATCTCTACTTAGAGGAAACTTTTCATTCCAGTTTGCTTCGACTGTTATTTCAGCATCAAACATCCCTTCATTTACAGCAGGTAAATACTCATGAACTTTGTTCTCTTTTCTAGCATCAATAAATCTCTGCGCTTCAAATGCGGCTACGGTTAATGATATGTCGTAGTAGTCATCTATTGGCATAAGACTAGTGCAATACTCTAGTATTTCATGTTCGCTCATGGTGTTGGCTTTCTTGATATCAAAAACATTGAAGAAATCTTCTCTATGATTATGTAATACAGTTCCTTTTAGCATGGCTTCTGTGGTATCTTGAGGTAATCTTTGTATGTAATTGAATTCATATTTTTTAGGACACCAATCAAAAGAACCCAATGAAGATTTACTAACCTTCAATATTGGCTCATTTGGTTTATCATAATTTTCGGGATTCCATTTATAGGTATATTGTTTCATATTCTTAATTTCGTTTTCATAATTCATTAAAACCAGTCTCCTAATGTTTTCTGTATTGTTCCTGTTCTTATGTTAGATATATCCCAATCCATCGCTCGATAAATAGGTTCTGCTTTTTTAACGACTTGCTCCGCATAGTGCTTCCAGTCCGGTAAAGAACCCTCAAAGTCTTTGTAATTAGAACCTGCTAAATACTGAACTTGTTTGTTCTCTTTAGTCAGAGGATGAGTAAATGTTTCTTTACTTATTACCTTTAGATAAAGATAAGAGTCATCAAAGGTGTTGGAATTGCTTTGGCAAGCATAAATTACACCCGCTATTCCTGAACCAATACTAGGATTTCTATCTTCTAATGTTCTAAACTTAGAAGGACTAACACTACATTTTTTACAGTATTTCAGTTCTTCCATTTCTCTTAAATCATACTTAGTTTTACATTGAGGACATCTCACTGTAAACCTATCTTCTCTCAGTCTACTTCTTTTAATTACATTCTCCAGTGGATAATTACCACTAAGAACATCATTAAAAGTGCTACTTAGTTTAGAATTAATCTGCTCTAATGTTTCTTGAGACACCCACCACTTCAAAACCTCTGTTTGAACCTCTTTGGCTAACTTTGTTTCACTAACTCTTTTAGCAGTAAATCCGGTCATAACAAATTCGGCTTCATCTAACCATTCACCATCTTTCCAAGTAATCATTCCTGCGTTTCTATTTTTAGTTGTGCCAACACCTAGTGCCGAATAGTATTTTTCAAACTCTAATACAACTGGGTGTTGCTCTAATCCCATAACATTAGGAAAATGCTTTCTTACACTGTCCTGAATATCTACACAAATCATCTGTGCTTTCGCTACCGAATCTACTTGAACATAAATAGAATCTGTATGGCCATAAACTACTTTCATACTATCACTTCTTTAAGCGGGTAAATAAGATTCCGACGGGTTGGTTGTGTATATTGGCAACTACTTCTTGTAATTCTTCAATGCAATATTTTATCATTCCAAAGTCGGGGCTGTTCTCTACGATAGAATCCAAGTCTTTTTCTAAGCCTTCAATTCTTTCCTCTAATACTTCTATTTTATACTTCAATTGCTTTATTTCTTTTTCTTTCTTATCTTCATTATTCATATTATCACCGTTATTATCGTTATGATGGTCGCTATGTTTACAATATTTACCATCATTAATATTTTATTGCTCTTAGCAATCATAGCGAGTAATTCTTCAAGGAGTTCGTTAGTTTTGTCCATCATTGACATGACTATCTACCTCTTCTTTTATTTCCTTTAAGTGTTCTATTAAATCATCACATGATTCCATAAAACTACTGTAGTCTACATGAGAGTATTCTGTGGCAGGAGAAAGCATCCAAATGCTATTGAATACACTTCTACTACCCTTGATTCCAAAAAGAATAGAAACTAATGAAATTAGAGTTTCTTTCATTTCTTGGAATTGCTGATGGTGGGGACAATGCATATGGCAAAAATTACATCTAATTTTACTAGGTGGCTCTCCGTTTTTGCTTGGTATCATTATATGAGTTAAACTCCTACAAGGCTCTCCCTTAGTAGTGTGAGAATCACATTTGAAAATATCGTCATTCACCATAATTATTCGCTCCTTGTTTTATTTCAATAATAGTTGCTCTACGCTTTAAGTTAGTTAGCATTTCTATTATATCATTGATGTCTTTTTCAGTTTCCTCCCAAGT
>TARA_R100000654_G_scaffold11393_6_pt1 | contig 21410 bp, 20 predicted proteins | sample TARA_R100000654 | Tara Oceans TARA_R100000654 (sample SAMEA2622473) | marine metagenome | biome: marine biome (ENVO:00000447); feature: surface water layer (ENVO:00002042); material: "saline water (ENVO:00002010), including plankton (ENVO:xxxxxxxx)" | depth 5 m
CACGTATGTTTTATAATCTGGTCTTTCATGATCGTACTTAGACCATAAAGCTTGTGCCTCTTTACCTATCTTACCATCTATTGGACATGGTGTGCCTGCTTGTATCATAGATTCAAACACTCTTTCATCCTGACATAATATAGCAACCGCAGCCACTTTCATACCAAAATCATTTAATATTCTTGCTAACTTTAATCTTTCACAATTCTTGTCTATTGTGTGTTTACCACCACTTAAACCTACACCAAATGTCTGCACCCCTGCTGATACTCCAACGGCACAAACGTCTTGCGTCATGGAGTTATAGGACGGTGCTGAAGCTGATGGTGGCGCTGACCTAATATTAGAATTTGTTGTATTAGTTGTTGTGCTATTGGAACTTGATCCAGACTGATATGTTGTAGTTGCCGTAGATGTGTACCCGCCTTCAATCGCTGTGTTAGATCCAGATGTGTTTGTTTGTGTTGATCCTGCATGTGCAGGGCCTCCACAAAAAGCTAAAAGAGTCAATAAAAGTATTAGAACTCCCGTAAAATAATAATTATTTTCTACGGTTTTAGTCCTCATCTTTTTTCTCAATCTTCGAATCTTTACATTTACAGCCTTCACAAGTACACACTCCGTATTCGTCTGCATGTAGATCGTTATCTTCGCCACAATGGCAAGGATGATGACACTTACTACAGAATTGTCCTAATGTCATTTTTTAAACCTATCCTTAATTCTTTTTATAGGTCTTAAAATCCATCTTCTTATAAATTTTTTAATCATGTTTTTTCTCCTCAATCTCGTAAAAGAAGTCATCAGTATCTGATGTCTTCCATTCACCAGTATCTTCTACATTCCATTCAGATGTCTGCACTTTCCAGTTAGGAATTTCGTCTTTAACCGTGAATGAAGGTATATCCCAAATTATTCTATTATTTGGTTGCGCAGCAAAGTTGCCATCGTCTAATTCTAATATGTGCGCACACTTGTGTTCGTGTGGTATCTCTGAATGTTCAGCGTCTACTATATTACAATCTGGGTGTGCCCAGTCAATAGTAAATAAATATTTTCCTCGGTGCCACTTCCTATCTTTTCCCATGTATTTACCATGGGTGCCTTGGATTATATCCCAATTAGTAACAGCAGGATAATAACTAAAGCAATTCCAAAGCTCCAACTCGTCAAGTCTACGTTTAGGAACTTCTTCTGGTTTAAAGCCTCGCTGTATGAAGGCAGATATCGGGAGACGATAAAAGATAGCCCCGCTTTCCATAATTGCATGGCATAAGATAGCAGTCCCAGCAATAGATGTAATGCCGAAGACAATACAGTCTTCAACTTCTCCGTGATGTTTTTTAAGATCATATAAATACTCCCTTCGTATTTGTGCATAAATCGGCGGTATATTTGCATTTAAGTAAGCCATAGTCAATCCTCATTTTATTTCTCCCCAGTTCTTACCAAACTCATAATCCACTTTACTTGGTATCTCTAACTCAACTGCGGATTCCATAATCTCTTTTATATGTTTTGCTTTTATATCACTTTCCACAGATATATCTAGTTCATCATGTACTTGTATATGTGCAACAATGCCCTCCTTATATAACTCTAACATAGATTTTTTTGTCATATCTGCGGCTGATCCTTGTATTAATTTATTCAAAGCTTTGTAAGTATAAGCACGCCTGATACCTGCTCCATGTTCCTGACGAGCTTGTTCAAAAGGTAACGCTTTGTGAACACCAAATCTACTAGGCTCCCACAAATGAAACCTGCATAATCTACCAAGTAAAGTTCGTATCTGCCCTCTTTGTTGTGCTCTGTTAGACACAGAGTTCATTAAAGTTTTAACAAACGGAACTCTTTCATGATAAACAGTAAATAGCTCTTCAGCTTTTTCTTTCGATACACCTAACTCTGCTTGTAGTTTTGCTTTACCCATGCCATAAAATAATCCAAGATTAATTGTTTTTGCTTGAGTTCTAGGTATGTCAGCCATCTTCGCAACGATTGTGTGAAAGTCTGCATCGTCTTGTAAGTAAGAGTCCTTAACACTGAAGACGCTTGTATCTTGATCTAGGGATGCATAGTGAACTACTAATCTAGGTTCTTGTTGATTATAGTCAAAGCATCCCCACTCACAACCAGATTCAGGAATAAAGAGGGATCTGATCAATGGTCCTAAGTCTTTGTTGCGAGCAGGAATTTGTTGTAGATTTGGATTAGAGTAACTAAATCTACCAGTTACTGTGCCTCCTGTATCAGATCTAATCTGATTTATATCTGCATGTATTCTACCTTTGTGTTCGTGTTTTATAATTGTATCTATGAATGTCGTATGTGCCTTGTTTATTTCTCTGGCTTTTGATATGCATTTTACTAAAGGATGTTTATGTGTAGACAAGAAATTTTTTGTAAAGGATGGTGCTTGTGTTTTTAAAGTTCTTTCATACGGTAAGTTTAGTTTATCAAACACTTTGGCTATCGATCTTGCTGCCCATATTTGAGTATCTACTCCTGTCTCTGTTTTTACTTTTTGCAGGAGTTCTTTTTCTTCTGATGCTAATTGTTGCTTCATTGTGTGAGCTTTTTGAACATCTACTCTCACTCCTAAAAAACGCATGTCTACTAAACAAGGAAAAAGATCTGTTTCTAAATCAAAAATAGAATTTAAATCTTGATCCATTATTTCTTTCTGCATTATCTTCCACAGTCCATACGTTAACTCTGCATCACGTTCAGCATAATTACCCACATACATCGCAGGTAGTTTCCACATGTCAGCTTTTGAATCTATGCCCCATTCTTTTGCAGCGTTGTTTAGTTCTGTTTCATTTTTACCTTGACTTAAATAGTCCCAACCAAGTGATCCAAGATCATATCTAAACCTATTTTCGTTTACGAGTGATGCTGCAATCATGGTATCAATTATAGTTCCGTTAATTGGTATGCCCATGGCCCTAATCCAACACACATCGTACATGGCGTTGTGAAATATTTTTGTAGAGGTAGTTTTACAAATGTCCGTAAACCATTGAATTACTTTACTTTTTTCTAGATTACCACCACCTTCATGATCGAATGGAAAGTATCCAGAATAACCCTCTGTCGCAACTGCAATGCCTACAACCTTACCTTTACCGATTACAGAACCAGACCCCATAGTTTTTAAGTCTGGGTCGTGTGTTTCTAAGTCAATTGCAATCTCTTCACAAAATCTTAAATCTGGAAACTCTTTGGGTTTAACCCACTCCGTCTGTGCCTTAAATATCATTTACAACCTTTTTTATAGCTAGTCCTATTTCTTTTGCGATTTGCGGGACGATAGCATTTCCCAATCCTTTAAGTCGGTGTACTCTGCCGGGTACCCCATTAGCCACTCTACCCACATTGGGTTCAACGCTCCACCAGCTGTTCCCGCTAGTCTGCTTTTCTTTTTCGCTGTTTCGTAATTCGTGTTCAGCCATGAATCTTTCCAATCTCTTGCTGTAGGTGTTGGCATCATGGCTATTCTCTCCTCTAATCTCGCCTTGTCTACTCCTCTCCTCTTGATGTTTTCCATGTTCTCCGACATGGCTTTCGATGCTCTTGGAGTTGGCCACATTTGTTTTGGTGGTGGATATATAACTTGCTCTCTCAGTGTCGAATGAGTGGTTCGACCCTTTCTGTTTTTTTGATATTGTTTCTTTAATTCCTTCTCGTTCCTTGGAGGCAAGCTGTCCATTGCGTTCGGCGTAAGCCACATTTGTTGAACTTGTTGATTCAGAGGTGGCACTTGTCCCCCTCCAGGATGTGGTTTTCTCGGCTTCGTTATGTTGTTTGAGTCGAATGTTGTCGGGGTTGACCATAGATTCTTCTCTGTTGGCAATAATCCAGACTCTTTCTCTCCGATGGGGAGCACCGACGCCTGCAGCTGGAATAATGAACGGTTGAACTTCGTAGCCTTCACTTTCCAAGTCAGTGCACACAGTTTCGAAGACCACGCCGTCTTGGATGTTAATAATATTTTTGACATTCTCCCCAATAACGAATTGGGGTTTGATCTCCCTAATGAGTCTAAACATTTCTGGCCAGAGATGTCGGTCGTCACTCGTTCCTTTCTGTTTGCCTGCGACTGAAAATGGTTGACATGGGAAACCTCCGCAAATGACATCTGCCTCTCCTTCTTTTCCTTTGACATTTTTTATATCCTCCTCGATTGGTATGTTGGGAAAGTTTTTTTGTAAAACTTTCTGACAGTATTTATCTTTCTCTACAAACTTCACTGTCTCAAAAAAGTTTGTTGAATCTAATCCTAACGTAAAACCACCTATGCCTGAAAATAAATCCAAAACTTTTAATTTTTTCATTTATAATCTCTTTCAATTATCATTTCTAAATAATGTATGGCTTTCAGTATATCATCCTTCTTCCCTTTGTGCGGGTGTCTGCATATGTATTTTATAGCATTGCCCTCCGCAAAAAGCAACTTGTTGTCATTTATAAACTTCGAGGGCTGTATTTTAAAACTAATGTAGTGTCCACCCGCTATTTGTTTTTCATATACACTCATAATTTAAACTCCTTAGATTTGTTTTGTGATTTTATTAAATATAAATTTTTTGCAGACCGTGTGATGCCCACATACCAAACTCTATACTCCTCGTCTCTTTTAGCTATGGATCTTTTAGCACCTTTGATCGTGTTAGCTGTTTCGTTTAAAAATAAAACTACGTTCGTAGCCTCACCACCTTTAGCCCCATGTATTGTTGATACCGTGATTCTTGGATCTTCGGTAACATTTTCATTGTTTAACAGTAACAACCTCATGTAAGTAATTTGACTATCAGTTAATTTATTAAACGCATCATACCATTTTAAAGATATGTTCATTGTCCCATTTATTCTTTCTTTTATTCTCTGCACATGTATGTCTGCCACATGTTTTTTCTTTTGTATTAAATGCCAGTTCTGTATGTCTTCATACAAACTTTTACCTATGCTATTACCTTGCGCTGTGCAAAAAAAGAAACCTTTCTTTTTTAAAAAAGTTATTACTGGTTTTAATAGTGACTTTGTTCTTGTTAGTATTAACCAATCTTCTTTTGATAAATCTATGTCAGACAGTTTATATCTATCAAAAATTTCTCCAGTTTCTGATTTTGGAAAATATTCTTTGTCAATTCTATTATCTTGTATTCTGTCAATGACATTTAATGCTTTTTCCTGTATAGTTATTGGCACTCTTTTTGATTGTTTTAGTGGTATTTCTTCTGCCTCCCAGTCAATAAAAGAGTCTACATCAGCGCCTGCCCAACCAAATATGGCTTGATCATCATCACCTGCAACCCACACATCGCAGTTAGTATCTCTTTCTATTTTATCTATCATAGACCATTGTATCAATGATAAGTCCTGCGCCTCATCTATAAATATAACATCAAACTTTGGTGTAACATCTTGGTCTAAAAATTTTTGTATCATGTCAGTAAAGTCTATAAGACCGTATGTTTTTTTATAATTATTTATTTCTTTTTCTATCGCATCTAATTTATCTCTTTCTATTCTAGATAAATGCTCGTTTCTATCTAGTTGATCCATGGCGGATATCTGCCTTACTCTTGCAAGATTAATCATGCTTAAATACTCACTATCAGATGAAAAAATACCATTCCAATTGTTTGTTTCATATGATGCATACTTTATCTGTATGCCACATGTCTCACCTATTTTTTTATAGTTTAACTCCTGCATGACGTTTTCCTCTTTTAAACCTAAAGTATTAAAAGCCAAAGAGTGTAGTGTTTGAAAATATTTTATATCTTTCTTGGTAAGCTCTGTTTTTATTTTTAAGAATCTATCTTTTGCCTCTCCAGCAGCTTTTCTTGTAAATGCAAAATACCCTATTCTATTCAAAGGTGTTCCAATATCAGAGTATCTCTGCACATTATTTAACAGTCTTCTAGTTTTACCAGTTCCCGGAGGGCCTACAACTTTGTATCTCACTAATAATTATCTCCTTTTCTTTCTACTGGTTTGTATTCTATTTTATCTACATGCAGTTGCTTGACTCTGCACACTTTAAAAGTCTTACCATCCACATTTAGCGAGTGATTAAACTCTACATCACATTTATCTTTTAATTTTTGTGCTATTCTTTCTTCTGGTATTTTCCAACTAGAACCCAAATGATCTATAAAAGAGTTAAATCTAAAGTAATGATAGCCCTCCTCTGTAAGACAAGATCCACTATTAATCTGCACTCTTTGTTTAGCTCTTGGCCCATTAACACAATATTGAAACAACTCCTCTCTTAATCTATCCTCTATCTGTGTCCCTGCTGGCGGTGATATCTTAACAGAGTTCTTTCTAATCTCCGTTAGCTTTGCTCTAAAGTCTTTTGCTTTTAGTGGCTCATGGTAGATACCAGTTTGCTCCCATATCAAATCTAATAGTTCTGTTTGTTTTGTTATCAGTCGCCTGTTACCTGCTATCACTCCAGCCTTTGTGCCATCTGGCAATGCCACATTAAACCTGTACTCAGGCTCTGCATACATGATAATCTCAAAGTCTGTGATGTCAGGAAACATACTAATACTATCAGATTTAACGCCAAACGGTCTAGAGTAACAAAGACTACGCATGCATTTGCTTTGTATTGGATCTTCGTAACACGTATGACCTGCTGTATCTTTCTTCCATGCAGTTAGCTTAGTATCTAACTTAGCTTTATCCCATGGGTCTTCTAAATAATTATAGTTTGCTTTTGCAACATAATCTGGCCATTTGTCTTTGTATTTCTTTTTAGCAAAGACCATGTAATTGTACATAAACCTATCTCTACCATCATCTAATTTTCTTTTTGAACATAATGCTAAACATGGTGGACCATCTTCAAACTCCTCACTAGTTCCAACTAATATATTCTTGTATGTCTCTGTCACTAATTTTTCTAAATCATCTTTGCCTATTTTATTTTGATTAGCAAACTCTATAAATTTTTGTAGATCTAATTTATTGTTGTCTTTGTCTACAGCGTATCGATGTGTGTGTCCGTTGTTATAGTAGGGTAGGTTTATAAAGTTGCCTGGTTTTGTGTCGCCTTTGTCATCTTCCTTTAGTTCTTTCTGTTTAGGAAAAACCTCTGTCGTGGGATCTAGCCCAAGAGGTAGTAGAAAAGATTTTAGTGCTGATATTAAATCTATCGCTGATATTGGTTCTTTTAAAAATAAATAACAATGTAATCCACCGCTCTTTGATAACAACGGTATTAAAGGTAGTTTGTACTGTTGAAATAATGCTAAATAGTTTTCTATTTTAAATGTAGAATAATTTTTTGGATCAATATCTATGCAGCCAAAGCTTGCTGTTTTATCTAGTCTGCATGGTTGTATACCTATGGATATCTTACCTTGTATATGATCTCTGTAGTCACCTTGTGTGATTGGTCGACCTGCCCACTCGTAGTTAGGTTTAAGTTTGTTTTTCTCTTCATCTAACTGTGCCGATGACATGTCCGCTATACCAAAATCACCTTGGTATCCTGTAAACAGTTCTATAAAATCATCAACCATAAGATCCCGGGTGGGGTGACTCCAGTCTCCCTTTGTCACCCCTATCTTTCTCTTAAGAAAGAATTAGTAGTTAGAGTCCTGTGAAGAACTCTCAGCGTTAAGTTGGCTCTTTTTTAATGAACTATAGAACTCTCTAGCCATTTGATAGAGTGGTGCGTTATCTACCTTTCTTAATAGATTTACGCTATATCCATGCCAAGAGAAACTTCCTGAGTTTTCAACTGAGTTTAATCTATAAATCCTAGAAAATCTTGGTGCAGGCACCGACTTTCCAGTAGACGGATCGTTTTCAAACTCGTTTTCTATTAAGGAGTTCCATTGCCTACTAGTTTTTAACTGAGTAGTCTTCATAGTCATCAAAGCTTTTTCTGGCTTATCACCTAAAATGATTACAAAGTGGTTAGCAGTTTTGATAATTTCATTACCATTTTCTAACATATCTTTGTTTCTATCATTTTGCTTTGTTTGTGACATGATCTCCGGCCCTCTATCTGGATGAATAGGTCTACCCTCTGCTTTTTCAAAAGGTGCCCACTCAGGGTATGTCATCTTGTAGTAAACAGGTACAACTTCTATACCTTTTTCACCATCATACAGTTTCTTTGTAACTGTATTATAAAACATACCAGGCTCTGCGCCATCCACATATTTCGCATGTTTCTTTTTAGTCTCATATGAACCTGATTGTAACAGCTTCAAAAAAGGTAGCGCCAAATCTTCTTTGTCTATATTCTCAAGCCCCATGCCTGAGTCTTTAACAAAGTCCAAAGTCGCTACTTGACCACTTTGCTTTTTCACAACGTCTCTTGTTTCTTGTGTCATATTTATTTGCTCCTTGTTATTTTTGTTTTGTTTCCTTTAAACAAGTTAAAATGTTCAGAGGGTAGATCTAGATTTTTTTCGACCTGCTCTCTGTACAACGCTTTGAGAGTCATGGGCTCCACCTTAAGTTTTTGCTCAGGTTGGTACCCATTACTCTCGGCAAGGTTAGCGTATTCACGCGCCTTGTTATCTTCGTTACGACCAAAGGAAACTATGATTTCATTTTTAATCAAATCACCATGACCGTTTTTTCGAAGCCAGTTAAATGCGCCCTCTTTTTTCGCTACAGGGATAGTGGCGCTAAAAATTTCTTTTACCTCAATAGCAGAGCCATCTTTTAACTTCATAGTTTTCAAGTTCATAGACTCCATTATTTCTGGTATTACTTGTTGAGATAATTTATCTGCCTCTGCCTTTTTTGCAGACAACCTCTCTTCATCTTTTTTAATTTCATCCTCTAATCTTTGTAAATCAATAACATGATTAGACAAAGAGTCTGGATTTTTTAAATCGTTCACTTGTTGAGGTGCATCCTCTATGAACATCTTTTGTAAGTTACTCATCTGTATTACCTTTCTCGTATAAGTTAATTGCTATAGGATAATAAGTTCTTTCTTGTTTATCCCACTTTAGTAAATTATATTTACCATTTGTTATGTCAGAAACTATAGAACATGCAACACCAATTATCGCAGGATCACCTGTAAGAAGAAGATAATCATTTTCGGTATAATTTTTTAACAAAGATCTTAGTTTAAAAATTAATGGCCCTGGAGAAAAAATTATTTGAGAAGACTCAGGTAGTAAAAATTTAAACTGACCATATTTAGCTGCACCCATAATATTTATTCTAGGGTTGCCTTCTCTGGTTCCTGGTACTTCCTGTATTATGTATACTATACTTTCTTTCATGTGTTGACATATAATTCATCATAGATTATATGTCAAGTCATACAGGAGAAAAATTATGAATTATAAATTTAAAACACCGCCATATAAACATCAACTTAGGGCATTAGAAATGTCATGGGATAAGAAATGTTTTGCTTATTTTATGGAGATGGGTACAGGTAAATCAAAGGTATTAATAGATAATACTGCCATGCTTTATGACAAAGGTAAGATAAATGGTGTCTTAATTGTGGCACCAAAAGGTGTGTACAAAAACTGGTATAGCTCTGAAATACCCACACATCTACCAGATCATATAGAAAAAAATATGGTGCTGTGGCAAGCTAATATTACAAAACAACAACAAAAATATTTAGATACTTTATTTAAAACAGATACAGATTTACATATATTAATTATGAATGTTGAGTCTTTATCAACCAAAAAAGGTGTGGACTTTGCAGCTAGATTTTTAAACTCACACAGAACTATGATGGCTATAGATGAGTCTACAACCATAAAAAATCCGACAGCTAAAAGAACTAAAAACATAGTAGCATTAGGAAAATATGCACAATACAAAAGAATATTAACAGGCTCACCAGTCACTAAATCACCCTTAGATTTGTACAAACAATGTGAGTTTCTAGATCCATGGTTACTAGATCATCAATCTTTTTACTCGTTTAGAACTAGATACGCAGTCATGAGAAAAATAAATTTTGGTGGTAGGTCTGTTGAGATACCTGTCGGCTATAAAAATTTAGGTGAACTATCTGATAAATTAAAACCCTTTTCTGACCGAGTATTAAAAGACGATTGTTTAGATTTACCTAAAAAAACTTTTATGAAACGTATTGTTCAACTCACACCAGATCAGTTTAAAGTGTACGAACAAATGAAAAAAGAGGCACTCGCTATCATGAATGGCAAGATGACGACAACCGCAAATGCATTAACACAGTTGATGCGATTACAACAAATTACATGTGGTCATTTTAAAGCTGATGATGGCACTACACAAGATATTAAAAGTAATCGTTTAGATGAATTGATAAATGTTCTTAATGAAATAGAGGGTAAGGTTGTAATATGGGCGCATTGGCAAAGCGATGTCAGACAAATTATAAAAGCAGTTGTTAAAAATTTTGGAGAAAATTGTTTTGTAGATTATTATGGTTTAACACCACAAGAGGACAGACAACAAAATATAAAAAGATTTCAAGAAGATGATACATGTAGATTTTTCATAGGCACACCGCAAACTGGTGGTTACGGTATTACACTTACGGCAGCTAGTAACATGATCTATTACTCTAACGGCTATGATCTTGAGAAACGACAACAATCAGAGGCTAGGATAGATCGTATAGGTCAAGAGAAACCCATGACATACATTGATCTTATTTGTGAAGATACAGTTGATGAAAGAATTGTAAAAGCTTTGCGTAAGAAAGTTAATATCGCAAGTCAAGTTATGGGTGAAGAATTAAAAGCTTGGATCTAAAGTTTCTGTAATAACACCACAATTACACCACCCATACCAGACATGACAGCCCCCATGGACACAAGCAGTATTCTTTCTATTCTAGTTATCTGCCCCTGTAGCTGTTGCATGCGATCGTAGGTCTGCTTTTGCATTATTCTGCAAAGCTTTTCGTGTGATTCTATTCTTTGTAGTGCGTTATCTCTTGGCATTGAACAATCCTTTAATAAAAAATTGAACTGTTCTGTAAACAAAAGTCCATGCAGTCTTTAATGTTCTTCTTTTGCCTGTACCAAATGCAACATAATCTTTAAATTCTTGGTAGTGGTTTTTAGCTTTACCTTCATCAATTGCTTTTTGACCATAGTATCTGTATCCTCTTCTTACAGCTTCACCCCACCATGTTCTATGTAAGTTTTTAACACACCAACGGACAGCTTCTCTTTTTGTATCTTTTGTAAAGGCACCAGAGTTAACAGCATGAGTTGCGATTACACAGCCACCTTTATCATCACCGCCTTTATCATCACCGCCACCAGTATCTCTAAACGCTTGAAACTGTGCGGTTGTTACACCTTGTGAAGTTTTTGCAGGTGTACCACCAAACTCTCCTTCACCACCTTGATCAACAAATCCTTGTCCTGGATCAAAACTAGGTGCAGGGTCATCATCTCTAAGTTGTCCACCAAAACCTAAAACAGTATCTCCTGGTGATGGATCTAAAGTGCCCTCTCCTATTTCTTCTAGATCATCTAAGTATTCTTGTCCATCGGTTCTTGATTGAATTAAATCAATAGCACTATCAGGATTCTCATCCAAAAGTTCATTAAATTTATTCATGGGTAAATCTGCTAAATTTATAGCTGTATCTATTTCATTTATATTTACTAACTCACCGTCTTTTACAAGTTTGTTAACTTGTATTCTTTCAGCTTCTGCTTTTTTTATAGCTTCTTTAACTTTTTGAACATTAACTATATCTGGTGCAGTAGTATCCATTTCACCTAACTCAACAGCTCCTTGATCTACTCCGCCACCAACTCTATCTATAAATCTATCTTCGTCTTCACCTTCGACACCTATATCATCAATTAAATTTAATCTATCTTGTGCTGCCAGTGTCTCTGCAATACTAGCGTCACCCGTTGGATCAGCATCTATGTCTCCTGTAACTAAACTTGTTGCACCACGAAGAGCTAGTTGTTCTGCTTTTTTTCCTGCAGCTAAATCTGCTAATTTTTGTATGTTGTTAGTTGTTTTACCTAATGCCTCACTATAACCTTTTACGTTCATTGATGGCGTAATATCGCCTGCTTCTATCTGATCTAACTCTTCCTTTGTGAAACCATATTTTTCTGAAAGTGTTTCTCTAACATTAGCTATTCTAGTGTTATATGCTTCTTCTAATCCAAATTTTGTAGGCTCTCCTACTCTGCCACCTGTTATTGTGTTTAAAAAACCACCTGATACAGGATTATAACCTTTCATTAATCCTGAAGCGATAGTGCCAGCACTGGTTCTGTCTGGGTATAGTTCGTCTAATGCTGTTTGTCTTGGGTCTTGTGGTGGTACGATTTCTTTTAAAGCGTCTATTAATAAGGTAACTGGTTTACCTATCGCTGTATTGATAGCTGCTTTTACAGCTGCCTCTTGAGCGTTAAAACCTGTTATACCTAATTTTGCTAAAAGGCCATCAGGATCAGATGCATCTTCTGCTGTTATAATATCTAATTTTTCTCTTGGATCAGCTAAGGTTCCTGCAACATCAGTAAAGTCTCCAGCTGCAAATACATCCCCAGTAGGAGGAGTGGCGGTAAATCTACCTGGATCTTCACCCTCAACACCTATGTCTCCTTTTATTCCTAGCTCATCCTGTAAAGAAGTTTGTCTTGGAAGAATTACACTATCTCTTGTTTGTGGTAACATGCCTGTTGGATCAATTGGTTGGCTTGAAGGTGAAACAGGTGTTACAGGTATTCTATTCTCTGCATCTAATTGTGCCTGTGTAACAGGTATTTCACCTGGTGCAAACACAGGGCCTGTTTCTCCTATTCTAAGTCCTATACCTTGATCTACTAATTGTTGATTTCTAAAATCTGTGTTCACAGGTCTTAAATTAAATTCATCTAGCTCATCTTGTGTACGAGGTATCTCACCTAGTGCTACAACAGGATCACCTGAACCTATCTGTACACCGATACCTGCATCTATTAATCTTTGGTCTTCTGCTGTGTTTCTAGGTGTTACAAGAGTGTTTATGCCTCCTGGCACAGTCACTTGAGACCCGCTGCCTGAGTCTGGTGTTTTAGTAGCAGGTGGTGTTGCTGCTTGTGTATCTACTAAAGGTAAACCATAAGCAAACAACTCATTTAAGTCTGATAGATAATCAAAACTTGTAGGGTCATACGATATACCCGGAAAGTCTGCAATTGATGCAAGTAGCCTTGGATTAGTATCTGTTTGTGTTCTTAAACCAGATACGTCTATGCTTTCATCTAGTAAACTAGGATCTGTTACTATTAGTGATCTTAAAGTTTCGTTGGACATTATGCTAGTCCTCTTTGTCTAAGTCTCATAAGTTTTTCTTCATCATCAAGTATAGCATTTTCTAAAGGCGTTAAACCATTATCCATGACTCCAGCCACTGGTGCTTGAGCTAGTAGGTTGGGATTTACAACTTGTGTTTGTAGTGGTGGCACTCTTCTAATAGGTAGTTGTGACGTGTCACCTTCAATACTTTGTGTTTCCTCTGTGTCTTCTTCTGTGTCTTCTTTAAATTTTAAAAACTCTTCTGTTGAATTTATCGTAGCATCTATTCCCCTTTTTATGTCCGATAAAGGTATTGATTCAATATTTTCTTTCATTAATATAAAATCGTTTTTTTCTTGTTTAGTTTGACTATCACTAATCATCATGTCTATTAGTTTTAATGATGTTATTTTTATTTGATTTGCAGGAGTGTTGGGATCTAAAACTTTTATTACGTCATCAAGAATTTCTGGATTAGATAATACACTAGATGTTCTTCGTGCTAGTAAAATAATTGGGACAGCAAGTGTTGGCTCCGCACCTGTTCCAACAGTCATTATCGTTCCTCCTATTGCAGTTTTAGGTCCCCCTAAAACAAATCTTCTAGCCATAAAAGAACCAACATCTGGAATCTTTAGTCCTGCATGGTTTTTAGCTACATCAAGAAAAGCCTCTAACGCTTCTACAGTCAACGGGTTATCTTTTTTAGTTTTTGCAGACTGCAACATAATTTCTAACATTTCTCGACCACGAGATGTTGTTAAACCTAAATTTTGTTCAAGTTTATAAGGATCAAATATTAAGCCTACTTGATCTTTTCCAGCTTTGAGCAGTGAATCACTGTAGGCTCTTTCTAATTTTGCTCCAACAAATTTTTTAAATTGTTGTTCTCCTATTAAAGATTTTAAATTTTTAAATACTTCTGGACTCGCTTTTCTTTTTAATAATTCTTCTGCTAATTCATCCGCAGTAATAGAACCTTGTTTTAAAAATCCTGCACTAAATATACCTTTATCCACTTTTTTAAATTCTGAAGCTGGTGGGGATTTAAAAGTTTGTTTACCTGGAATAGGGACTAGTCTTATTCCCTCTGTTTTAGCCTTATCTTTTAATGCTTTAGTTATGATAGAGTTTTCTAAACCGTTAGCATAAACTTTATCTGCAAATTTTAATTTATTAGCGATATCGGACAATAAGTTAGGATTTAATTTTTGTCTTTTACCTTTAGCTAAAGGATAAACATTTTTAAGTAAATTTTCTTGATAAGACTTTTTGGTTAATAGTCTTAAATCCGTTTCTAAAGCAGACTTAAATTCAGTTAAAACCCTAAGAATTCCAGGGTTATTTTGTTGAGCTTGTCCCATATAAAGTTTTAAGTCGTCTATTAAAGATTTATGTTGAGCAGCACTTATATAGTCTGGATAATTTTTAAATTTTTTTGCAAAATTATATAATTTATCTCCAGCTTTTAAACTCTTTACTTTTTCTCCTGTTTTTAATGTAATTACTCCATCATCAACTAATTTTGTAAAATTTCCTAAAGAGTTTTTAAAATTTTGAGTAGATATAATAGGAGTTTTTCTACCTACTTTATCTACAGCATTATAAAAATCATCATAAAAAAAACTACTTACAATTCTAAAATCATCGAAGGTAGATCTAGATGCTTTTGTCATGTCTACACCTAATTTAAAAAGAGTTACATTTGGTGCAAACGTGTTTAATGTTTTATTTGCTTTTTCATTTAACAAAGTTGCTTTTTTTGCGGCAGCTCTTTTTATTGGACCTCCTACAAACGGAAACACACCTATAACTTGGCCATATCCCTTTGCAAATATGTTACCCGTATCACTTAAACTTAAAGGATAACCAAATTTTTTAGCAGAGGCGTATAGAGATTTATCGCCTTTACCAAAAACAAGTCTTCTAGCTCCTGTAATTAACCCAGGTATTTTTGAAAAAAAACTTTGTAATAAAAGTTCTCTTTGAAAATCTTTTGTAGCTCTTTCCATTTGTGTTCCAAAACCAGTTGTCTCACCCGTTAAAAACCCTTGCACTATGTCGTACAATTGACCCATAGCCATGGAACCTGCTGTTCCAGCAGCAACAGTCCCTGCAGGACCAAGAGGTGTTCCAGGAAGTGCTCCAAATATTGCACCTGCTGCTTCAAAAGTAGGTCTATCAAGAAATAGTTTTTCTAAACCCTGTAACTCCCCAAGTTTTTTTAAGTTAGGGTCTATCATTCCAGGAGTTATTTCTTGAGTTATTTTTTCTGTTTTTTCTAAGTCTTTTTTACTTTGCTCTTCAATTTCTACCTTCTCCATACTAGGTGATATATCAGTGGTTTCTGTTGATGCACCTAAAGCCTCTATAATAGCTTTTTCTTCTTCTGGTGTAGGAGTATCTCCTTGAATTTCTATTTCACCTAAACCTTCTATAATAACTGTACCCATAATTATTGCTCCACAAGTCTAGGTTTACCGTCAACAACTTCTATTTTAAATTTTTTTATTATATTTTGATCTATAATTTGTTTTCCTAGTAAAGCATTTTGATCATTTATATAAGTTTTAAATTGTTCTTTAATTTCTGAAAGCCTTGCTCTTACTTCATCAGAACCAGTTATACCAGTAAGTCCGATAGCTGCTTTTGCCTCTTGCAACATTAAGTTTGTTATTCTTGTATTTGGGTTTAATACTCTAGCATACGCAGGGACTAGTAAATCCTCTATGGCATTTAATTTTGCAATATCTGTATCAAGTACTAAACCTTCAGCACCAAGTGCTTTAATAGGACCTGTTAAATCAAAATTAAAATCTTTAGCTGCTGTTATTACTTGATTTGCAGTTCTTCTAGCAAAACCTGCGAGACCCGCTAAAGTTGGATCGTCTGTAAGTAATTTATCAATATTATCAAGATTACCTAGTTGTCTGGCAACAAAACTAGTTTCTTGAATTATTTTATCTCTTTCAGAACCTGATTGAACAACACCTCTTTGTTGACCTTCAAATTTTTCTAAATTCATATTTATGTTCGTAGACGCACCTCCAATTGTAAAGATTTTTTGATAATTATCTGAAGTTGGATCTAAATTCACCTGATATGCTTTGTCTTTATCTAAACCCGGTATCTTACTAATTTCTTCTTGAGTTAATGTTCTAAACCCTGCCTTTGGTGCTACATCTTTAAAGATTAAAGTCTTCATGGCTGCCTCGTACTCTGGAGATCCTTTAATAAAACCAGCTGCCTCTAATTTTTTTTCTAAATCTGTTCTTGTGTCTTTAGATTTTTTTAACTGTGAACTCAAAGCTGTAGACACAGCCGCTCCTGCTCTCTTGGCTCTAGCAGCTTGTGTTGCATCATCTGCTTTTACAAATTTGCTGTACCCTGCTCCTAAGGCATCTATTGGATCTGCACCTGATGCAAGAAGAAAACCAACCTCACCTAAAGGTAGTCTTGTTTTAGGAATGGGTGCGAATCTATCTAAGACTCCTGTTATAGCTGCAGCGTCTGATCTTAATTTTTCTTCATCAATACTGCCCAATGCATACTGTTTTCTATCCACAACATTAGACATGATACCATCATTAGACTGTCCGCCTCTTTTAAACATCGGTCTTTTTAATATTCTTGACATGATTATCTTATTTTTAATACGTTTTGTGGTTTAAATATTCTGCCATATATATCAGCACCTGCTAGACCTAAACCTAGCGCTGTCATTAACGGACTTGCACCTGATGCTTGTTCTGCTGCAGTTGGAGCTATTTGAACTGTCCCTGCTCCTGGTGTTAGTCCTGTTATACCTTGACCAAATCTAGCTAACCTGTCTCTTGGATCTTGTACTGCCATGGCTGCCGCTTGTCTTTGTGCATCTAGTATTGCTTGTTGTTGTGCTTGTTCTTGCGCACCTAATGTGCCAAGGCTAGATATCTGTGCTCTAGCAAGGTCTTGTGTTCTTGCACCTAAATTAGACTGTAATCCAGCTATACCCATTTGGTTTGCAAGATCTTGTTGTCTTCTTTGTGCTGCACTCTCAAATCCTCTTTGTTGTAAGTCTGCTAGTAATCTAGATCTATTTAAGTCACTTGCCGCCTGAAACTCGGCTCTTTGTACACCTTCACGGCCACCACCAAACGCACCAGGTACACCTAGTGTTCTAGCTGCTAATTGGTTTTGTTGTGCTTGTCTTTGTTTGTCAAACTCTGCAAGAGTAGTATCTATAACCTGTTGTTGAAAAGGTGATGTATATTCTGCTATAGTCCCTGTGCCCGTTCCTGCCCCTGCTCCTGTTAAACCTGTTGCTGCATCTGCAGCTGTTCCTGCTTTTGTTAAAAATGGTTGAAAAGAACCAAGACCTGTTGCTGGATCTACTGCCTGTGTTCTAGCTGCAGTTTGTAGTGTGTCTTGTGCTGCTACTTGCGGTGCAAGTTCTGCCATGCCCGCTTTTGTAATTTGAAACTGTTGTGCTTGTGCTTGTCTATTTGCAAACTGTTCTGCTGTTTCACCAGGTTGTTGTTGAACAGCTGTTGTAATACTTGGTATGCCAGATTGTCTAGATAAATCTGTTAGAAATGTTTTTTGTGCTGCCTCTATAAACTCTGGTGGTAACACTCTTGATTCTGTAACACCTCCTGTTTGATAGCCTGCTCTACCACCTTTAGCATAAGTTGAATCTAGATATTCTTCACCATAAAATTCTATAATATAATCTTCAATTGATCCTTCATATCCCTCTTTAACATTTGCTTCATATTCATCTCTAATACGTTTACTAAAACTAAGACTACCTTTATTAAAACCTGCTCTGCCGCCTAATGCAAATAAACTAACATTTAGCTCTTCTGCTAACATTTTTATTTGTCTTTTCTCTGAGTCTGTTTGTGCTTCTTGAAATAGTCTTGGAATTATAGTGTTATAATAAAATTGTTTAGTCTCTTCATCTACTTTACCATCTATATCATTCATTAAAGCGTTTAAAATATTTCGATCCTCAGATATTCCTGATATTAAAGGTATGTCTAATTTTTCTATTCTAGTTGTTTTTACTTCGCCCTCTTTAGGCATGTCACCCATTCCTCCAAGTAAAGATCCTACTCCAGATTTATTCGCAGCTTTTCCAATGCCACCTAATAGACCCATTAAACCTGTTTGATTAACATTTGTTTCACTTATTTCTTGCAACGCCTCCTCTAACATTTTATTTGTTACTCTACTATCTGGGTTTCTCGATTGTGCTAGTTTAAGTGCTTTAATTATGTTATCTTCTTCTGCCATTATACTACTCTTTTCTCCAATTTTTTCATGGTATCATACATTCTTTGTGCTCCTTTTTCAATGCTGCCGTTGCCTGCTCCTCGAACCGCGTCTGCTGTAAATACAAACTCGTTCTTAGATAACATGGCAGGTACGTCATCTGCTTTTTCTTTTATACCTACTGGTACAAATCCACCTTTATCTCTGTAATCTCGTTCCATGACTCCAGCTTTATTTGTTCTCATAATACCTGTCGGCATGCCGCCTTTTGCTACGTTAACTCTAGCAATAAAGGCATTCTTTTGTTCATCAGTCATACCTGAATAATCTTTGTCAAACTTAAAGTAATTGTCAAAGTAAGCTCTCATTTTACCACCAACATTTTCTCTTCTTCTAGCTAAATATTCTGAATTACTTTCAAACTCTTCTTGTGGTGGTTCTTCTGCTAAAAATGCTTCATACACATAAGTTATTGCACCAGTTGCACCGCCAACCAATATCTGACTTTTTGCAAATTCAGGTAATTTATTTACTATAGGTATTTTATCTATAGTTGCTTTTGTTGTCTTTGTTACAAACTCTGGTGCACCACCAGTTGTTTTAAATGCAGTTCCCTCGGTTGGTTTTGCTACATCCAAACCTGCTTCATCGTAAGTAGATCCTAATTTTTCTTGTGGATTAAAAAACTCTTTTACAGCAGTTGTTCTATCTGGACTTAATGGAGATGTAAAACCACCTTTGAGTCCACCACCAAATGGATCTGTTGCTCCACCTAAACTTCTTGCACCTGCTCCAAAAGCAAAGGTTCCAACTCCCTGTTTAAAGGCATCGCTGATACTGCCTCTTTGATCAAACCTACCTATACCTCTCATGAGTCCTGCAATACCTGGATTGAAAGGTGCAACAAACGGTGCAGCTTTGACTGCAATATCTGCTAACTCATTCGGTATAAGTTTTCTAAATCTTTCTTTTAATTTACTACCAAGACCATATTTTTCTCTAGGAGTAACACTTGCTATTCCACCTTTATCACGTAATTGTCTTGGCATTTTTGCTCTATTGATCATATATGTTAAATGTTGTTATTTTTAAAAGGCAGGGATTACACCTGAATTTACATTATTACTTGTTTTTAACAAGTAAATCAAGACTATGTTGTAACTTCTCTAGGCTTAGATTGTAGGGCCGAAAGAACCACATGTAGTCTATTAGCTGTAGCCGCAGTCACTTTTAGTATCTCACTTTCTTCTAATACTAAAGGAGCTGATAATAATTCTGTTGTACCATTGGCAGATATAGATTTTGTCTTAAAAAGACTAAATACATTTGAGCTAGTATCAGTAATAGTTAGCGTAATTGTATCTCCGCTACCAGAGTCATCCGATACCAATATAGACTTTATAATGGCTGTGGTAGCCGACGGCACCGTGTATAAAGTTGTTTCTGATGTAGAGGTTAAATCTACCTTTTTATTTACAAATGAATTAGCCAAAGAAAAAAGCCTCCGCCTCTGCCTCGTCTTTTAGATCCTGTTGATAGGTTGTATTTAATTTTTGTACAATACTATCCACATCTCTAACAAATGATTGTTGTATCTGTTGATCGTAGTCTTCTGTTGGTTGTGTTAATGCTTGAACTATTCTAGCCACGTTTCTTAACTCCTTTAATTTTCTTTTTATTTAGTGATGCATAAAAAACTTGTTCACCACGTTTTTTACCATATTGTTTTTTCATGGAACTCATTATCTTTTTACCTTTTTTATTTAATGGCATTATCTTCTTCCGTCTGGTTGGTAATCTATTCTAAATGTCCCCAATTTCCAAAATTGACTAGTGCTAGTATTTTCTACTTTTAAAGATATCTCTCTAGCTCTAGCACGTGTGTCTATCTTCTGTGTGCCACTAGTTATTGTAAATGGACCTAATGTAGAACTAGCTGCGGTATCATTTGGAAAATCTCTTAAATTTAATGTTACTCTAGCATCGCCTGTTTGTGATAAAAAATCTGGTATGACTCTTCTTATTTTCATCATAAACTCACCATCTCCAGCTAAACCCTGTTGTCCTATATCAAAATTTCCAGATTCTATATTTGCTGGTATTGCGGATGTTTGTCCTGCCTTAACCTGATCAAGTCCTGTCTCATGTTCGTAGTATGTTGATGCACCATCTGTGTTACCATGAACATAATTAACGTCATCGTCATCCGTTTCCGCACTAGAATCATATTCTGTTGCGTGTGGTTTACCAAATACAGCAGAGTCCTCCCATGCTGTTCTAGCTAGTGTGCCCGTAGTCCACACTGGTCGCTCAGGGCTTGAATCTAGATAATTGTATGAAACCATCCTATTAACAACGCCAGAACCTGAGTTTGGATAGAACCAGATAACCTCACCAAATAAGTTATTAAGACCTGCATTAATGTGTTGTTTTGGTATGGTATTAATATCATCGTATACATGATCTTCAACCAAACATGGTAGTGATTCTAATTTACCTGTATATCTAAAAAAACCATTTTCTGACATCCAATAAGCTGTACCATCAACCTCAACAGCTGCATTCTGTCCAATTAATCCACAGTTTGTACCAACCTGTTGAAATGAGAAAGTAAATGGTGGACCAACAAAACGCATGATAAATAATGCAGTGTCTGTCCATATATAAATCGCATCACGACCTCTGATTGCTCCAACAAGTTTAGATCCATCTGCAAGTCTTTGTGTGCCAGCGGTGTTTGTTGCTGATGGTGTGTAAGTGTTTATGTCCTCTTGATCTGAAAATCTTATAAACATCGGATCTTGTGTTGATTTAGTTCCAATTGTTGTTTCTGTGCCAAAAAATATCAAGTGACGATCCGGTGTTGATACAAGACTAAATGC
>TARA_R100000654_G_scaffold12996_2_pt1 | contig 21320 bp, 23 predicted proteins | sample TARA_R100000654 | Tara Oceans TARA_R100000654 (sample SAMEA2622473) | marine metagenome | biome: marine biome (ENVO:00000447); feature: surface water layer (ENVO:00002042); material: "saline water (ENVO:00002010), including plankton (ENVO:xxxxxxxx)" | depth 5 m
AGTAGAGGCTTTATCACAAGGAGCAAAACCAGAAACAAAAAAATTGTTTAAAAAACTAACAAATTCATTTGATAATCAAAAATCAATTACAGATAATCTTAGAGCCATGTCGGAAGACTTAAAAAAATTAATTAAAGATAATGTTAGACAAATCAAACAAAATAATAAAGTAATTGAAAAAGCCCAAGACAAAGAAGAAATCATTGAAAAAACCTTAGAAGAAGTAAAGATAGAAAAGAAATATGAAAGTCAATTAGCAAATCTTATGAGACTACGCTAGTCTGATCAAAGTCCAAACTTTCTTTTATAAGAAGCAATATTAGCTCTTTTTGAAGTTGAATTACCCCATAAAATATTCCAAGATAAAGCACCAGCTGACCTTGGATTTGTAAGATTATCTCCTCTGTGTCTATCACGATATCTTGCTCTTTGTTGTTTATCCTTTTTAATTGTATAATCATCCATGCCAGATGCTCCAAAATGAGTAACTGATTCACGCCCAGTCTTTTTATTTTTAAAAGTAGCCATCATTTTTTTACCAGATTTATTACTTGGTTTTATTGAAATCAATTTATATTCACCCATATAAGTTATATATTCAAAAAAAAATAGTTTATATAATATATGGTTTTCTCATGTAGTTTATGTCGCAGTCAATGTGAAGAATATTGTTTTTTTAGTACACATTGTTCCGATTGTGAAGAAATACGAAGAATCATAAGTTTATATGATCGTCAAGATGTTTTAAATACATTAAGAATGGTTTATTTGCGTGATGAAACATCTAAAAGAACAAATAGAGCTAAAAAAAAACTGAAAGAACAAGAAGATACAATCGTTTCAAATGATGAAGAAAAAGAAAAAGATAAAAAGGTTTGCGAATCAACCGAAGAAAAAACAAATGTAATTACTCGATCAAAAACCAAAGCAAAATAAAAGTTAAATATATACTTTATATATATAAATATGTCTTACGCCGATAGATTGAATTCTTTTAATCAAGCTGTTTCAACAGCCAACGAACATGTTAGAAACATGCGAGATACTTTATCAAATCCAGAATTGCGTGAAAATCCAGTAAGATTTGGACTTGATGCAGCGGGTCAAGTTTTGGGAACGGGCGAAGGTTTAATAAGATTACGCTCATCAATGAAAAGTGATGATGTTCTTAGAAATACACAATCAGCTTTTTTTGATAGACTTGGTGAATTAAAACAAGCCCATAAAAGTTTATCAAATTCAATTGGATCAAATATTCGTGAATCTTTACAGAATGTCTCTGGTAGAGGTTCACAAACTCCAGCATCTGCTGTAGCAGATAATCAACCAGCAAGATTAGTACAATCCTCAAGTACAATTGCTGAAAACAGATCTGTACCACCACCCAAAACAGATCCATCAAATGCTGATTTACAAGCAGAAGATGGAGGAATATCACAAAGATTACAAAATTATCCACAAAGTGTTATTCAAGATGTAGATGAAGCAAATGAAATAAACAGAAGTATTAACCGTAAAGTTTCAAGTGGTTTAAATGGTGATGAAATATCTGAATTAAACAGTAAATTAAAAGGAAGTTTAGGAGATTTCAATGCTATTTCTGATTTACCACCAGGTGGAGCAAAAACAACAGCACTAAAAAACTTTTTAACTTCAAAGAATAATATAGCAAATGATGTTTTAGCAAGAAAATCTCAAAACTTAGCACCAGCAAAAGGATATGATACTACTGGTACACCTTTTGGTGAAGAAAGTAGTGTTGTAGGTACAAAACAAGGTATGCCTCAATCAGCTTCAAATGTAGCCCAAGCAGATTCAAGTGGTGTAGCTTCAGCGGGTTCTAACGCAAGTCAAACAGTAGCTCAATCAGCAAATCAAAATAATATAGCACAAAGTGTAGGTTCAGCTGATGGCGGAGATGCTTCTAATCTTGGGGCTGGAGCAACCCAAAGAGTTGTAGCAAATGCTTCGGGAGATATACAAGATGCGGGTCAATCAGTTTCCGCAACAGTTGATGATGGAGCAAATATTTTAAGCAGAGGTAGAGCATTAGGTTTAGTAAAAAGTTTAGTTCCAGGACAAGGAGGAGGTAATGTTCCAGGTCTATCAACTGAAGGTACAAATGCTGGTGATTCCACAATGGTTTCAGCTCTTCAACATTTAAACGCTTCTCAGTCACAATTGGCTCAAGCATCTGGTTCTCAAACAGCAAACGCAAGTCAATCACTTATCGGAGGAAATGCTGGAACAAGACAAGCGCAAGCTTCTCAATCTGGAGCCGATGCTGACGCAGATGCTTCAACAACTGGAGCTCGTCAAGCTTCAATAAATACAGCAAGTCAAGCATCACAAACAGCCGATGAAGGTGGAGCATCAGCTGGAAGAGGTTTAGCACAAGCATTAGGAACAGAAGAAACTTTGGATGCTCTTGCTCCAGATACTGGACCCCTTGCTCCAATATTAGAAGCTGGTTCATTACTTGCTACTCTTGGTACATCAATAGCATCTATTTTTGAACCAGAAACAGAAAAAAGTAGTGCTCCTTCACCACCTCCAGTTGATAAAGCGGTTGGCGGTTTTTCAGTTGGAGCAAACCTTAAGCAAGATGCTACTGGATCTGTTGGAGCGTTTTAATTAACTTTTTAAAAACTAATATTAACAATATATGTTAGCTATTTTAATTCCTTTATGTTCAAAAAAACAAGACTGGAAGTCTGTTGGTGATATTGATTTTTTTAATGTTTTTTTAGATGCTTTTTGGCAAACTATTTCACACAAACATAACTACAGATTTTATTTGGGTTATGATGAGAATGATCTGTTTTTAAAGAAAAGATTAGGAATCATGAAAAAAAGATTTGCTAATGGTATCTTTGTTGAATTACCCAAAACATGTAATGGTAATCCTTGTGAAGCATGGAATTTACTTTATAAAGAAGCTTTGAAAGAACCAAGTAATGAATATTTTTATCAATGTGGAAGTGATATAGCACATCAGAGTCCAAACTGGGATGATTATTTGATAAATCAATTAAAACAAATGAATAATAAAGGTATTGTTGGAGGCTGTGATTTTGATTACTGGGTTGAGAGAGTTTGTAGAAATCAAAATGGTATACTTGAAAATGTAATGTGTACCAGAGATCATTATGATACTTTTGGATGGTTTTTTCCTCCAGAAGTAAAGACTTGGTTCAGTGATGATATGATTACAAGAATTTATTTAAATGATGATTCATGTAAAATATGTCCTAATATACACTATAAAAACACAAACAGAGTAGGAGGTCATAATATTAAAAGTAGATATGTTCCGCCAGAAAAAGAAAAGATTGCTAAAACTTGGAAAAATATCGCAGATAAATATACGATTAAAATCTTTGAAAAAAAATAAGTTATTTATTTATACAACATGAATCCCACAAATACAGATAATGAACCAATGGACGCAGTTTTACAAGGAAACAATCCAAAACTTCAAACTGTTAAATATACCAATCATTTACCAGAAGGTAAACTTGGTAATTACAGTCAAAATGAAAGAGTTGATTTTAAACCAGATCCTTCAACAAGTCCTTATTTTGATGGTAAACAGAGTTATCTTCATATTAAAGTTTCAAATAGTTCAACATGGACCACCAATGCTGCAGCTGATGTTTCACCTCCATTGTGTTTCCCAGCTCATGTAGGCGCAAATGCTTTGATAAACAGATGTGTTGTTAGAGCAGTAGGTAATTCACAAGTAATCGAAGATATAGAAGCCTACAACCAGATCAGTGGTATTAAAAATTCATATTCACATGATTCAGATGTTTTTAAAACATTATCAAGAATCAGTGGAGTTGCGGGCAGAACTCCTTGTGGAGCAAATCAGACAATAGGTGATTTATCAACAAATTACTTTTTACCCAATGGTGTAGAAACGGGTACAAGAGATTTAACTGGAGGTACAGATGATGTATCAGCTACATTTTGTGTACCTATTGAATCTGGTTTATTTTCAGCATTCAATGATGAACATCATGTAGTACCTAATCTTGATATACCATTACATTTACAGTTTTTCTTGGAAAAATCTGATATTGCTCTTCAAGCTCTGTGGTCTAACTTTATCATTACATCAACAGTAAATGGTACAGCTGTCGTACATAGAAACGCTATGAATCCTTTTGAAGATCATACTTGTACTGTTGCTGGTAATGTAGTAACACTTGATACAACTACAGTTTGTGATACTTCACTTGTATTTGAAGGTAATCGATTTACAGCTAAAGATTGTGCTTTCAGAATAGGTTTCCCACTTGAATTGGAAGGCGGACAGATACTTCAGATTACAAATGTTGAAGTAGACCAAGGTGGTGGAGACGAAATTGCTATCACTCTTGATAATGCTCCAGTAAATCAAGGAGCTACAACATGTAAATTACCAGCTTGTAATAGATCCTATAATATAAGTAAAATTGAATTGAAAACACTTTTAACAATACCAGATCAGCCTACAATGAGAATGATTCGCTCACAGATTCAGAAAGGGATTTCTTTCACATCTCTTCAGTTATATAAGGCATCTACCGCTGAAGGATTGCGTAATGCTGTAATTGAAATACCAGAAGCTTTAACACGAGCCAAATCAATTGTAGCTTTGCCTTGTGCTCAAAACAATCTTGAATCATTGGATCTAAACAATTCATATATCTTCCCCCAGCCTGACTCTCTTGTCGGAACAAATGATAATAATACAACATATCAGTATCAGATTCAGAATACTTTACTTCCTAATCTTGCTGTAGCTACAAATAGTGCGACAAACAATCAGAATGATAACTCAATTTACTTTAATCAAGTTGTAATGGCTCTCCGACATTTAATAAAAGTATCAGCATTATCTGATAATCAGCAATGTAGAAAAGTACAAGATATAGATATTGAATTACCATTTATGTATCCATTAAGTTTATCACCTCGTGGAATGAGTTTTAATATAATTGATTCAGCTCCACAACTTAGAATAAATAACACTTCTACAACACCAGCAAATATTCTGGCTAAATTATACCATATACATGTAGTTCATACAAGAGTTTTGAAAGCAACCGATATGGGAGCTTCAATTTCATTTTAATATTATTTAAAAATAAATGTATCGTCATATTGATTTTGTCTAAGTAATGTATAACCATTTGTAAACATTAGCTCTCTTATTAATTTTTGTTTATTATGATTGTAAGCATGTTCTATATCCCAGTATTTAACTTTGTACTTTTTATTATCTCTAAAATACCCACTTAATATATTATATTCACTACCTTCTGTATCTACAGAAATGTAATCAATATCAATAGGAGCCTTATATTGATCTAAAATATTTACTAAAGGTTTTACATGAATTTTAAATGTTTTCCAATCTTCTTCTTTACCTCCCAAACTTCTATATTTTGGTTGTAAATGTTTTTTAATACCACCCATCATGGTTACATGAGATGATTCAAATTCAATAATAGTATCTTTATCATAAACTCCTAGATTTACTACTTTTGCTTTTCTTTTTTCTTCTAAAAGTAAAGCCTCAGATTTACTTGGTTCAATACAAATACCATTCCAATTATAATCTGTTTCCAATAGATATGTGTTATTGAGCTCTATAGGGTTGTTTGCTCCTATATCAACAAAAAAACCATTTTTCTTATATTTAAAATATTCTAAAACATATAGATCTTGTTTAATTTGTGAGTATGATTTCATTTACATTGGTAATAGATTAAAAATTCGTTTATTTATTTTTTTTTTTAACGGCTATATAAATATATGTTTATATATTCACTATATTCGTCCCAAGATCCAAACAAAGTTTATATAGGTTCAACTTCAATAAAGTATCTAAGTATCAGAAAAGCACAACATAGATATTATTATAAACGATCAATTGAAACTGGAAGAAAAATAATATCTAGTTTTGATATTGTTGATTCATGTGTAAACTCAGAGGATTTATGTATTGAAGAATTAGAAGTTTCAGAAGAAAGTGATAAAAATAGAGAAGATTGGTGGATAGAACATTTAAAAGAAAATGGTTTGGATGTTGTAAACCATAATAGAGCAGTTTATAGTTATGAAGTACAAAAAGGTAAACTTAGAAAAAAATACAAACAACAAAAAGAAGAAGGTAAAATACCTTCAGCTTTGAATTATTATTATAATAACAAAGAACGAATCTTAGCAAAAAGAAAAGAAGATTACAAGAAGTCAAAAATTAAAAATGCTTATCCATAACTTGAGTTGTTGAAAAGCCCATGATTTGTGCTATATCCAATTTATCTTGAAAGTCTGGATCAAGCTCTAAAATATGTTTCATATAAGATGCTCTTAAATTTTCAATTGATAAATCTGTTCCAGTAATTTTTGATATACCTTGTTTAAATGCTTCGCTTATTTGTCTACCATTCATAGGTCTTTTATTTTTTAAAGATTGGATCAAAAAGTTTGTAGAATCTTTATTATATTCAGTTAACCATTTATCAATTAAAAATTGAATTGTAGGATTTATGATATTGATTTCTTTTGTACCCATAATATGACTTGTTCTATATTTATTAAATATTAATAGGTATTCATCATCTCTTAATAATAGATAATTGCTTTTTTCATCAACAAAATCTATATCATCTACTACTTTCATGTTTACATAATTACTTACACGAACTGGTATTTGTAATACAAAAAGTGCTACAATCAAGAAGTTTTTGAATTCATCAATAGGTATTTCTTTATTACTTTCATATTTTGAGGCACTGTTTTCAACAATAGATTTAATGCTGGAATAATCAACAAGTACTTTTAATTTCTTTTTTAACTTCAAATCTTCCAGATCATTTTTTTCATTTGTTTTCTCTTTAAGATATGCTAACCATTCATTATAAATAATAAGTGGAGCATCAATGATCTTTATAAGTTTTAGTATAGAAGCAACTGTAGCTAACTTTGTATTATCTGAATATGAACTAGCTTCAAGCATTTTAATAAACTCTTTTGGCTTTTCTACAAAATGTAACCCGATTGAAGTGATGGGTTTATTGTAAATCTTTTCAATCCGTTTTAAGCTTTGTCGAAATGTAGTTTTTGTACTTTTACTACTTGTTTGAAAAGCTGAGTCATGAAGATTTGATAATTCTTCTACTGTCTTGATCTTAAAATAATCCATATATATAATGTATAGATATTATGTTTATATATATAACATATTATATTATAATTTGTAAATTTTGCGTTTTTTACATGAAAAAACTATTTAATATTTTTCACTTTTAAATATTGTCTTAAATATTTCTTGTAAATATTGTGATTTTTACAAATTACTTAAGAATCAGACAACTTATATATTTATAAAAATGAAAATGAAGTATATAAATGAAAATAGAACAGACGAAGACTGCTTAAATAATGTTATTAGATACGCAAGAAAAAATCAATATATAAAAGATATAAACAAAGAAATAAAAATGATCAAAAAAGAACCTAAAAAATCAATTAGATATATGGATAATCAATTAAGAATTTATGAAGCAAGACAAAACTGGAAAAGAATTATAGAAGATGTAATTGATTTATTGATTTAAACTAGATATTTCTTGTAAATTTTGCGTTTTTTACATGAAAAAAGTTTTTCAAATTTTCACTTTTTAAATATTGACTTAAATATTTCTTGTAAATATTGTGATTTTTACAAATTACTTAAAGTCATGTAAATATTTATAATTATAAAAGAGATATAATGATTAATCAATTACTTTCACTAAAGAAGATAACTCACGATATGTCGTCTGAGGAAGAAGAGAAGATCATGATTCATAATAGAAATCTTAAATCAATAATAAATAAAGATCTTAGAAATCAATTCTTAACAACTTCAGATGGTAAAGAATTTGTTGACTTGAGAAAATATGTAGAACATGAAGTACATGAATGTCTCAAATTAAAAGATGTTAATGTAGATGATATTATTGATAAGCTTAATTCTATGTTTGAAGCCGAAAGTGTGAGAAGTAAATTCAAATTTATAAAATGTGAATGGTGTAATAAATTATTTATTGATAAGAATGGAAACGGTAAATATCTTTTAAAACAGCATCAAACAAGAGGTAAAAATGCTGGTAAATGTGTTTATGTTTATCTTAAGAATAAACTTAAAACAATGGATTTTAACACAGCTCTTGACTTAAAAGATTATATTGAAGATCTTGAAAATCCTTCTTATGTCTCTTTAGAATAAAGTCATTGCGTAAAATCACTTAAAAATACATCTTGTAAAATATATAATAATTACAATGGATACTCAACAAGCAGAAACTGTTAGAAACCTTTTGAAGATTGTAGATAAAAAAGGAAAAGTCGATAATAAATTAGATAAGATTCAAGCTTTAATTTGTAATGCGAATGAAAACAATGCTTGGGAAATTATTAAAAATCTAAGAGAGATCATATATAAAAAATCTACTTAGTGATTTTACTTCTTCTATTTTTTAATTCTTGTTTAAATTTTTCTTTATGTACTGATCTTCCATCTTTTGGAAGCATTTCTTTTTTATTTGTAAAAAAAGACTTAATTGTTGGTGTTTGATTTTTTGTACTTTGTGGGAGGTAGCCGTTATTTTGAGGTTTCATTATATTTACTCAAGAGCTTTTTGTCTAAGTTTAAGCTGTCGGACATTCCAAAATTCTGTAATTGTTCTTCTAAATTTCCATAATATGTATTTACACCTATATGCCCAAAAGTATAACCACATTCTATCCAACATTCTAAAGCTATACTTTTAGCAAGGAAACAAAAATAGTAATCTTCACTTAAATATATTCCTTCAACTACACCTGTAGCAAAAAAATCAAAGTAATAATCATTTTGTCTTGAATCCAAACCAAATATATTATTTCTGAATTGTCTTTCTGGATAAGCCATCATCATTGCTGTTAAGGCACTTCTTTTAATTAACATACATCCAGTAGGAATATCTTTTGCTAAATAACATGATCCCTCTGATAAATATTTTGTATTAGCATCATCACTTATAAAGTTATAATTTATATCGGTAATCAATGTTGAATGCTTACCCATCATATCATGAAATGGTATACCTTCTTCTTGTAAAGCATTCATTTTTTCAACATTATACATTTTTTTAGGATATGGACAACCAATCAATTCTTTATTTCTTTTTATCATTGTAATTATTGCTTTTGGATTAAATATTAAATCAGAATCTAAAAATAATAAATGAGTATATCTTGGATTAGCATAAAATTTTGATACAAATGTATTTCTTGCTCGACATATTAAAGATTCTGTACCTATGAAATCAACAGTACAATCTATTTTTTCTACTCCAAGTTCAGCTGTTAATCTCAATAAACTTTGTGCGAAATCAGCATGTAATTTACCCCCATAACATGGGACAGCAATAAATAAATTTACCATTATATTTTTACTAGATAATAAAAATCAAAATAAACCTCAGCTAATATTATAAAACATGTCTCGTATCGCAAATAATTCATTCAAAGTTAACTCAGCTTTAGAACAAATTGTAGAAATATCAAACTCCTCAGCAATTCCAGTATCTGAAGATGCTGATATTGTAAAATGGGGTGGAGTTTCGACAAGTCTTGGAGCAAAAGCTTCTTCAGCTTCCGTTCCTGTCGTGCTCGCAAGTGATCAAGCAACTCTTCCAGTTTCTGTTACAGAGGCTGATGTAGACCTTGTTAAGGTTGGAGGTACAGCAATCGCAATTGGACAAGGCGCAATGGGCGCAAGTCTTCCAGTTTGTATCGCATCAGATCAATCAGCAGTTGAAACAGATTTAGCAAAGTTTGGAGGCTCAGCTGTAACAATCGGTCAAAAAGCAAAAGCTTCAAGTATTCCAGTTACTTTAGCAACGGACGAAGACGCTCTTAATGTTATTTCAAGTGCTGGTACAAATGCTTCAACACAAATATCAAATTCTCAAGTTGCTGGAGCTGGTGATTTTTCAACATCTGCAGCCGATGTATCACAGAAAACAAATGTTACAATTGCTGGTGATGGAAATAATACTTCTGACGCAATTGAAATCCATGTAAGTATTGATGGTACAAACTTTGTATCAAGTGGTTTTTCAATTTTCCCAGATAGTAATGGTAACTTTTTTTATAACTTTGGTAAGGTTGCTTTATCTAAAGTTAAACTAAAATACACTGGAGCTGGTACATATACCGCTCATGTTGGAGCTGGTACAAATTAATTTATCATGTTCCATAAACTATTTTCATTACATTTATCCAAATCAATTTTATATTTATTTGATCTTATATTATTCCAAAGGTGAATACCGCAAGTGGTTTCATCTGTATAATCATATTCTAAACCATATTTTGTTTTAAATTCAGAATCTTTATCATTCATGTAAATCTCTTTCGCAAAAGTCCAAGGTATCGGACAAAATACTTGAGGTTCAACAATAAATCTATTCATGTCTTTCCATTTTTTAGTTTTCAACATTTTACAAAACTTAAGCATTTTACTAGTTTGATTTACATTATCATTTATATCTTCTTTTGTAGTATCTTTCATTTTTTCAACAACTGCTTTTGTAAAAGGATGATTAGGTGTAAATCTTAAACAACCTATATTTGGTTTTTTATTATCAGATGATTTATATGCTCCTTTTTTTAGAGTATGTTCACTACTAATAATTATTTTATTATGAGGTAATCTGCTTATTAAATAAAGATCACTATCAAGCCATGTGCCTCCATATTTGTTTAAAATTATAAATCTCCACAAATCTATTTTATGTAATAATTTATCTTCATCTTTTAATAATGATTCAATCCCTAGACACCTTAAATGCTTTACTAAAACTTTGCCGTTCATTTTGTCGGGCAGTTTCCAATCTTTTCCGAAAGAATCGTCAACATAAACAGAAACAGTATAACCGTTTTCAATCCATGAATTCCAGCACCTCAAGACTAGATGTGAGGGTGGATTTTTAACCCATATTGTAAAGACTTCATTATGGTTAATTATCGGCATTATTATATGAATATATTTTATTATGAATGAATCGACAGACAATCATAATGAAAATGACTATATAATTATGGCTAATCATTGTAAAGAACTTGTAGAACAAAAAGACAAGATCATTGAATTTTATAAATCAAGATTAAATGAGATGGATGATGAACTAAGATCAATGGCTTATTTAACAAGTAATATAATTTACATAATAAAGTATAAAATAGCTGAAAATGTAGCAACATGTAAAAAAAAAGGTGATGATACTTTTTTAGATTTACTTCATGGAGATATTTCAAAAATGAAAAATTTTATTGATACACTTAGAGACATGACTGAAGTTGATGAATTCCAAGAAGAGTTGATTATCAATCAGATTAATATAGGTTAGTTCAAATATAAAATATATATATAACCTTTATATATAATGAATGTTAACAAGTTTAGTCCTCAAAAGTTAGCACAAATTGAAACTCAAGAAATTCAATCATTACTACAAGCTGGTAGAGAGTTTGGAACAAATAAACTTTTGATTAATGTAAACGGACAAGAAAGTAAGATAAAAACGAATAAAAATGGAATAATTAAATATACCTTAGAACAACCTCATAAATTAAACATAGGAGACCAAGTTACATTAATAGATAGTTTTATTGAAGAAAGAGGTTTGAATGATCAAACAATTCAGTTTGAAAAAGATGTAGAAGAAGAAATGAGATTTTTGTATTATATCCAAGGAGATTTGAGAAATTCACAAACTGGTCTTGGTGATGTACCTTATGACGCTTATTGTGCTGATATGGAATACGCACATTTTCCAAGCTTTTTTCCAGATGGTTCATATGGTGAGAATGTTGATGGTAAAGATCCTTTGTTGAATTTCTTTGATCCTTCTCAATTGGCTTTGTTAAAAATGAATGCTAAAAATATTCCTATGTTTCCTACATGGAATTTTAGAGATGACCCTATGGGTTGTGGTAATGAACTTACTTATGAATCTGTTGGGGGATCTGCTCCATTTGTTGCTATTAAAAATTTTGGTACTTGTACTAATGGTCTATCTTGTGGTAAAGATAAAGACACTTCACAAACAAAAGTGAATGTAAGTACTGGAGCTACAGGACAATATTATTACATGATGGAATTTTTTTCACCAGCACCATTGAAAGAAAGTGGTAATAAATATAGTTTGCCAGATAATGATTTCAGAGAAGATGTCTCAAATGTAAGAGCACATAAACTATTTTTTAGACCACTTTATGGAGCAACTGTTATAAAAGTTCCAGCTGGTAATTATTCTGTTTCTGCTTTGAGTGATTTAATAAATAATCAATTAAACGGAAGTATAGCTGATGCTAGAAAAACTTTTGAAAACAGATTAACAAACAGATTATACGATAGAACTGATGAAATATCATTTGAAGTTACAGTACCTCCTTTTTCTGGATTATTTGGTTCTACACATGATACAACAAATACTTCAGCTTCAAATGCTTTATATAATCCAGATTCTCTTATCATTGGTGAAGATACCTTTCAACCTTTTCAAAGACGAAGAGGTGATGTCGTAACACAGTTTTATTTTAATAGTGATATGACTGGAAACAGAGTAAATCTTCAAACAATGAGATTTTTAACAGCTACACCAAACTCAAATGCTAAATGGAACAACGGACAGAGTCTTCATGTTTGGAACACAATGAATGAATTTGCTGGTGAAAACCCAGAAGATTTTCATTTAAGTTCACCTTGTGAAGCTTTAAGTTATGTAAAAGACCCAATATATTCAGATAGATTTAAGGATGCTAGGCAATACAATGGAAACTTTTATATTCATTTAGCTGGATTAAGACATTTATTCGAGAATGAAAATAAACAATATTGGAATCAATCTGACGATAATGAATTGGAAATTATTGAAAACTTTAATCCATCAGATTTTCCATCTCTTGCTGATTTATTTTTGTGTAATGTCGGATTAAATGGTTTGAAATATTTTGATCAAGATCCAAATAAATTTAATCACGGAGGTTATGATGTATCACTTCTGGATCCAGATGACTACCCTTGGTTTTATAGCGATCAACCTGACGAATATATATTTAGTTGTATGTTTGGTGTTTCTGGTTCGGGAGATCATAACAGACCTTTATGGGAAGCCTCTGGTGATACACCTCATGATTCCTCAAAAGTACCCGCACCCGAATTATGTCTACCAGTTCAAAAACCTTTAGTTCAGCAGTTCGCGGGTACAACGGCAATTGAAGTTGATTTTGATTTGGGAAAGAGTAATAGATTTATTATTTCAAATCTTCATGAACCTTATAAATTACAAAACAATACTTCTACTCTTACTGGTTCTACAGGGATGGGAGGTCAAGAAGCAACTTCAATGAATTATCCAGCTTTCTTTGATTTCAGAGAGGTAGATGATGGCGGAAATCAGCAAGATCAAATCAACGGACCAGCAAATCCTCCATGTGGTATTTATCCTATTGAGTCTGTATCTGGTATTGCTGTAAATAATTTTAGTTTTTCAACAGTAAAAAACACGACTGTTTATAAAGAACTTGTTGCTAAAATAGCTGAATATAATGTTAAAGATAACGCAAAACAAATGTATAGAGAAAAATTGATTTTTGATTTATTCACTAAACCTTATGATCAGTTTTTCGGTTCTGAAGATGAAGCAAAAAGTGCTTGGTCTGAATCTTTATGGAATCGTATAGGTTTTGATTACGAACAGATAGGAAGCATAAGTGATAAATTAGAATCAGTTTACAGTTTTAGTAATCCTTCAAATTTTAGGTATCCAGTAAATACTGCTGTAGATAAAGTAAATAAAGTGAAACAAATGGGAATAATTACTCATAATGCTTTTGATAATTCTTTTATTCCAAGTTCAAGTGGTTTAGGTATTGCGAATCCTTACAATAAATCAGCACAAACTGGTAAGGTAGCAAATCCTCAAACATACGGTTTGCGATCTGCTGGTTGTGGTGTGAATGAAACACAAACAAATCAAGTGGGTTTCGCACAAAACAGAATAAATATATTAGCAAACACTCAGCCTATTATTGCTGATAGTTTCCCAGCTTTGAATGCTGGTAATAACTATTTACTCATTGAATCAGATATTGTTAAACCAAATGCTAAAGATAGTAAAAGTAATGAGACTACAATTGTTGGTATTGTAAGTAAAGAAAATAGTAGTAATGATACATTATTTCATAATACTCCAATACCTTTTACAATAACAGAACCAAAACTTTTATCAACAATTGAAGTTAGAATTAAAAACCCAGATGGTACTCTTGTTTCAGATGATATTGTAGGTAAAAATAATGGTTTTATATTTCAAGTTGAGAAAGCTATTCAACCATCAGCAATGACTATGGAATCATTTTAACATGTATTTATGACTTCTTATTGTTTTTTTTCCTTTAGTATATTCTTGATATATAAGACTACAATGTGGTATTTCTTTTGTAATAGGTTCATGTCTTAATATAAAATCAAAATAATTATGAATCAAACGGTCTAATCTAAATGGCTTTTTATTATTGAAAGTATTACGTACATGTTGTAATAAATTTTTAGGATAATAAATTAACATCGCACCCATTATAAAATCTTTGGTAATATTCCAATATCCTAACCAATTAATTTTATCTTTATTTTCAATTTGTATTTTTTCATTTAAATAGACATCATCTTGGCTCATACAAATATCATCATCAAAATCAATTGAATTAAATATATCTTTCATGTTTATAAAACAAATTTTGTTTGAAGGAATATTATCTTCAATAATACTTTTACCTATAAATATTTCTGGCTCATAACCTAATTCTTTATAACGTTTAACACATGTATCAATTGTCTTAGAACCCAAATAGGTTTGAATAATTAATCGCATTTGTAATACTATAGAAAATCTAAAATATTTTATAATTATATAATGGTTACAACTAATAAAAATAGGTTTAATAAAAGATATGGACAACCAAAAGATAAATCAAATAGTAAAGCTGATATTTCAAGATTAACGGGTATATCAAAATCAATATTAGATAAAGTATATGACCGTGGTGTTGGAGCATATAGAACTAATCCTCAATCTGTAAGACCTTCTGTTAAATCACCTCAGCAATGGGCTATGGCTCGTGTTTATTCATTTGCTGTTGGAGGTAAAACAAGACAAACAGCAGATAAAGATTTGTGGGAAAAACATAAAAAAAACAAAGCAAGAAGAAAGAAGTAATCATTTCTGATTTATCCATATATCTTTCATATCAATAAATTTTTCATTGAGATAAGTTGGATCTAAACATTCTGGATGATCACATTTTTTGAATCCTATACTTTCCATAAAAGGATCAATGTTTTCAATAACAGATTTATTCTTTTCATCACCATCCCATTCATATTGATAGCCATCTGGTTCACATGTTAAATAAACAACATGATTTTTTATTGTTTCAAGACCACCTTTTACAACTTCTAAATCCATACCTTGAGCGTCAATCTTAAGATGATGAATGATTTTAAATTTTTCAAGTAATTCTGGATGAGATTTCATGTAAAAATCTAACTTTGTTAATGTAATTTTTTCTGTATTTTTAAGCCCTTTTAACATTTCCATTTTTGGTTTTAAAAGAGAACTACAAGACATATCAAGATGTGGTCTATATAAAGTTGTTCTTTCTGTATTTGTTTCTGGATTACCTAAAGCAAGAGGTTCTATTATACATCTATCAAGATTTCGTAAATGTTTATGATGATTCTGACGACATTCTTGAGAAGGTTCAAAAGCTACAACAAAAAGATTTGGTTGTTTAAATAACCATATTTGACTGTATCTAGCATAATAAGATAAACCTACATCAATTTTTAAAAGATCACACTTCTCGGGTATATTTAATTTAGTCATATATTATTAGTCTATAGTAATATTGTGATATTTTACCGCATAATTAAATATGTTTTATTTATATAAAATGCCTAATGTAAGTGGTTCAGCTGAGATTCATTCTGTTATTTTAAATTTAAATAAGAATCTTGCGAATAATCAAGGTTCAAGCTTTAAACAAATTGTTAATCAACAATTGGAAATAAAACCAAATACTTTAGTTGCTTTATACAGCGGTAACATTGTAAGAAAACCAATTGTTATTGAGGAAGATGTACTTTTAGATATTAACATGCCTTCATTGTTTCCAACAAAAGACATGAGCACTATTCCGTCAGATACTGATAATATAGATGATATTGTTTTAAATCAAGTTTCAACAATAACGGTTACTGTTCCAAAAGGATATTATAGTAAACTTTCTTTTGGAAGAAGTATTTGTGATTTAGCAAATGCTGTTATTGAAGATTCGGGTTTGTATCAAGTAGTAGAAACTAATATTGATCCAGAAAATAACGGTAATGATATGGAAATATATTTGCCTTACAGATTATATTTTGAAGCCAGAGACAATAATGTATTTCTTGGATTAAGAAGAGTTAAAGTAGAAGAAGCTGATGCCGATAATAGTTTGTATGGTGAAAATAGATTAGCAATTAAACAGCTTGACGACAAATTAACAAATACTTCTAATGTAACAATTGCTGTAGATAACGAACAATTAATATTTAGAGCATCAGCAAGAACAGCTAAATTTAATAGTTATACAATGGGTAATAATCCTATATTACCTCATTGTTATAGCCATTTAAATGATCCAAATGTAAGCCCAGTAGATGTAGGATTCACAATGTTTAACTTGAATATAGATCCTGTAGCAAGTTCAACAGAAGTAATTGAAATGTGTTATGTGATGAATAATTCTTATTTTTGTAGTAATTGGGCTGTGGAAACTGGAGCTAAAGAACCAAAAACATCAAAGTTAGTTGATGTTAATGAAAAACCAGATGTTGTTAATGGAATGATAGGTGCTTATGTACAAGTTAGCGTTGATACTGGTAATATAGCTCATCAATTCATGACTATTTATTGTAATGAGTTATTATTTGATATAGATGATACTTCATTTAATGGTTCAACAACAGTAATTGCTAAATATCAAGAAGACGCAACAATGAGAGCTTTAACATCTATAGATTTAACAGCTTATGATTTTACTGATAAATTGGGTGGTATCTTTTGCGAAGTTTATGCCGAAGATGTACCTATAACTGATGTTCCATCAAATACTCAAGCAGTAAATGATATTGTTGAAGATGCCTATAGATATTATTTTAGATTCTATTTAAGAACACCTTATTCAAATGTAAATGAATTAACTTTAATATTTGATTCAAAAAATCTAGGAGTTGAAATACCTAACATACTTGTTGATAGTGCTTACATGTTTCATAGTTTAAAGAGTGATGTGATCCCAGATAAATTTTATTGTGGAGGTCTTTGTCCTCAATTTTACTTTAAAAATTCATTAACAGATTTAACAGTTTCTAATCCTATAATAAATAGTAATATAGGATATGATAGCGTAAGTGGAACATTTAAGTATCTTACTGGTATACGAGGATATACATTTCAACCAACTACAGATGAAGACGCAAAAGGTTTACCTTTAGGATATACAAATACAAAAAACACATCATCATTACAAAATGTTTTAGGTGTTGGTGATAATCGCCAAGATACTGGTACATTATTAACCAATGAAGAAACTATATTTAATCCTTCAAAGTTTCCAAGCAATAAATCTATGGCTGGTTTAACAAGAATAAGCAGTGATAAACAAAGATATAATATTGAATTGAATTTACCAATTAAGGCTTATAATACTACAGAACAGACTACAAATGATATAGGTCAAACAAGAACTATAATTTATAATACAAATACAGTTGATGAAGCCCAAGAAGATAATCCAACAGTAGGATTAATCAATAAAGAATTAGAACCAAATAATTTAAAATATCTTTCATTAAACAATCCAGATCCAATAAAATTAAATACTCTTGATGTACAGATCAGAAGAGCCAAAACAAATGAATTAGCAGATGAGATTACTGATGCTTCACTGGAATTAATATTTTATTCTGAAGGTAATCCGCATGGAAAACCTCCAAATCCTATGGGATATTAAAAAAAAAATCTTTGGTAAAAAGTTTTGATTAAAAAGTAAAATAAATGTGTATTTAATATATATAAAATGTCTTACAACTTAAATGATTATTTTCAGCTCGGATTGGACAGCGAATCAATGCCTCAGAATTCATTAGTAATGAATACTATCAGAACCCCAGTAAATACTCAGTCAGGTCGCGATGGATTATCAAAGATCACATTTAAAATTCCTAAGATTGGTATGCTTACTGGAGACAGTATGATAACAGTTCAGTTTATAGAAAATGGAACTCCAGCATTTAATTCTGGTGATGTTACTCCTAATTTTATAAGTGGAGCTTTAGGATGTATTGAAAGAGCTCGGCTTCTTGTTGATAATAAAGTATTAACAGATTTGGAACGACCATCAATGCTTGAGATTCCTAAAATGTATAGTGAAAAAACTGAAAATGAAGTATCTCAATTCAGTAATAAATTTTTAGCAACACAGTTTCAGACTAATGTAAATGAAGAAACTGGTAATGAAAGATTTAATATTAAAAAAACAAGATATCTTTCTGCTGCAGATCAGACCACAGATACTCAAAATACCGTAAGAAATCGTATTACATCTCAAGCAAATTCAAAAGTTTATGGTATTCATCTTAAACATCTTGGAGCAGAGTTTTTAGAAAATCAGAGTCTTCCAGTATTTCTTTTAGGAGACCGTGAAATGGTACTTGAATTATTTTTTTACAAAGATTGCCGTGAATATATTGTTTCTGGTACATCAACAGCGGGTCAGCTTGTAGCTTCTTCAGTTGTTGTAAATTATCCATTATGCGAACTTGTAACAACTCATATTCAGCTACCAGATGATACCCAAGCAAATGAAATAGCAAATCTTCAGTCCAATCCTGTCGCATATCCTCTACATGATAATTATGTTGTAAAATCAAACTTTACAACTTTGGCTCTTAATGTAGCACAAGCTCAGAAAACATTTAGAATCAACGCCCAGAATCGGGAACTTCATAAATTACTTATGGTTCATAATCCAGATTTAAGTACTTATGATGGTACAAATAGAGTTGTTGCTAATCAGAGAGCAATTACTTTAGGGAATATTACTTTCCAGATGAAATCAAATGGATTGAATCTTTATGAAAGACCTATTACAAATCCTTCCATTCTTTATCAGCAGACTACCTACGCTCATAATGGTATGGCTCTTAAACTTCCTTACAACAGTTTTCATGTAAATAACAGAGTAAATGCTATTCCACAGAATACTCAGACATGTTATTTATCTTATCGTGGTACACAGCATTACTTAGCAATTGATTTTAAAAATGGAAATGGAGGTGTTTTCGGCGGTGGTACAGTTCAGAAACAAGCAATGGAAATAGATTATGAAGCAATTACAAGAGTTGCAGCTAATCCTACTCAGCCTTCTACCCAGTTTGATGTTCTTTTCTATTTAACAGTATCTAAGATGCTTACAATAGGATCAAGAACAGTTGAAATATCATTCTAAGATCTATGATATTTGTAAATTTTTCAATTTTTACACGGAAAAAGTTTTATAAATTTTAACTTTTTTAAAATGAGTATTTTTTTTTCATGTAAATTTCACGTTTTTTACAAGAAAAAACTATTTAATATTTTTACTTTTTTAATTTTGATTCATTTTTTATATGTAAATTCTTCAATATTTACAAATTGGACTAAACAATTAATAAAATATATATTATATTTATAATGTCTAGCCCTTCAATATCAATAAGCAATCCTAAATATAGATCAAAAAGTCTTCAATCTGGTCAATATATAGTACAAGGGAACGGCGAAGGTGGATTTGTTGATTACAATCATAATGTAAATAAGTATTCAAATTTCAATTTTCAAGTTAATACTACAAATACCTATTATCCTTTGAATAATGCTATGGTTGAAACTGGATCAACAGCTGATATTAATAAATCTTTTGGAGAAGGGTTTTTTGGTCAAACAAAAGATATAGCTCAAACATCAAATACTATGTTTAAGAGTGGTTCTTACAATGTGATTAAGGTAGAATTAAATACAACAAAAACACCTAATGAACAAGCAATCAATATTTTTTATTCTAATGATGGTGAATTCAAAGATGCTTATAGAAAATATAGAACAGTTGTACCAAGTAATTCTCATTTTTATAGGAATTATCCTATTGAGAATGATTTTTTTAATATAGGTATAGAGAATTTAAGTAATGAAGATTCAAATCCAGCTGATTTATCTGGAAAGGTAAGTCTAAGTCAATATACTCAATACAACGCACCATCACAAACGCAAGATTTAATTGATAGATATTTCTTTACAGATGCTTCAAGAAATGTAAATGATTTTGTAGATGATGTTGTTTTATCAACAGATCAAGATGGAGAATTCAAAAGGTTTGCCGATATCAAGCCAGTTTCTGTTTTAGGTATTACTTCATCAATAACAAATACAGACATGATAAACTGGGATGTTAATGGAAGTTTTGAAATGACTTCAAATACATTTTCAGATATGGTTTTGGTATCAGATAGTAATTCAGATTTAAATGCTAAATTTTTAGTTGATGGTACTGGTATTAATGGAGTAAGAGTACAAGAAACTATAACATGTAGTGGTACATCAAATACAATAGGAACTTTACAATATAACTTTATTGATACTATTGATTATCTTGAAGGTGGAAATGGAAATAAAAACGTAGGAAATATAAGTGTAAACAGATTAACAGATGGAGAAACACTATGTTTTAGTCAAGCAAATTCTGGAAGAAGCACAAGTCTTTTACGAGTTATGAATGAAAAAGAATGTGGTGTATTAAAAAGTATAAGCTTAAGTGGAAGAAGTGGACTGCTTCAAAAATCAAAATATGAATTATATCATGTAAGAAGAGATAGTGATGGTTCATTCAAACAAAAATTAATTTTTCATCATTTTATACAGGATGGAGAAGTGAATCAAGTTTTCCCTTTGGAAATCCAATTAAATCCTTTTGATAGACTTGTTGGTAAAATTGTAAGTGATGCTACTGGATCCTTATTAACTGGAGATAGCAATTTCAATGCTAAAGTTGATATACACATTTATAATGTAAATCCATCAAGTGTTAGAAGAGTCAACAAAGTTTGATTTTGTTCTTAAGTCCTTTTAAAAAAGTTTGATAAAAGTTAT